>Ga0172373_10006238_pt1 | contig 15932 bp, 12 predicted proteins | sample Lak10m_2_FD_114546 | JGI IMG/M metagenome (GOLD analysis project Ga0172373, IMG submission 114546) | Freshwater microbial communities from Kabuno Bay, South-Kivu, Congo - kab_092012_10m | ecosystem: Environmental > Aquatic > Freshwater > Lake | place: Democratic Republic of the Congo...
GAAGAGGGCGCCGAGTTCGTCGCGCCCACCTTCCGCGAGCACCTCGCCGACGTCGCGAAGCGCCCGAGCACCCGCGTCGTCGCGAACCTCGGCACGCCCGTCACCATCCCCCGTGATCCCCGCGTCGCCGCCGAGACGCTCCGCGAATCCGTCGGCGCGCTCGTTCGCGAGGCCCGCGCCGCTCTCGACCTGCACCGCTGAATCGCGATTCAGTCAGGTCGAGCCCCAACGCCAGTCGCGGATTTCCGGAAGATCTTCCCCGTATTCGCGGATGTACGCCGTGTGCGCGCTGCGCTTCGCCTGCATCGCTGCGAAGATCGCGTCGCGGCGCTCCGCGAGCCGCGGCACGTGCGCGAAGACGTCCATCACGAGGCGGAAGCGATCGACGTCGTTGAGCACGCACATGTCGAAGGGCGTCGTCGTCGTGCCCTCCTCGCGATAGCCGCGCACGTGGACCTGGCCGTGCGCGTCGTGGCGATGCGCGAGCCGGTGAATGAGCGACGGATAGCCGTGGAACGCGAAGACGATCGGCGTATCCGTGCCGAAGAGCGCGTCGAACGCGGCCTCGTCGAGCCCGTGCGGGTGCTCGCTGCGCGGCGTGAGGCGCATGAGATCGACGACGTTCACGAAGCGCACGCGCACATCGGGCGCGAGCGCGCGCAGCAGGTCGACGGCCGCGAGCGCCTCGACCGTCGGCACATCGCCGCAGCTCGCGACGACGACGTCCGGATCGCGCCCACCGTCGGTGCTCGCCCACTCCCACACGCCGAGCCCGCGCGCGCAGTGCGCGATGGCGTCGTCCATCCCGAGCCACTGATGCTCGGGCTGCTTCCCCGCGACGATCACGTTCACGTAGTGCCGGGAGCGCAGGCAGTGATCGGTCACCGAGAGCAGCGTGTTCGCGTCGGGCGGCAGGTAGATGCGCACGACCTCCGCGCGCTTGTTCGCGACGTGATCGAGGAAGCCCGGATCCTGATGGCTGAAGCCGTTGTGATCCTGCCTCCAGACGTGCGAAGTGAGCAGGTAGTTGAGCGAGGCGAGCGGCTTGCGCCACGCGATCGTGCGCGTCGTCTTCAGCCATTTCGCGTGCTGGTTGAACATCGAATCGACGAGATGGATGAAGGCCTCGTAGCTCGAGAAGAAGCCGTGTCGGCCGGTGAGCAGATAGCCCTCGAGCCAGCCCTGACACTGATGCTCGCTCAGCATCTCGAGCACGCGGCCATCGGGCGCGAGTCCCTCGTCCGTCGCGACGGGCGCCTCCGTGTACATGCGCGCGGTCACCTCGAAGACGGCGTCCCAGCGGTTCGAGACCGTCTCGTCCGGGCTGAACACCCTGAAATTCTCTGGGTTCGCGCGGATCACGTCGCGCATCAGCCTGCCCTGTACGCGCGTCGCCTCCGCCTTCACCATGCCCGGTGATGGCACCTCGACGGCGTAGGAGCGGAAGTCCGGCACCACGAGCTCGCGCAGCAATTCGCCGCCGTTCGCGTGCGGATTCGCGCTGAGTCGGCGCCCCCCCGTGGGAGCGAACGCGCGCACCGCGTCGACGGGCGCGCCGTCCGCGTCGAAGAGCTCCTCCGGCCGATAGCTGCGCAGCCACGCCTCGAGCTGCACGACGTGACCGGGCGCGCCCATCTCGCCCATCGGCACCTGATGCGAGCGCGCGGTGCCCTCGACGGGCTTCCCGTCGACGAGCCGCGGGCCCGTCCAGCCCTTCGGGCTGCGGAGCACGATCATCGGCCACACGGGGCGCTGCGAGACACCGTCGCGGCGCGCCGCGCGCTTTATCGCGGCGATGCGCGTCACGCAGCGATCGAGCGTCTCCGCCATCGACGCGTGCATCGCGCGCGGCTCGTCGCCCTCGACGAAGTGCGGCTCGTAGCCGTAGCCGCGCAGCAGCTGCTCCAACTCCGCGCGCGGGATGCGCGCGAGCACCGTCGGCCCCGCGATCTTGTAGCCGTTGAGGTGCAAGATCGGCAGCACCGCGCCGTCGCGCGCCGCGTTCAGGAACTTGTTCGAATGCCAGCTCGTCGCGAGCGGCCCTGTCTCCGCCTCGCCGTCGCCGACGACGCAGGCGACGAGCAGATTCGGGTTGTCGAAGGCCGCACCGAACGCGTGTGAGAGCGCGTAGCCGAGCTCGCCGCCCTCGTGGAAGGAGCCGGGCACCTCGGGCGCGACGTGGCTCGGGATGCCGCCCGGAAACGAGAACTGCTTGAAGAGCCGCTGCATCCCGCGTGCGTCGCGCGACACGTCCGGGTAGCGCTCCGAGTACGTGCCCTCGAGCCACGCCAGCGCGACGGCCGCCGGCCCGCCGTGCCCCGGTCCCGCGACGTAGACGCAGTCGAGGTCGTGCGCGCGGATCGCGCGGAGCAGATGCGCGAAAATGAAGTTGAGCCCGGGCGTCGTGCCCCAGTGCCCGAGCAGGCGCGGCTTGATGTGCTCGTTGCGGAGCGGCTCGCGGAGCAGCGGATTGTCGCGCAGGTAGATCTGCCCGACCGAGAGGTAGTTCGCAGCGCGCCACCAGGCGTCGAGGGTCTCGAGGTCCATCGGGCGCGCATGTAAGCACGGCTTGCGCGCCGACGAGCCCCCGCTCCGGTGACGTCCACTTCAACCCCCAGTTACGAGGCCGCCGCGCGCGCGCGCTCAGAGCTGCGACGGCTCGACTACGCTACCGAGCGACTCGACGAGCAGCGCGATCGTCGCGTCGGGCGCGTCCACGTGCACCCAGTGCCCCGCGCCCGCGACGACGTGCACGCGCACCCGCGCAGGCTGACGCAGCGCCGCGGCGGCGAGGCGCGCACGGTCGCCCGCGTCGAGCACCGTCGAGCGCTCGCCGACGATCATCTCGACGCGCATCCGCCCCTCGGGCGCCTCGACGATCTCCCAGAGATCTTCGAGGAAGTAGTCGTCGAGCATCGCGCGCACCGCGGCGACGTCGATGCCGAAGCGGTAGCCCGCCGCCTCGCCCGGGACGCGCTCGAGGTTCATCGCGAGCCACGTCGCGAGATCGCGTGTGAGCCCGCGCGCGAGCAGCGCCTCGACGAAATCCTCGCGCTTCGCGAAGACGCCGCGCAGCTCCTCGAGCAGCCGCACGATCCGCAGCGTCTCCTCGGAGCCGCGCGCCTCGGGACGCGCGCTCGGCGTCGAGTCGACGACCACGAGCCGCGCGAGATCGCCCCGCGCCGCGCGGGCGTACGCCATCGCGACCTTGCCGCCGTAGCTGTGCCCGATCACCGCGTCGATGCGCAGGTCGAGCGACGCGACGAGGCGCGCGAGATCGTCGGCGCCCGCGGCGAGCGTGTGCGGCGGCGCGAAGCCGCGCGACTCGCCGTGGTTGCGCAGATCGACGAGCAGCGCGCCCCACTCCGGGTGCTGCGCGACCACGCGCCGCATCTGCGCGCGCCAGTTCGACTTCGTGCCGAGGATGCCGTGGAGCACGAGCGCCCAGCGCCGCGGATACGGCACGCCGCGCTCGTAGACGCTGGTGTAGGAGAGCAGAGGCGCGGGGACGTCGGACACGGCGCCGACTATGGGTTCCCCCACGCACGGCGGCCAGCGACGACGCGCTTGGGCGGATACGCACACCACCACGTGAAAACGCCGGGAGGCCGACCCCCTCTCGGTGATCGGCCTCGGCGGCTCGTGCGACTGAATGGCGATTCAGCGCGCGACGATCAGGCGCCAGAAGTTGAGCGTGCCCATGTCGGAGCGCGCCTCGTCGACGACCTTCAGGCGCCAGGTGCCGCGCAGCTCCTGGCCCACGAAGTTCGTCACGTCGAAGGTGCGGCGGAGGTCGTCGGCATCGGACCCGTCGCCCCGAACCAGCACCACCTCGCTGCCGCCCACCTTCGAGAGCACGAGCGTGAGGTCGCCGCGGTACGGGTGGGTGATGTCGACGGCGACCTGCATCGTGCGGATCGTGCCGCTGTCCGTCACGACGATCTCGCGCGTCACGCCGGCGGGTGCGTTGTCGGGGATCGCGCCCGCGGTCGTGTTCTCATACGTGCGCGAGGTGGGCGCGGGCATCGGCGAGGCCGTGCCGCGCGCGACCTCGAGCGACCAGCGGTTGAGGCGACCGACGTCGGACGCCGCGGTGTCGACGATCACGAGCGTCCAGTTGCCCGCCGCGTCGAGGCCATTGAACGAGGTGACGGTGAACGACTGGCGCACATCGTCGTCACCGGCGCCCTGACGGTCGAGCAGCACCGCCTCGCGCCCCGCAGGGTGAAGGAGCTTCACGACGAGGTCGCCGCGGTAGGGGTGCGTCGCGTCGACGGTGACGGTGACGCCGCTGATCGTGCCGCCCGGGGCGACGGCGAGCGTGCTGCGGACGCCCGTGGTGTTGTTGTCGGGGATCGCCGCGCCGGTGGAGTTCGCGTGGCTCGTGGTCGTCGCGGCCGGGGCGCACGCCGGGGCGAGCGCGCACTCCGTGTCGTCGCAGTCGGTGCGACCGTCGCGGTCGTCGTCCGCCATGTTGTCGCAGGTCTCGGCGGGCGGCGTGACGGTCGGGAGATCGCTGACGTAGGCCGTCATGTACTCCTTGACGTAGCGGTACGAGATCCAGCCGTAGCCGTCGCCGCGCGGGTTCTCGACGCCGAAGCTGCCGGTGCCCCAGCTGTTCTTGAAGAGGAAGAAGCCGCGCTCGACGACGGGGCGGCCCATCGCGTCCGTGAGCGGCTGGCCCATCGCATTCAGGCGCGGCACCTCGAGATTGTCGTCCCAGCCGACGAGGAGGATCGAGTGACCGGCGGGGCGCATCGCGCTCGCGGCCTTGTCCTCGTCGTTCGGGTACGTGATGTAGCCCTTGCGCTTGTAGGTGTTGCTGACCGGGAGCGACGACGCGCCGTGGTTCCAAGCCTGGTAGAAGAAGGTGCCGCCGATGACGACGGCCGTGCGCTTCGTCGACATGTGCGCCTTGAGGCTCGTCGCGCTCGAGTTGATCCAGCGACCGCGGGGCAGCGTGTAGCGCTGTGCGCTGCGTGCGGCGGCGGGGGGCTCGCCGTTCGTGTAGCAGCGGACGGGCATCATCTCGCCGGTGCAGGCCGGGTCGTTGGTCGTGTTCCACTTCGTGGGCTCGTACGGCCACGCGCCCTCGGCGACGATGCCGAAGCGGTTGATCGCCTCGAGGTTCTTCTCGGCGCTCGAGCCCTCCGTGTCGAGGAAGGAGCGCACCTCGGACTTCGCCGACCACTGCAGGTATTGCTCGCTGAAGTCCGGGTTCGGGAGGGAGCCCTCGCGGATGTAGAGGTGCTCCATCAGCGCGACGGTGGAGAAGATCGAGCACACGCCGCGGCTGCGCTGGTTGCGCACGGGCGACTGCGACGCGACGAGGTCGAACTGACGCGGATAGACCGCGTCGGCCTTGCCCTCCTCGGGGAGCATCTCGTTGGGCGGCGCGTCCGCGAGCAGCGGATCGAGACCGGAGATCGACTCCTCGCCGTCGAGGTTGGGGGCGGGCTCGTTGGGGAAGTCTTCCGTGCCGGCGCAGGCGGGGACGGCGAGCGCGGCGGCGAGCGACAGCAGCAGAGCGAGGCGGGTGCGCGTCATGGAGCCGACAGAGTGCAGTCGATGTGCCAGCGCCGACAAGGCCGAAGACCCACTGGAAATCAGGACATTCCCCGCGGCGTCCCCCGCGGTGACCGCCGCGGTGGCCACCCCCGCGCGCTACCACTGGCGACTTTCGTCGCCAGCCACGCTAGAGCCGGGTGCGCAGCGCCGCGATCCGCTGGCGGAGGGGCACGATGAACGCGTAGCTGACGGTGTCGGTCTGCGAGCGGCGGGCCCGCGTCGTGTGCCACTTCGAGAGCGCGAGCCGGGCGATCGCCCTGACGAGCTCGACGCCGACCGTCCCCCACCGCATCCGCGCGCGGACCGTCCCGAACGCCGAGCCCACGAGCGCGAGCTCCTCGCGCGTGACGAAGCCGAGCGCGACCTCGTCCGCGAGGTGCGCGCGGATGATCGCGCCGCGCCGTGCGACGAGTCCGACGACGATCAGCAGGAACACGAGCACGAACAGCAGCCAGAGCGGCAGCAGGATGAGAAACAGCATCCCGCCCCCCTCGCCCAACGACGACGCGAGCACCGCGCCGCCGTTCCACATCATGTGGAGCGTGACGGCGCCGCAGTAACCGAGGACGGGGGCGACCCAGCGGACCCACGGGCGTTCCGTCTCGCGGGCGAAGCCGAAGCCGAGGCCGGTCATCGAGGTGTAGAGCGGGTGCCCCCACGGCCCGAGCACGCCGCGCAGGAACAGCGTCCCGGCGAAGAGCTCGCCGCTCTCGCTCGCCGCGCGCGCGTAATAAAGGACGTTCTCGACGGCGGCGAACGCGAGCGCGGTGAACGTCGCGTAGATGATGCCGTCGACGAGCCCGTCGAACTCCCGGCGCAAGAAGTAGAAGACGCCGAGAACGCCGAGCCCCTTCCACGCCTCCTCGACGATCGGCGCGACGACGACCGTCGCGAACACATCGCTGCCGGGCGTGATGCAGCTCCCGCACTCGTTGATCGGGATCGAGAAGGCCGTCGCGCAGATGCCGCCCCACGCCAGGCACCCGACGAGGGCGTACCAGGGCTCCGGATCGTAGCGATCGAGCAGGCGCGGCACCGTGAGGTAGACGACCGCCGCCGGCAGCGCGAAGGCCGCTCCCAGCACCATCGTGAGGTACTGCTCGAGCGGGTTGGCCGTGAGGAGCGGCGGCAGCAACAGCTCGAACAGCAGGAGCCCGACCCCGAACGCGAGCGACACGAGCAGCAGCCCCAGACCGATGCGTCGTCGCGCTCGGTCCGGGTCCGGCAACGCGATGTCGGACATCAACCCGCTCGGCGGGCTGCGAGCCGCTGCGTCACGAGCGGCACCTCGAGCGTGAATACACAGCCGCCGCCCGGGGGATCGCCCACGGTCACACTGCCTCCGTGTGCACGCACGGCGAGGCGTACGAACGTGAGTCCGAGGCCCTGGTTCAAGCGCCGTCGCGGCCCGTCGAGTTGCCCCTGCACCTGCGCGAACTTGTCGAAGATGCGCTCGCGGACGCTCTCGGGGACGCCCGGCCCGTCGTCGATGACCACGAAGCGGAGCGCGCTCGCGCTGCTGTCGACCCGCAGGATCACGCGCGACTTCGCGTAGCGGACACCGTTCTCGATGACGTTGTCGAGGGCGCGGCGCAGGACGTCTTCGTCGATGGCGGCGACGAGCGGCGTCTCCGGCGTCTCGACGTGGATGGTCACGCCGCGGAGATTGGCGAGCGTCCGCAGCTCATGCGCGGTCTCGGTCACGAGACGCCGGACGTCGACATCCGCGCGCTGGATGGGGAGCGACGGGCTCTCGAGCCGCGCGACGTCGAGGAGGTTGTGCACCATGCGCTGCACGCGGTTCGTCGCGCGGACCGCCCCGTCGAGGCACTCGCGCGCTTCGGGATCGGCGAGCACGGACTCCTGCTCGCGCATCATGCTGAGGTTGGTGAGCGCCACCGAGAGCGGGTTCTTCAGGTCGTGGACGAGCAGGCTGCCGAGCGTGTCCTTCATGCGCTCGACGGCGCGCTTCGCGGAGACGTCCTCGATGAGCAGGCAGCCGTAGGGCGCTCCCTCGACCTCGAAGGAGGTGAGCTTCGCGACGACCTCGCGCGGCTGCGCGAGGTGCGGGAACGGGAACGAGAACTCCAGCTGCAGCGCGATGGGCGCGCGCCCGATCTCCTCGTAGAAGCGCCCACCGAGCTCGCGCACGTTCATGCAGGGCGCGACCTCGCGGAAGAATTCACGCCCGAGGACTTCAGCCCGCGTGCGCCCCGCGAGCACCTCTTCGTAGCGGTTGTACTGCACGACGCGCCCACGGGCGTCGAGCAGGACGACCCCGACGGGGAGCTGCTCGAGCAGCGACATGAGCACTGGCATCGGGATCATTCGACCGTGGCAAGTTTGCCACGCCCCCGCCAGTTTCGGAAGCAAATTCTGCGTGGCGAAATGCGCGACACCGCGCTCTCCCATGCGGCCCGCGCCGCCACGCAGGTGGCGCTACTTCACGACGCGGAGATAGGACGGACGCTCGCCCGTGCGGGGGCGCGACGCAGCGTCGCCCGCGCGTCCGCCCGGGACCGCGCGCAGACCGGCCCCGGCCACGGGCGCTGGCGCCGGCGCTGCGGGGCGCGCTGCGGTCGTGGCGCGCGGACGCGGGGCCGCTGCCTTCCGCGGCGCGGACGGGGGGGAAGCCTCACTCGCCGACGTCGCCGAAGGCACGGGCTCAGGGCTGCGGCGCGCACGGCCGCGAGACTTCGGCCCGGGCGGGGGTGCCGACGCGTTCGGCGACTCCGGGGTCGCGGCGGATGTCGCAGGGTCTGGCGTGCGTGACGTGCGGGAGCGGGGACGCGTACGTGGCGCCGGCGCCGGCTCCTTCGCGCGGCCGCTCCGGTCCATCTCGGCCGACACCTCCGAGGCGATCTCCGCGGGCAGCGACTCGGGCCAGAGCACGCCCTGCCCCGCTTCGTCGAGCAGCGCGAAGACCGCGCGCCAAGGCACCCAGCACGGGAATGGCGTCCGCTGGAAGGAGAGCGTCGCGCCGAGGCCCTCGCGCTCGACGCGCAGATCCGGCACCGGCACCGGCATGTCGAAGCCGACCTGCAACACGAGCTGGGGCTGCCGCCGCAAGAACTCAGGGACCCGCACATCGGTGACGCGCGGGTCGAGGTGCAAGAAGAGATGGCCGCGTGCGAGCAGCGCGCGCGCGACGTCGGGCTTCGACGGGGGTGACTGCGGCTCCGACATGGCGGCGCGAGCCTAGCATCCGAGACTCGGGCGGCACGCCGGGCGCCGCCGACGTGAATTCCCGTCGACGTGGCCGCGCGAACGGGGGTGCCGACCCGGCCGCGAGCGAGGCCGCGCAGCGTCGCAACACGGACCGCTACACTGCATGGCTCCCGATGCCATCTCCTTTTGTCCCTTCACGCGATCAACGCCGCGGCTTCGACGAAGCGCACGTCCGCGCGTTGCTCGGCGAGCTCCTCGCGGAGCTGCGCCCCGACGCACGCAAGGGCGCGCGACCGGCGCGAATCGACGCGCTCCGGGAGGCGCTCGCGCTGCGTCCGCTGCGAGGCGGCGCGTTCTCGTCTGCGCAGGATCTCTTCTCTGAGCTGCTGGCATCGTGGACGACGGACGCGGCGCGTCTCGAGCGGCTCGTCGCGGCCCCCGAGGGCGCGCTCGCTGCACGCCTCGCCCGCGAGGTGCGCCGACTCGCCCGCGATGTGGGGATCGCCCGCCACGATCCGCGCGCGCAGTTCCAGAAATCGCTCGCGGCCGCGCTGCTCGTCGAGCGTCGCGCGCCGCAGCCGCGCATCGCGCAGACGGCACACGGCCTACGCCTGCTCCCTGCGGCGGAAGTCGGTCCGCATGCATGGCCCGACGACGTCGATGACCCGGCACGCGCGGGCTTCCTCTCGCGCGCGAAGCTCGTGTCGGCAGCGCTCGCGGCGCTCGCCGAGGCGCGCGATCGGACGCTCTCCCGCCGCGCGCTGCGACAGGCCATCGGGCGCCGCTACGCGCTCGACTCGGGACGCGCGGAGCGTGTCTCCGACGACGACGCCCTCGCCGATCCCCGCTCCCCCGCGACCGACGCCGTGCACTTCAATCCGGGGCTGCGCGCCGAGGAGTTGCTCCCGCACATCCCACCCGAAGACGCGCGCTTCTGGATCGCCTGCTCGGAACTTCTCCAAGCGACCGCGGGTGGCGCGCCACCGGACGCGCGCGCGATCGCGCAGCAGATCGGATGCAGCGAAAAAACCGTGCAGCGCTGGATGAACCGTGCGCGCAGCGATCTCGCGCCGCTGACGCAGAGCACCTCCCTGGAATCGATGCAGCGCTATCTGCACGCGATCGCGCAGCGGCTCCGCGCCGCGCGCTGAGGGCGGTGATGCTCGTCGGCGCGACGCCGGCGACGCATCTCGGCTACCCTCGCGCGCCATGCCCGATCCCGGTCTCTACCCGCGCAGCGGCCCACGCCTGACGAGCAGCCCCGCAGAGCGCACGGTGTACGAAGCGCTGCGCCGCGGACTCCCCGAAGGATGGTTCGCGTGGCACTCGCTCCGCGTGCGCAGCGACGCACGGGGCGAGGGCGAGAACGACTTCGTACTCGCCATCCCGGGGCGCGGCGTGATCGTGCTCGAGGTCAAAGGCGGGCAGATGCGCCTCGAAGACGGGCGCTGGCTCCAGAACGGCTGCCGCCTCGACGAAAACCCGCTCGATCAGGCCCACGGCTTCAAGTCGAAGCTGATCGACGTGCTGCACGGGCGGCGGCTCCGCCAGGTGCCGTGGATCGCGGTGGCCTGTTGCTTCCCGGACATGACCTTCGACGCGCTCCCGCCCCAGCCGAATCTGCGTGGCTGTCTCCTCGGCGCGCAGGACATGCCGTATCTCGCCGACGCCCTCCCCGCGCTCGCAGACCGCCTGTTGCAGCGCGCGCGTTTTCTGCCGAGCGACGACTGGATCGAGGCGATTCACGCGCTCTGGGGCGAGAAGTGGATCCCGAAGATCTCGCTCGGGCGGAGCGCGGCCCTGCGCGAGGCCGAGTTCGTCACGCTCGACGCGCAGCAGCTCGGGCTGCTCGATCTCCTCGCCGACAACGCACGCGTGCACGTGCGCGGCGGCGCCGGGACGGGCAAGACGCTCCTCGCGATCGAGCTCTATCGGCGCTGGTCGCGCGACGGGGGTGCGCTGCCTCGCCTGCTCTGCTGGACGCGCCCGCTCTGCCTCGAGTTGAAGACGGCGGGCGTCGAGGACGCCTGGACGATCCGCGAGCTCGGCGCCGAGTTGCTCGCGCGCGCGGGGCGAACGGTGCAGGGCGGTGATCCCCAGAGCGCGTGGACGTCGGAGACGTGGGCGCACGTCACGCGGGACGCCGTCGCGCTGCTCGAGGCCGAGCCGCAGCCGCACTTCCGGGTCGTGGTGGACGAGGCGCAGGACTTCGACGCGGACGACTGGGCGCTCGTCACCGCGCTCGCGGGCGACCAGCCCATCTGGGCCTTCGGTGACCCGGAGCAGCGCTTCTGGACGGACGGGCGCACGCCGCCCCCCGGGGTCTTCCCCACGCGGGCGCGCCTGACCGCGCGCTATCGCTGCCCCGCGCCGCTCGTCGCCTTCGCGGATCTCTACCGCTCGGAGCCGAGGAACGCGCCCGACGAGCAGGCACCTCCGAGCGACGCGCTCCGCGTCGTCGTCACCGTCCCGATCGAGACGCCCGCCAGCACCGACCCGAACCGCGGAGACGATGCCGGCGCGGACGACGCCGACCCGCGCGCCGCGGCCGACGCAGCCCGCATGGCTGCCCTCTCGGCCGAGCTCGACCGCCTGCTCGGCGCCGGGGTCGCCCCCTCGGACATCGCGGTGCTCTCGCTCGCCGGCCGCGCGAAGACCCGGCTCGCCGACGGCTCCCACATCGGGCCCCACGCGGTCGTGCGCGCGGACGATCCTGCGGCCCCCGAGCGACTCGTCGCGGACACCTGCCTGCGCTTCAAGGGCCTCGAGCGGCCGTGGATTCTCGTCACGGAGCTCGAGTTCGCCAACGTCGGCTACGACGTGCGCATGCACATCGCGCTGACGCGTGCGACGGTCGGCTGCACGGTCGTCGCCACCCCGGAAGAGCTCGCGCGAGACCCGCGCCTGCATCGGCTCGAAGGGGCCCCCGCCTCGGAGTCGTGAGGGGCGGCGAGCCGGGACGGGCAAGCCGGGACGGACAGCGAGCCGGGACGGACAGCGACCCGGGACGGGAGAGCCGGGACGGACAGCGAGCCGGGACGGACAGCGAGCCGGGACGGACGGCGACCCGGGACGGACAGCGAGCCGGGACGGACAGCGAGCCGGGACAAGCCCCGGCGGACTCGGTGTACACATCCCTTCCAAAGATGGTGTGCACTTCGGTCTTGGGGGGGCAATATGTACGCTGTGTCACAAATTCAGCTTTCCATGCAGGTCGCCAAACGCATCGCCTACCTCCGTGCGGCAGGCGGCGTCACTCAGGACGAGCTCGCGCGTCGGCTCGGGATCGCCCTGAAAAACCTTCAACGTCTGGAGTCCGGTCGCCAGAACCTCACGCTCGCGAGCATCGAGCGTGTCGCGGCGGCGCTGCGGGTCGACTGGCGCGACTTCTTCGTCGGCGAGTTCGCAGGGCTCGGGACGGGAGCACGGCGCGCGGTGTCGACGGCGCGCCGGCTCGACGGCCTCGCCGGCCCCGGCCGCGTGATCGTGCCCGCGGGCGACGAGCCGCCGCAGCAGGCCGTGCCCGTCACGACGCTCACGAACGCGGCGACGCGTCTGCGCGCCGGTCGCGCCATCGAGGCGACCGCGTGGGTGCTGCTCGGCCGCGCCCGCTCGCCTGAAGGCGCCTTCATCGCGCGCATCCTCGGCGGGGCGATGATGCCGACGGTCGCCGACGGCGCATGGGCGCTCTTCGCGCCGCCCGACGGCCGCTCGCTGGTCGGTCGTGTCGTTCTCCTCTCTCGCACCGGCAACGCCGAGGGCGGCGCGCAGGGCTACCTGCTCAAGCGCCTCGCCAGCGTCGAGCCCGCGTCCGGCGGCAAGCAGCGGGTTACCCTGCAGAGCGACAACCCCTCGTTCGCGCCCATCGTCCTCGAGGTGCGCAACCTCGACGATCTGCGCGTGGTGGGCGTGCTCGTTCGACCGCTCAGCGCGTCGGAAGAGTGAGTCGCCCCATCGCACGCCAGAGCGCGCGGGCCTGACGGCCTACGCGCTCCCGCGTTGCGTTTTGCGTCATACGTCTGCGCGCGCTTCTCACGCGGTGCGACGGTGCGGGGTACGGCGTCGTTCGGCGCGACATCGCAGTTCGGTCGAGCGTACGTCGTCGGACGACATACGCTCGGACCGCGCCTGCCGCGCGGACGTGCTCGCGGAATGGAGCAGACACGCACCGCTGCCGGGACCTTCCACGGCCTCGGGGGCCGTGGATGCAAACCGGTGTGCGGGCTGCAACGTGGTGGAGGCGGCGGGAGTCGAACCCGCGTCCGAGAGACCGTCACGATGGCTTCTACGTGTGTGTTCCGCGTTTTGATATCGCGCCCTCTTGCGCCCACGGACGGGCTCGCCAGAGCGCTATCGACCCTTTATTTTCGCCGCTCTCCCGAGTCGCGTGGAGGCCGCTAGCCAGTTCGGTGACGCCTCACCGGGGAGCACTGGCAGGCTCCCCGGCTCGACGGCTCTCTAGGCCCTACTCAGGCTGCGAGAGCAAGTGCGTTATCGTTGGCACTTGTGTTTCCCGGAAGGATTTACGTCGTTCCCGAGACCGACGACACGCGACCACCGATCGGAGACCCCCGTCGAAACCGTGACGCCCCCTTGCGTCGAGATGTTCTGGTGAGCCCAGAGCGGCCTGCATCATAAGGTCGTGCTCCTCGGCCGCAAGCCACGATCTTCGCGGAACGAGCGCTTTCGTGAACATGACGCCGGCCCAACGACCGCAAAAAGAAGGGCGGCTCGAGACGCGTGGGGGGACGCTGCCATCGAGCCGCCACAGAGGGCGACGGTCCGCCGGGCGTTGGGGGGAGGGGCGCCTGCGTACGGACCGTCTGTTTCAGGCGCATAGCAGGATGTGAGCCAGCGCGTGTTCCCCCGGCCACGGTGCCTTTTCTCGCGGTAAGTCGCGGGTGCAGCGATGCATGAGAGCTTCGTAGGAGTGCAGATCTGGAATGCGAGGCTCAGCGCGCATTGCAAAAACGCAATCACATGTATTCATCCGCTTCCGCACAGCGCGTGCGGTGTCCGTGATAGGTTCGGGGCCGATGGCCATTGCTCCCCGGAGCCCGCTCGAGCTGCTGCGCGATGTGTCCGTCCTCGCGGAGCTGCCTGCTGCCGATCTACGAACGCTTGCCGACGCGACGGACGTCCGCAAGGCCGCACGCGGAAGCGCGATCTTCAGTGAAGGTCACGCCGCCGAAGGCCTCTACGTCGTCCGCACCGGCGAGGTGAAGGTGATGAAGGGCGGCCGCGACGACCGCGAGCAAATCCTCTACATCGCGAAGCCCGGGCGCCCGATCGTCGAGGGGCTGCGCTTCGATGGCGGGACGTACGCCGCGAGCGCGATCGCGATGCGCGCCGCGACCGCGCTGCTCGTGCCGAACGAAGCGATCTTCGCGCTCGGCGAGCGCCGGCCGGTCGTGCTGCGCGCCATGCTCGATCTGCGGGCACGGCGCGCCGACCGCGTGCTGACGCTCGTCAGTGACCTCTCGCTGCGGACGGTTCCGGCACGTCTCGCGTCCTTCCTGTGTGCGCTCGTCGCGGCCCGGCAGGCGCGCGGCGAAGAAGGCACGACGCTGGTCCGCGACCTCACGACCGAGACCGTCGCCGGACGCCTCGGCACCGTGCGCGAGGAGATCTCGCGCGGCCTCGCCTACCTCGAGCGCGAGGGCGCGCTGAAGGTGAGTCCCGATCTGATCGAGGTCGTCGATCGCGACCGCCTCGAAGCCATCGCGTACGGCTCCCGCAAGGGCGGCTGAGCACCGTCGGCCACGATGCAGGCGCCTCCAGCGACGCCTCACGACGCACCCGCGGTCCCGCCTTCCGCAGCCTCCCGGCCGCGCGCGCTCGTGCGCTGGCTGGTCGTCGCCGACGCCGCAGCGCTCGCGGTCGTCGTCGCGTCCTTCGTCGCGCCGCACGTGCCGGCCTCGCCGCTCGTCGCGTATCTCGTCGGGTTCACGGCCGTCGCGAGTTCGGTGATCGCGACCGCACTCGCGACCCCGCGCCTCACCCGCGCGGCGCTGCCGGCCGTCCTCGTGGCCGTTGCGCTGCTCGTGCTGGTGCACGTGCTCGGGCTCGCCCGCGGCGCAAACGTGATCGGCGCCGCGCTCGTGACCATCGCGCTTCTCCTCGGTGGCTCGTGCATCGGCGCCGTGGTGGGTGGCCGGATCGAGCATCCGGGACACCTGCTCGTCGTCGCGGTCGTGTTCACGATCGCCGATTCGTTCAGCGTCTTTCACGAAGCGGGGCCGACGGCGGCGATCGTCGCGAGCGAGACGATGCTGCCGCTCGTCGCGTTGCCGTGGCCGCAGCTCGGCGCGGCGGAGCTCACGATCGCGCCGATCCTCGGGGTGGGCGACGTGGTCGCCGCGGCCTTGTTCGTCGCGGTCGCGAAGCGGCATGGGCTCGCCCTGTGGAAGACGGGGCTCGCGCTCTTCGCCGGACTCGAGCTCGCGATGGCGCTCGTGATCACGATGGCGCGCCCGATCCCCGCGTTGCCGACGATGGCGATCGCCGTGCTGATCGCGCACCCCGAGGCACGTCGCTTGCGCCCCGCAGATCGCCGCCAGGCGCTGCTCGGGCTCGGCGTGCTGACGCTCGTCTACATCGCCTTCCGGCTGGTGAACCGATAGGCTCCCGCCCGTGTCTGACGATGCCGAGCGAGGGCCCGACGCGCGGCGGCTCCCCAATCCCGCTGCGGCGTCGCTGCGCGCCGACGGCACGCTCTTCGCGGGGCGCTATCGCATCGAGACCCTGCTCGGGCGCGGGGGGATGGGCGCCGTGTACCGCGCGCGCGACACCCTCGTCGGCGATGCCATCGCGTTGAAGACGCTCGATCTCGGCGGCGCGCCGAGCGAGGCGACGATCGAGCGCTTCCGCCGCGAGGTGCGGCTCGCGCGGCGCATCACACATCCCAACGTCGCGCGGGTGCACGACCTCGGCGAGTCCGAAGGTCAGCAGTTTCTGACGATGGAGTTCGTCGACGGCGAGGACCTCCAGTCTCTGCTTGCCCGCGAGGGGCGCCTGCACACGTCCCGCGCACTGCGGATCGGCGCCGCGATCGCCGAGGGTCTGGCCGCGGCGCACGCAGCGGGTGTCGTGCACCGCGATCTGAAGCCCGCGAACGTGCTCGTGGAGCGCGGCGGACGCGTGGTGCTGACCGACTTCGGCATCGCGCGCGCCGACTTCGACGAGCGCGCAGCGCA
>Ga0172373_10006241_pt1 | contig 15926 bp, 10 predicted proteins | sample Lak10m_2_FD_114546 | JGI IMG/M metagenome (GOLD analysis project Ga0172373, IMG submission 114546) | Freshwater microbial communities from Kabuno Bay, South-Kivu, Congo - kab_092012_10m | ecosystem: Environmental > Aquatic > Freshwater > Lake | place: Democratic Republic of the Congo...
CGCGGGATTGACCGTCGCAACCGAGGTGGCAACCGCCACGAACGCCGCCGGCTGGAAGTCGGCGATCGCGTTGTACGAGACCTTCTGCAGGTGCGGGGCCACGACGTGCGAGATGGTCGCCATCACCCAGGTGTTGCCGTCGGGCGGAGCCTGGGCCACGAGCGCCGTCGCGATCGTCGAGTTGCCGCCGGGCTTGGGCTCGACGACGATCGTCTGGCCGAGATCGGCCTGCATGGGATCGGCGAGCGTTCGCGCGACGATGTCGACGATGCCGCCCCCCGGATAGGGCACAAGGAAATGCGGCGACTTGTCCGGCCACGCCTGCGCTTGCGCGCGTGCGCCGAACGCAGCCATGCCAAGACCCGCGCCGATCACGACGCGACGACCGATGTTCTTCATTGTTTCCTCCCTGAACAGCAAGCCTAGGAGCCGCCCGCCGCCTTGTCACCCGCCGGGGCGTCGGCTACCAGCAACAAGATGACCTCGTCCCAGCCCTACATCCTCGCCAAACCCTTTGAATACGGCCTTTCCCTCGCCTTCGCCCTGGCGCCGGGGGCCGACGCCGCCAAGGCCGTGAAGCGCATCGCGCAAGGCTTCGAGCCGGCCTGGGGCACCGTCGCGATCGGCGAGCCGTTGGCTTTGGCGCTCGGCCGCAGGATTCCGGGATTGCGGACGTTTCCTGCGATGTCGGCGCCCGGCGCGGGCGTGCCGTCGACGCAGCAAGCGCTCTGGGTCCTGCTCACCGCACCCAGCCAGACGGCGCTGTTCAATGCGCGCCAACGCGCGGATGCGATCCTGCTGCCCGATTTCAGCTTGGCCGATGCGATGCCCACCTTCATCTACGGCGGGCGCGACCTCACCGGCTACGAGGACGGCACCGAGAACCCCAAGGGCAGGAAGGCCGTCGCCGCGGCGATCGCGCCGTCGGGCGAGATCGCGGGCTCGAGCTTCGTCGCGGTGCAGCGCTGGGTGCACGATCTCGGCCATTTCAATCGCCAATCGCCGGCGCGGCGCGACGCCATCATCGGCCGCCGCCGCGAGAGCAACGAGGAGATCGAGCGCGCGCCCCGCAGCGCCCACGTCAAGCGCAGCACCCAGGAGGATTACGATCCGCCGGCCTTCATGATCCGCCGCTCGATGCCCTTCGCCGACGGCACGGTGTCCGGCCTCGAGTTCATCTCCTACGTGGCCGCGCTCGACACCTACGAAGTCGTGCTGCGCCGCATGGCGGGCCTCGACGACGGCATCGCGGATGCCCTGTTCCAGTTCTCGCGGCCGGCCACCGGCGGCTACTACTGGTGTCCGCCGGTTCGCAGCGGGAAACTCGACCTGCGGATTCTGGGCCTCGAGGTTTGACTTCGCGGCTCCGGGGTTCCACGTTTTCCGCCATGACCGACACCATGGATTTCGCGCCCGAGTATGACGTGCCGCTCGAGTACATGCGGCGCACGCGCGAGTACTATCTGGCGCTGGGCTACGACAATCCCTACCGCTGGGCGCACTACCTCGACGCGCCGTTCCAGCCGCTGAAGAAGCCGCTGAAGGACAGCACGCTGGCGCTGATCAGCACCGCGGCGCCCTATCAGCCCGACAAGGGCGACCAGGGGCCGGGCGCCGCCTACAATGCCGCGGCCAAGTTCTACACCGTCTTTTCCGGCGACACGTCGGTCGATCACGACACGCGGATCAGCCACATCGGCTACGATCGCAAGCACACGACCGCGGCCGACAGCAACACCTGGTTCCCGCTGCCGCTGATGCGCGAGTTCGCGAAGGGCGGCCGCTTCAAGCTGGCGCCGCGCTTCCACGGCGCGCCGACCAACCGCAGCCAGCGCGTGACGCTCGAGACCGACGCGCCCGAGATCCTTGCGCGCTGCCGCCAGGATCAGGTCGATGCCGCGCTGCTTGTGCCGACTTGACCCGTCTGTCACCAGACCGTGAGTCTGGTCGCACGATACCTCGAGCGCAACGGCATCCCGACGATCGTCATGGGGGCGGCAAAGGACATCGTGGAGTACGCCGGCGTGCCGCGCTTCCTGTTCAGCGACTTCCCGCTCGGCAATTCCTGCGGCAAGCCGCACGAGCCGGACACGCAGCGCTTCACACTCGACCTTGCGCTGAAGGTGCTGGAGAGTGCCATTGGTCCGCGCACGACGGTGCAGTCGCCCCTGCGTTGGAATGCCGACGGCGACTGGAAAAACGACTACAACAACGTCGCGCGAATGAGTCCCGAGGAGGTTGCCAGGCGACGGGCCGACTTCGACAAGGTGAAGCAGGTCGCGCTCAACCAGCGTCAGAAGGCCGGCGTGGCGTGACGCGGAGCGGCATGCCATCCCGAGCGCAGCCGAGGGATCCCATCATTCCATGAGTAAGCCGTTCGCGGGCATCAAGGTCCTCGATTTCACCCGTGTGTTGGCCGGTCCCTACGGCTCCTACCAACTCGCCCTGCTCGGCGCGGACGTGATCAAGGTCGAATCGCGCGAAGGCGACGACATGCGCTTCGGCAATCGCGCCGACGCCTGGGAGAAGCGTGGGCTCGCCGCACCCTGGGTGGCGGTGAATTCGGGCAAGCGCTCGATCACCATGGACCTCAAGAAGCCGAAGGCCATCGAGGTCGTGAAGCGCCTCGCAGCCAAGGCGGACGTGGTGATCGAGAACTTCAGGCCGGGCGTGATGGACAAGCTCGGCATCGGCTACGAGACGCTGAAGGCGATCAACCCGAAGCTGATCTATTGCGCGGTGTCGGGCTTCGGCCAGGTAGGACCCGACGCAAAGACGGCCGCCTTCGACGGCATGATCCAGGCGATGTCCGGGTTGATGTCGATCACCGGCTTCGAGAACAACGGCCCGACGCGCGTGGGCTTCGCCGGTGCCGACGTGATGTCGGGCGCGACGGCGGCGCTGGGCATCGCCTCGGCGCTCTACCAGCGCACGCACACCGGCCGGGGGCAGCTCGTCGACGTGGCGATGATCGACGCGGTCATGGCCTATCTCGCACAGCAGTTCACCGAGCACATGATGACGGGCCGCGTGCACGGCCAGGCCGCCAACCTCTCGGTGACCCGCAAACCCACCGGCAATCTCTTCCGGACGAAGGACGGCTGGATCGTGCTCGCCGTCATGACTGACCCGCAGTTCCAGCGGCTGATGAAGGTGCTGGGCCGCGAGGACGCGCTCGCCGATCCGCGCTTCGCCGACTGGCCGACGCGCATCGCCAACAACACCGCCCTGCACGAGATCGTCGAGGCGGCGATGAAGACCGAGACCTCGGCGACCTGGAGCGAGCGCTTCGCCGGCAACGACATTCCGGCCGGCCGCGTGCTCAGCATCCCCGAGACCGCACAGCTCGATCTCTTCAGGCATCGCACCGTGCTGCAGACCGTCGAGACCGAGCACGGACCGATCAAGGTGGTGGGGTCGGGCTTTCGTCTGGAGCATGGCGGCGGCTCGGTCGACCGCGCGCCGGCGACGCTCGGCCAGCACACAGACGAGGTGTTGCGCGAGGCGGGCTACGCGCCGGCCGAGATCGCCGAGATGCGGACCGCCAAGGTCGTCTAGCGGACTATTTCTAGCGCTTGGCGCCGCCGAACTTCACCTCGTAGTTCAGGATCGCGCGATAGTCATTGATGTAGGTCGTGACGCCGTTCAGGGTCTGATCGACCAGGCCCATGCGCCAGCGCAGTTGCAGCGGTCGCAGCCATTCCGACGTCGCGTCCGGCGCGACCTGGTAGATCAGGTCGAAATCGTACTCGTTGTTGTTGGAGAGCGGCGCGCCGGTGAGCGCATTGATGGCGCCATGGCCGAACGTCGCCGAGGCCAGCAGCGTCAGTCCCTTCAGCCCGATGCCCGCGAAATTGTAGGTCATGCCGGCCTGCCATGCCCGCTCGTTGGCGCGGTCGAAATCGAGCGTGATCTGCTTGGTGTAGCCGATCCACTGGCCGTAGGGCGTGCGATAGGCAGCGGCGCTGCCTGTCTGGGTATAGGCACCCCACATCGTGAAATCGGCCAGCAAGAATGTCGCGCGGGCGCCGGCCGACCAGGTGCTGAAGGGCTGCCCCGTCAACAGGTTGAGCCCGTTGCTTCCCTGCACCATGACGTTGCTCTCGATGCGGAATCTCAGCCAGTCGGTCAGAGTCGCCGTCTTGCCGACGTCGCCGTAGCTCGACGTCAGGATGTCCGGCACGTGGTAGACGGAGCCGCGCAGACGGAGGTCGTCGAGCGAACCGTACTTGAGGCTGAACAGGCCCATGCCGGCATTGTGGTTGGGTGCGCCGGCGCGCTCGCCCATGTTGATGAAGGTCCAGTAGTCCTTGGGCTTGATCGCCGCGACATAGCCCGCGAAGTAATTGACCGCACCGAGCCGGCCGCGCAGCGCATAAGCCTCGAAGGTGATCGGGATCATGCGGTCGTCGTTGGGATTGACCTCGAGCTCGTCGATCATCTGGCGATAGGCGGTGAAAACCTGGCCCTTCGCCTGGACCGACGCATAGGCCTGGCCCAGCACGAAGAAGCCGTACTGGCCAGTCTTCAGGATCTGCGAGCCGCTGGTGTTCGCCGGCGCCCACAGCGGCTGCGTCGTGTATCCGACCGCGCCGACCTGCAGCGCGTCGTACAGCCAGCCCGACTGGTAGCCGACCCATCCGCCGCCCGCCCATGCCACGTAGTTCGGCAGCTGCGTGTTGGTCCTGTCGAAGTAGAAGCTGCGCAGATGCACCGTCGCAACGGCGTCGTCGTGCAGGAAGGCTTTCAGCGCCGGCCCCGGATCCTGCGCTCCCGCCGGCCCTGCCGCAAAAAGCAGGAGCAGGGCTGCCCATATGGCCCGGCCATAGCGTGCAAGAGCTCGCATGCACCGGCTGTTACCAAAGATACATGACCGATTTGCTGGGGTGGCCTCGATCTCCGCTTTCCCTTCACGGCCGACCGCTCTAATCTCCGCCCTGTCCAAGGGGGGTCCCGCCAAGGGGCTGAGATACCGATAGTCGCCTTGTGTGGAAGCTGGCGACAGCGCGGTGACCCTTTGAACCTGATCCGGATCATGCCGGCGAAGGGACTGGATACCTCCTTTGCACGACGACGCCGGATCTCCGTTCGCCAACCAGCCGCGGGAGATCCACCATGGACACCATCGTCAACAACACCGCCCCTCAGGTCACCACGGGGCCGTTGCCCTCGTCGCGCAAGATCTACGCCACGCCGGATGGGGCCGTCGACCTTCGGGTACCCCTGCGCGAGATCGAATTGTCGACGCCCGCCGAGCCGCCGGTCCGGGTCTACGACACAACCGGGCCCTACACCGATCCTGGCATCGCCATCGACGTGCGCAAAGGCCTCGCGCGCCAGCGCCGCGCCTGGGTGATAGAGCGCGGCGGCGTCGAGGAGTATGAGGGCCGCACCATCCAGGCGATCGACAACGGCAATGTGGGCGCTGCCGCCCTGCGCCCGTTCCCGAACACGCCGCGGCCGTTGCGCGGTCTCGACGGCAGGCCGATCACCCAGTTCGAATGGGCGCGGGCGGGCATCGTTACCAAGGAGATGATCTACGTCGCGGGACGCGAGAATCTCGGCCGTGAGCGGATGCTCGACGCGGCGGAGGAGCATCTGGCCGACGGCGAGAGCTTTGGCGCGGCGCTCCCGGCCTTCATCACGCCGGAATTCGTGCGCCGTGAGATCGCCGCCGGCCGCGCCATCATTCCGGCCAACATCAACCACGCCGAACTCGAGCCGATGATCATCGGCCGCAATTTCCTGGTGAAGATCAACGCCAACATCGGCAACTCCGCGGTCTCCTCCTCCATGGAGGAAGAAGTCGAGAAGATGGTGTGGGCGATCCGCTGGGGTGCCGACACGGTCATGGACCTCTCGACCGGCCGCCACATCCACGACACGCGCGAATGGATCGTGCGCAACGCGCCGGTGCCGATCGGCACGGTGCCGATTTACCAGGCGCTCGAGAAGGTGGGCGGCGATCCGACCAAGCTCTCCTGGGAAGTGTTCCGCGATACGCTGGTCGAACAGGCCGAGCAGGGCGTCGACTACTTCACCATCCATGCCGGCGTGCGGCTCGCGCATGTGCCGCTGACGGCGAGCCGGGTCACCGGCATCGTGAGCCGCGGCGGCTCGATGATGGCACAGTGGTGCCTCACCGAGCATCGCGAGAGTTTCCTCTACGAGCATTTCGGCGACATCTGCGACATCATGCGCAAGTACGACGTGTCGTTCTCGCTGGGCGACGGGCTCAGGCCCGGCTGCAACGCCGATGCCAACGACGCCGCGCAGTTCGCTGAGCTCGAGACCCTGGGCGAGCTTACCAAGGTGGCGTGGGACAAGGGCTGCCAGGTCATGATCGAGGGCCCGGGCCACGTGCCCATGCACAAGATCAAGGCCAACATGGACAAGCAGCTGCGCGAATGCGGCGAGGCGCCGTTCTATACGCTGGGGCCGCTCGTGACCGACATCGCCCCGGGCTACGACCACATCACCTCGGGCATCGGCGCCGCCATGATCGGCTGGTTCGGCACGGCGATGCTCTGCTACGTCACGCCCAAGGAGCATCTCGGCCTGCCCGACCGCGATGATGTGAAAGTGGGCGTCATCACCTACAAGATCGCGGCCCACGCCGCCGATCTCGCCAAGGGCCATCCCGCGGCGCGGCTGCGCGACGACGCACTCTCGCGGGCGCGCTTCGAGTTCCGCTGGCGCGACCAGTTCAATCTGTCGCTCGATCCGGCGACGGCCGAGAAGTTCCACGACGAGACGATGCCCAAGGAGGCGCACAAGACGGCCCACTTCTGTTCCATGTGCGGACCCAAGTTCTGCTCCATGCGCATCACCCAGGATATCCGCGACTACGCCCGCAAGGGCATGGACGAGATGAGCGAGAAATTCCGGGCCGGCGGCAGCGCCCTCTACGTCCCGGACAAGCCGGCCGGTTGACCGGCCGTCGACCCGTAGCTGTCTTGCGCCCCCCGGGCCGGTGGGGGAGACTCTCCCGGCCCGGTCCGTACTAATGGCGAACCTTCCTTATTCCTAGGGGCGTACAGGACGATGAAACGGCTGCGGACCCTGCTCGGGATCGGCCTTGGACTGGCCATTGTGGCCGGTGGCGGCTGGTATATTTCGCAGTCCGGGTCGCCGCCGCCGTCCCGGCAAGGCGGCCGTTTCCCTGCCGGAGCGGCGGTACCGGTGGGTGTCGCCGCCGCAACCAAGGGCGAGATTCCCATCGTGATCCGGGCGCTGGGGACCGTGACCCCGCTGCACACCGTCAACGTCAAGACGCAGATCACCGGCCAGCTCATCGAGGTTCATTTCAAGGAAGGCCAGATGGTCAAGCAGGGCGAGCTGCTGGCCGTCGTCGATCCGCGGCCCTACGAGGTCGCCTTGCAGCAGGCGATCGGCCAGCAGCAGAAGGACGAGGCGCTGCTGAAGAACGCCCAGACCGACCTCGAGCGCTATCGCAAGCTCGTGCAGCAGGACTCGATCGCCCGTCAGCAGTACGACACGCAGGTTGCCCTCGTGCGCCAGTACGAGGCCGCACTCGTCATCGACCAGGCACTGGTCGACGCCGCCAGGCTCAACGTCACCTACACGCGCATCGTCTCGCCGCTTACCGGCAAGATCGGCCTGCGTGGCGTCGACAAGGGCAACTACGTCACCATGGGCGATGCGACGAGCATCTGCGTCATCATCCAGGTGCAGCCGATCTCGGTCCTCTTCACCATTCCCGAGGATCTGCTGCCGCAGGTGCGGGAACGGTTGAAGAAGAACGCTGCCCTCGAAGTGCGCGTGCTGGACCGCGCCCAGAAGACCGAACTGGCGGTCGGCCGGCTCGACACGACCGACAATCTGATCGACACGACGACCGGCACGGTCAAGCTGCGTGCGGTGTTCGACAATGCCGATGAAGAGCTGTTCCCCAACCAGTTCGTCAACGTGCGGCTCCTGGTCGACACGGTAAGGGACGCGACTGTGGTGCCGGTCGCCGCCATCCAGCGCGGCCAGCCGGGCACCTTCGTCTATCTCGTGAAGGCCGACGACACGGTCGAGGTCCGGCGCGTCGAGCTCGGCGCCACCGATGGGGAAAAGGTCGCCATCGTGAAGGGCCTGCAGACGGGCGACCAGGTCGTGATCGACGGCGTCGACCGCCTGCGCGACGGCGCCAGGATCCGCAAGCCGACGTCCGCGCCCCGTACCCAGGCCGGACCGCCGATCGCCAACGCGCCGCCGGAAGGCCAGCGTCAGCGGCCGCGGGGAAACGGCGGCGGCCAGCCGGCCCCGCCCGCCAAGACCAGCCAGTGATCCCGGCCGCGACATGAACCCGTCGCGGATCTTCATCGAACGGCCGGTCGGCACCTCGCTGCTGATGGTCGCGATCATGCTCGTCGGCATCATCGCGTACCGCTTCCTGCCGCTGTCGGCGCTGCCGCAGGTCGACTACCCGACCATCCGCGTGCTGACCCTCTATCCCGGCGCCAGCCCGGAGGTGATGACCACCTCGATCACCGCGCCGCTCGAACGCCAGTTCGGCCAGATGCCGGGTCTCAATCAGATGACCTCGACCAGCTCGGCCGGCGCCTCGTCGATCACGCTCCAGTTCGACCTCAAGCTCGGGCTCGACGTCGCCGAACAGCAGGTCCAGGCGGCCATCAACGCCGCCGGCAACCTGCTGCCGGGCGACCTGCCGGCGCCACCGATCTACGCCAAGGTCAATCCTGCCGACGCGCCGGTCCTGACGCTCGCCGTCACCTCGCGCACCGAGCCGCTGACCAGGGTCCACGATCTGGTCGACACGCGGCTCGCCCAGAAGATCTCGCAGCTTCCCGGCGTCGGCCTGGTCAGCCTGGAAGGCGGCCAGAAGCCCGGTGTGCGCATCCGCGCCAACCCGACGGCGCTCGCCGCCTACGGCCTCAACATCGACGATCTGCGCACCACGATCTCCAACGCCAACGTCAACACGCCCAAGGGCAATTTCGACGGGCCGGCGCGGGCGCTCACCATCAACGCCAACGACCAGATCACCGATCCCGACACCTTCCGCGACATCGTCGTGGCCTACCGCAACGGCGCGCCGGTGCGGATCCGCGACGTCGCGTCGGTCGAGGAGGGGCAGGAGAACAACCGCATCGCCGCCTGGGCGAACAACACCCAGGCGGTGATCGTGAACGTCCAGCGCCAGCCCGGCGCCAACGTCATCGAGGTCGTCGACCGCATCAAGGCGCTGCTGCCGCAGCTTCGCGCGACGTTGCCGAGCTCGCTCGACGTCGCCGTCCTCACCGACCGCACGATCACGATCCGCGCCTCGGTGCGCGACGTCCAGATCGAGCTGGGCTTCGCCGTGGTGCTGGTGGTCGCGGTGATCTTCGCCTTCCTGGGCGACGCGCGCGCCACGCTGATCCCCAGCCTTTCCGTGCCGCTCTCCCTCGTCGGCACGCTGGCGGTGATGTATCTCGCTGGCTTCAGCCTCAACAACCTGTCGATCATGGCGCTCACCATCGCCACCGGTTTCGTGGTCGACGACGCCATCGTCATGATCGAGAACATCGCGCGCTACATCGAGCGCGGAGACGATCCAAGGGAGGCCGCGCTCAAGGGCTCGCGGCAGATCGCCTTCACCGTCGTATCGCTTACCGTGTCGCTGATCGCCGTGCTGATTCCGCTGCTCTTCATGACCGACGTGGTCGGCCGCCTGTTCAGCGAGTTCGCCGTCACACTCTCCGTCACCATCCTGATCTCGGCCGTGGTGTCGCTCACCCTGGTGCCGATGATGTGCGCGCAAATCCTTCGGCGGCGACCGCATGCGGCTCCCGTGACGACCGCCGAGACGCGCAGCCACGCCGGCGAGGACCAGGCGATGGGGGCGCGCTGGTTCGCGCGCCTGATCGAGGTCTACGACCGTTGGCTGGTCGTCGTGTTCCGCCACCAGGCGCTCACCCTGCTGGTCGCGATCGGCACCGTCGCATTGACGGTGGCTCTCTACGTCGTGATCCCGAAGGGCTTCTTCCCGGTGCAGGACACCGGCCTGATCCAGGCCGTCACCGAAGGTCCGCAGAGCATCTCCTTCGAGGCGATGAGCCGCCGCCAGCACGAGCTTGCCCAGGCGATCCTCAAGGATCCCAGCGTCGAGAGCCTGACATCGTTCGTCGGCGTCGACGGCACCAACCCGACGCTGAACTCGGGTCGCATGCTGATCAACCTGAAGCCGCGCGGCCAGCGCTCCCTGTCCGCCGCCGAAATCATCCGCCGCCTGCAACGCGAGACCGCGTCGGTGCCGGGCATCTCGCTGTTCATGCAGCCGGCCCAGGATCTGACCATCGATTCGACGGTCAGCCGCACGCAGTACCAGTTCGTGCTGGAAAGCGCCCGTGCCGACGAGTTCGACGCCTGGGTGCCGCGCCTGCTGGAGCGCCTGCAGAAGCTGCCCGAGATCGTCGACGTGACCAGCGACCTGCAGAACAAGGGCCTGTCGATGTTCATCCGGATCGACCGCGATGCCGCTGCCCGCTTCGGTATCACGGCGGCCACCGTCGACAACGTGCTCTACGACGTGTTCGGCCAGCGCATCGTGTCGACCGTCTACACGCAGTCGAACCAGTACCGCGTCATCTACGAGGTCGAGCCGGCGATGGGCCGCTCGCTCGAGGCGCTCAACAACCTCTATTTGCCGAGCCCGCAGAGCGGCAAGCAGGTGCCGCTGTCGGCCATCGCGACCTTCGAGGAGCGCTCCGCGCCGCTCAGGCTCGACCGCTTCGGGCAGTTTCCGGCGACCACCATCTCGTTCAACCTGGCGCCGGATTTCGCGCTTGGCCAGGCGGTCGACGCCATCGTTGCCGCCCAGCGCGAGATCGGCATGCCGCGCTCGATCTCGACCCACTTCCAGGGCGCCGCGCTCGCCTTCCAGAAGTCGCTCCGGAGCCAGCTCCTGCTGATCCTGGCGGCGATCGTCACCGTCTACATCGTGCTGGGCGTGCTCTACGAGAGCTACATCCATCCGATCACGATCCTGTCGACCCTGCCGTCGGCCGGCATCGGCGCGCTGCTCGCCCTGATAGTGGCCGGCACCGACCTCAGCGTCGTCGCCATCATCGGCATCGTGCTGCTGATCGGCATCGTGAAGAAGAACGCGATCATGATGATCGATTTCGCGCTCGACGCCGAACGCAACGAGGGCAAGACGCCGCGTGAGGCAATCCACCAGGCCTGCCTGCTGCGCTTCCGGCCGATCCTGATGACCACGGTCGCGGCGCTGGTCGGCGCCCTGCCGCTGATGCTGGGCTCGGGCACCGGCTCGGAGCTGCGCCAGCCGCTCGGCCTCACCATCGTGGGCGGCCTGATCGTGAGCCAGATGCTGACGCTCTTCACCACGCCGGTGATCTATCTCGCCTTCGATCGGCTCGGCCGCCGTCTACGCGGCCTGCCGCCCGACGTGCCGCTCCATTCGGTGCGTGCCGATGCGGGCGAAGGCGCCCCATGAACCTGTCGGCCCCCTTCATCGCCCGGCCGGTCGCCACGACCTTGCTGACGATCGGGCTGGCCCTGGCCGGTCTGGTGTCGATGTTCGGCCTGCCGGTGTCGCCGCTGCCCAAGGTTGACTTCCCGACGATCCAGGTCACGGCCAACCTGCCCGGCGCGTCGCCCGAGACGGTGGCGACCAGTGTCACGACGCCGCTCGAGCGGCGGCTGGGCGCCATCGCCGGCGTCACCGAGATCACCTCGTCGAGCACGGTCGGCAATGCGCGCATCACGCTGCAGTTCGACCTGTCGCGCGACATCGACGGCGCCGCCCGCGACGTGCAGGCCGCGATCAACGCGGCGCGCGCCGACATGCCCGCCGACCTGCGCGCCAACCCGCAGTACCGCAAGCTCAACCCGGCCGACGCACCGATCATGGTGATCGCCCTCACCTCGAACATCATCGGCCAGGGCAGGCTGTTCGACGCGGCCTCCAACATCCTGCAGCAGAAGATCAGCCAGGTGAGCGGCGTCGGCCAGGTCACGCTGGGCGGCAGCTCGCTTCCGGCGGTGCGGGTCGAGCTCAATCCGACGGCGCTGACCAAGTACGGCATCGGGCTCGAGAGCGTGCGGGCGGCGCTCGCCGCGGCCAACGCCAACTCGCCCAAGGGCGCGATCGAGGTCGGCGAACGGCGCTTCCAGATCTACTCCAACGACCAGGCGACGACGGCCGACCAGTACAGGCCCCTGATCATCGCCTGGCGCAACGGCGCGCCGGTCCGCCTGTCCGACGTGGCCGAGGTGATCGACGCCACCGAGAACATCCGCAACGAGGGCCAGGCCAACGGCAAGCGCTCGGTTCTGGTCATCATCTACAAGCAGCCCAACGCCAACATCATCGAGACGGTCGACCAGATCCGCGAGCTGCTGCCGGAGCTTCAGGCCGCGATGCCCAACGACGTCGAGCTGACGGTGGTGAGCGACCGCACGACGACGATCCGCGCCGCTCTCCGGGAGGTCGAGAGCGCCCTGGTCATCGGCGTGATCCTCGTGGTGCTGGTGACCTTCGCCTTCCTGCGCTCGGCGCGCGCCGGCTTCATCGCCGCCGTGACGGTGCCGGTGTCCCTGGTCGCCACCTTCGGCGGCATGTACCTGCTGGGCTACAGCCTGAACAACCTGTCGCTGATGGCGCTCACCATCGCCGCGGGCTTCGTCGTCGACGACGCGATCATCGTGCTGGAGAACGTGTCGCGCCACCTCGAGGAGGGCATGTCGCGGACCGAGGCGGCGCTCCGGGGCGCCCGCGAGGTGGGCTTCACCGTCATTTCCATGACGGTGTCGCTGGTCGCGGTATTCATCCCGATCCTGCTCATGGCCGGCATCGTCGGCCGCCTGCTGCGCGAATTCGTCGTCACGCTCTCGGTGGCCGTCCTCATTTCCATGGTGATCTCGCTCACGACGACACCGATGATGTGCGCCTACGTGCTGCGGCCGCCGCGCGAGAAGCCGCCTGGCTTCTTCTTCCGCCTGAGCGAGCAGCTGTTCGGCGGCCTGCAGAACCTCTACGGCCGCAGCCTCGGGCTGGTGCTGCGCCATCCGCTACTCACCATGCTCGTCTTCTTGGGCACGATTCTGCTGAACATCCACCTCTATGTGACGATCCCCAAGGGCTTCTTCCCGCAGCAGGACACCGGCCGCATCGTGGGCGGCATCCGGGCCGACCAGAGCATCTCCTTCCAGGCGATGCGCCGGAAGTTCCGCCAGTTCATGGCGATCGTGCAGGCCGATCCGGCGGTGCAGAGCGTCGCGGGCTTCACCGGCGGCTTCCAGACCAACTCGGGTTTCGTCTTCGCCACCCTGAAGCCGCGCGCCGAACGCGACGTCTCGGCCGACCAGGTGATCGCCCGCCTCAGGCCGCGGCTCGCCCAGGTGCCGGGCGCCATGCTCTTCCTGCAGGCGGTGCAGGACATCCGCGTCGGCGGCCGGCAGGGCAACGCGCAATACCAGTTCACCCTGCAGGCCGATTCGCTGTCCGATCTCTACACCTGGGGCCCGAGGCTCACGGAAGCGCTGCAGCGCGACACGTCGGTCATCACCGACGTCGATTCCGATCAGCAGCAGCGCGGCCTCCAGGTCAACGTCACGATCGACCGCGATGCGGCGAGCCGGCTCGGCATCTCGACGCGCACCATCTCGGCCACGCTCTACGATGCGTTCGGCCAGCGCCAAGTTTCGACCATCTACAACGCGCTGAACCAGTACCACGTGGTGATGGAAGTGGCGCCGCAATGGTGGGAGAACCCCGAGGCGCTGAAGGAGATCTATGTCAGCACGTCGGGTGGCGCGCTGAGCGGGACGCAGATCACGGGCAGCGTCGCCAGCGCGGCTGCTGCGTCCTCGACCCGGCCCGGTCTGCCGGGTCGACCGTCGTCGATCCCGCGCAGGCTGTGCGCAACCTGCGTACCAACCAGATCGCGGTCAGCGGCCGCGGCTCGGCCTCGACCGGAGCGGCCGTCAGCACGACGCCCGAGACACTGGTGCCGCTTTCGTCGGTGACGCGGTGGGACTACGGCACCGCGCCGCTGGCCGTGAACCACCAGAGCATGTTCGTGGCCAGCACCGTCTCGTTCAACATGGCGCCCGGCAAGACGCTGAGCGACGCCGTGCGCTACGTGAACGACACGATGCGCGAGATCGGCCTGCCCGCCACTCTGCACGGCACCTTCCAGGGCACGGCGCGCGCCTTCCAGCAGTCGCTCAACAACCAGCTTCTGCTGGTGCTGGCGGCGCTGGCGGCCGTCTACATCGTGCTGGGCATCCTCTACGAGAGCTACATCCACCCGCTGACGATCCTCTCGACCCTGCCGTCGGCCGGCATCGGCGCGCTGCTCGCCCTGCAGTTTACCGGCGTCGAATTCAGCATCATCGCCATGATCGGCGTGCTGCTGCTGATCGGCATCGTGAAGAAGAACGCCATCATGATGATCGACGTCGCGCTCGATCGTGAGCGCAACGAGGGTCTGGAGCCCGCGGTGGCGATCCACCAGGCCTGCCTGCTGCGCTTCCGGCCCATCCTGATGACGACCATGGCGGCGATCCTGGGCGCGCTGCCGCTGGCGCTGGGCTACGGCGACGGCGCGGAGTTGCGTCGCCCGCTCGGCATCTCGATTATCGGCGGCCTCATCGTGAGCCAGATCCTGACCCTCTACACCACGCCGGTGGTCTATCTTTATCTGGACCGCTTCCGCCGTCGCGACCGCGACCGGCCGAGTCGTATCGCGCGCGCCATGGGGGCCGCAGGCGGCAGCGCCGGGGCGTCGGCATGAGGCGCAGCACGGCACTGCTTCCGCTGCTGCTGTCGGGCTGCCTCGTCGGCCCCGACTATGTGCGCCCGCCGCCGGCCAATCCGCCCGCGCCGGAGTTCAAGGAAGCCGCGCCTGTCACGGGGCTTGCCGCCGCGTTCCGCCCGGCCGAGCCGCGCGACGGGGCCGACCGCGGCCGCTGGTGGCAGGCCTACGGCGATCGGACGCTCGACGGGCTGGCCGCACAGGTCGACGTCTCCAACCAGAACCTCAAGGTGTTCGAGGCGAACTATCGGCGCGCCCGGGCCCTGATCCGCCAGGACCAGGCGGCGCTCTATCCCAGCATCACCGGCACCGGCGGCGCGCAGCAGGTCGGCACCGGCGGCCAGCGCGGCTCGAGCGGAACGACGACGACGGTCATTCGTGCCGATTCCTCGCAGGGTCAGTACACGACGGGCGCCACGTTCAACTGGGAGATCGATCTCTGGGGCAACCTGCGGCGCCAGATCGAAAGCGATTCGGCCGCGGCCCAGGCCAGCGACGCCGACCTCGCCAACGCGCGGCTGTCGGCCCAGGCCGACCTCGCCACGAACTACTTCTCGCTGCGCGTGTCCGATGACCGCAAGCGTCTCTACGAGGCGACGGTGGCGGCCTACCTGCGCTCCATGCAGATCGCCCGCAACCAGGTCGACGCCGGCATCGTCAGCCGCGTCGACCTGGTGCAGGCCCAGACCCAGTACGAGCAGACCCGCGCCCAGCTCGTGAGCGAGGCGATCAACCGCGCGCTGCTCGAGCACGCGATCGCGCTGCTGGTCGGCAAGGCACCGTCGGAGGTCAGCATCGAGCCGGCCCGCACCCAGATCAGGGTGCCGACCGTCGAGGCCGGCGTGCCGTCCAGCTTGCTGGAGCGGCGGCCCGACATCGCCTCGGCGGAGCGGCAGATGGCCTCGGCCAACGCCCAGATCGGCGTCGCCAAGGGCGCGTACTATCCGCAGATCTCGCTGGGCGCGACCATCGGGTTCCTGAGTGGCGGCCTGGGCTCGCTGCTGCAAATCGCCACGTCGACGTGGTCGGTCGGCCCGCAGCTTGCCGGAACGTTCCTCGACGGCGGCGCGGTGGCAGCCCAGGTCGAAGGCGCACGCGCCAACTATGACGCCACGGTCGCGACCTATCGCCAGA
>Ga0172373_10006242_pt1 | contig 15925 bp, 16 predicted proteins | sample Lak10m_2_FD_114546 | JGI IMG/M metagenome (GOLD analysis project Ga0172373, IMG submission 114546) | Freshwater microbial communities from Kabuno Bay, South-Kivu, Congo - kab_092012_10m | ecosystem: Environmental > Aquatic > Freshwater > Lake | place: Democratic Republic of the Congo...
GGGTTCCAAAGAAATCGGGCTGCGACATGACGCCCGACATCGGAGCGGCAAACACCGCTCCGGTGAAAGAAAGAAAATCCCCACCCTGGCCGTGAAGAGCAGTCCCTTCTACCTGAGGAACTAGGTGGGAACCGCGTGGCTTCGCCGCCTTCCAGTGAAGGCATGACGTTGAATATGCCGGCGCTTACGTTCCCGTAGCTTTTGACAAGGTCGAAGGACATTGCCCCGATGCACGCACCGGGCAGGGATAAATCCAAAAGAACGAAATCCACCGCCTCCTTCGCCCACATCCCGTCCCGGCACAAGCCATTTTCCCGAGGAATCTCGACCCGCACCCCCGCTTCACCCCATCCTCACCCGCGTGTCCGATGCCCGCCGCATCCGCGTCCTCCTCGTCGATCACGTCTCCAAGGTCCTTGGAGGCGCCGAGGTCAACATCCTCGAACTCCTCGCCCACCCGGGCGTCCGCGAACAGTGGGACGTCACCGTCGCCTGCGCTCCGGACAGTCCGCTCGCCCGGGCGATCGACCCGCTTGGATGGCCCCGTCGGGATCACGCCTTCGCCCCTGCCCTGAACGAACTCCGCGTCGTGGGCCGGCGATTCAGTCCGATGGCCAAGATCCGTGCGTGGCAGGAACTCAATCGCGCGACCAACCGCCTCAAGGTCCTGGCTGCCGAACTCCGTCCCGACGTCCTCCTCTCCTGCACCAACAAGGACCACTTCGCCGCGGGTGCTGCCGCCCTCGCGCTGTCCATCCCCTCCGCATGGTGGGTCAACGACATCCTTTCATCCGACTTCTTCGGTTGGCCGGTCCGCCGGGCCTTTGTCTCCCGCGCCCGCCGTTTGCAACCCCACCTGGCGGCCGTGTCCGAATTCGGCCGTACCGCACTGCTCAAGGAAGGCGTGCCGGCATCCGCTGTCCGAACGGTCCACAACGGAATCCCTCTGGACCGCTATCAACGCGATGCCAAGCGCCCCCTGCGGGCCTTCCTCAAGGTGGCGGAAGACGTTCCCCTCGTCGGCATCGTGGGCCGGCTGACGCCGTGGAAGGGGCAGGACATCTTCCTGCGCATCGCCCAGCAATGGGCCCAGCAAGGTCGCCCCGGCCACTTCGCCATCATTGGTGGCGCGTTCAACGAAGACGCCCCCTTTGAGGCGCACCTCCACGATTTCGTCCGCCTCCACGGCCTCTCCGACCGTGTTCATTTCGTTCCATTCCAACCCAACATCGTCTCCACCCTCTCCTCCCTCGACGCCCTGATCCACGCCTCGACAAAGCCCGAACCGTTCGGCCGTGTCCTCATCGAGGCGATGGCGGTCGGCGTGCCGGTCCTCGGTGCCCGCGCCGGTGGCGTCCCCGAGATCATCACGGACGACGTGGACGGAGCCCTGGTGCCCGCCGGCGATGTCGTGGGTTACGTGCGCACCCTCACCCGCCTCTTTTCTGATCCCCAGGTCTCCGCCCGATGGACCGCGGCGGGCAGTCGCACCGTCCGCGAACGCTTCGGAATGCATCGGGTCTTCGAGGACTGGCACGACCTCCTCAAGGAAGCGGTCACCGACTGAGAACCAGAACGGGGCGGAGACGTCCACGTCGCCCCTCCACAGCCCTTCCCAAAGGGTGGCTGTGGGGCTCACACCCTGCAGACTGAGGAAAACTGAACTTTGGGATTGCCCCCAGTGCGCTCAGGCATACCTTCCCCGGCGCGCTTGGGCGATGGTGTAAAGGTAGCACAGGGGTCTTTGGAGCCCTTAGTCATGGTTCGAATCCATGTCGCCCAGCCAACTCCAAGCGTCACTCCTGCCCCGCCCCCCCCCCGTACATCCCTCAGTCGTCCCCCAGTTCCGCACGCACCTGTTCGACTTCGCGGCGGAGTGATTTCCCCACGCGATGCTTGGCGAGATACGCCTCGGCCGCACTCGCACCGGTGGCGCGGCACACGTCCCGCAGGCCCTGTCCCTGCAACACCAACAGATCGAAAAGCAGGAACGTCTTCGGTGCCACGCGGGTCCTGACCCTATCTGCCGCCGCTCGCAGCAGCGTCGTTTCCCACTCCTTCTCCCACGCCTCTCCCAACGCTTCCTCGGCTTTCGGATCCGGGATACGTTCGATGAAGTCGGTCTGGGACGAGGGCTCCACCGGCCTTGGGGCTTCTTCCATGCCCTTCTCACGGCGGGCCACCCGACGCCAGTGATCCGCGATCCGCGACCGGACGTTCAAGCGCAGCCAGGCCTTGAACGATCCACGCGCCGGGTCGTATTCGAATCCAGGCAGTTTCTTGGCCACCGCCAGCAGCGTCTCCTGCGCCACGTCGTCCGCTTCCGATTCCGGCAACCCGGATTGCCGTGCCACGTTCCGGATCAAGGGGCCGTACAACGCATGGAACTCCCGCCAACCTTCGTCGTCCCCCCAGTCGCGAACCCGCGCCAGCAGGCTCGCCCGCGTTGCTTTCTCACCCCCGTCCTCGTTGCGCATACCCCCATCATCCGGTTCCGTCCCTCGCAATCTTGCAAGCCCCTTCGAGATTTCCCGAGATCGCGGGCGCATCATGACACTGCCCCTGTTTGAGAAGGGCCGGTTGGCGACGTCCTCGTCGCCTTGCCAAGACGCATGGGAGACCGCCCCTACGGCAACAACGCTCCGACCACCGCCGTGCCCGTCCGAGATCGCCCCGCGCGATCTGCTGGAATCCGATTCTCCAGCAAGCCCACCGGGACGGGCGGTGTCGTTGGGGCATCCGACCACTGGAACGTCGGGATGGGGACACCCGGAAAAGCGGCCATCGCCGAACCGCTGACCGGACGGAAGTCTCCCGTTTCCGGCGCGACAAACGCCGGCGCGACTCGATTCACCGCGTTCTCGCTCCGGATCCATTCCGGCGTGCAGTCACCCGTGGCGCATCCGCCATCCGGGTCGCCCACGCCCAATTCGGTGTTCTCGGGAAGGCTCCAGAAGACGTTGCCGCGAAAGCGGAGGTCCTCGTCCGCTCGGGCTGGCGAAGGCACATTGCTCCCTTCAGGTGTTTCCACGGGCCCAGCGACCATCAGCAATTGCCATCCCACCGTGAACCCCGGGGGATTCACAAACAGGTTGTTGTACACCCACACATGACGGTTCGGGATGAACTGCCCTTCCTCACCCGTCGTTCCCCACCCTCCCGCCAACCGCAATGGATCACACAACCCAACCTGCCCCCCATCACACCCACGACGGCCGTGCACGGCCTCGAACAGGTGGCTCCGACTCCCGACACGCCAGCAGGTGTTGTGGGCAAACAGGATGTTGTACCCGCCGTTCACACCCAACCCAGCCCCCTCGCAGTCGTGCACGAGGTTGTTGAAGACCTTCACGTCGTAAGCCTCGTAATGGAGGTACGGGGGAACCATGAACTGGAACCCGCTGCCCTGGCCCGCTGTGAACCCGCCCGTCCCACATCCAAAGATCTCGTTGTCCGCGACAATCCAATGGGCCGACCCACCCTTGAGGTACGCCCCCCAGTCCGCCGCATTTCCAATCCGGCACCGCACGATGTGCCCATGCTGCACTCCCACCACGTCGATGCAGTTGTCGCCGGCATCCGTGATCTCGCAGTCCTCGATGTAGCAGTGCCGGCTCTGGTTCAACTTCAGGGTCTCGTCCTGGCCTTCGGACCGAACCGAGGCCAGACGCAGACGCCGAATCAGCATGAAGTCACACCCCTCGCACTGCATCGCGTCGCCCCCATCCACCCGGATCTGGAGGTCCTGCACCGCCACGTGCCCGCAGCCGACAAATTGAAGCGACCCCTGGTCTCCCTGCGGCGTCGGCCGGAACACCACGGTTCCCGGTCCATCCGCTGGCTCGATCAGGATCGGTTGAGCCTCGGTGCCGCGGCGATTCTCCAGATAGGCGCCCCGGTGAGTTCCGGGAAGCAGGCGGAATCGAAGCGCCTCCGTCTGGGTGCCTTCGGGAAAACTCCGCCACGCCGCCGCCAAGGTCCGGAAGGCCCGCCCGCGCGTACGTCCACGAAGCTCGTCCTCCCCATCGTCCACGCCTCCCACAGGATCCACCCAGACATCCCTCCAGACCGCCGGCTCCCTGAGCGTGTAAGCAAGGCGCGTCGACAGCCCGCCTCCAACCAACCGATAAAACCGAGCATCCCCAGCGCGCCCGTCCCGAACCCGGACCTGACCCGTGGTCTCGTCGCGCAACACCCCACTCCCGACCACCGGCGCCCAAGGTCCGGTCAAGGAGTCGGCACTTTCAAGAACGTCGCCCGGCATCGACCACTTCAACTCGGGCACACCAGCCGGATCCAATCCCACCACCAACTCCGCCCGGACCGCCTCAGGGATCACCGCAACCGCCATCAACACACCCACCAGCTGACCGAATGCCTTCATGGAAGTGCATCCGCCGGTCCCAGCGAGGATCTTGCACCTCGTGCCGTCCCGCTTTTGGGACGCCGGATCCCATGAGTGGCAGCGCCACCTCTCCCTTCCGTAAGCAGGGAGCGATCAGGAATCCTCTCAAAGCACTTGTCATCATGCGGTTGCATCCATTGAACAAATCACCCCTTCACCGCTCCAAGGATGCCTGAACGTGGCACACCGCCTGCAATCGCCTGTCACGCGCAGTCAATCACAGCCACTCCCATGAAGACCGTCCACACAGTCGCCTCCGCCGCCCGCCGGCCCCAGCACCAACCCGCCATCGGCCGCGCCGAGGTGGTCCTGTTCCTCGCCATGGTCGCCCTTCTCGGCACCCTCATGATCAAGACCGCCGGCGGTCCCTCACGGATCCTCCGCCTCTCCGCCGGCATCTGGAATGCCACCGCGGAAATGATCAGTTGATACCGTTGGGAACAGCGAGTCGACGGCCTCGTTGCCACGAGGCGGCACCCAAGCCTCCACTCATGGCACCCGGACGAACTTCACGCACACCGGGGAACCCATCTTCAGTTCCTGTCCTGTGCGCTTCAACCGACCGGTCGCTGCGTCGACCGAGAAGATCACGATGTTGTCCGTGCTCTGGTTGGCCGCCCATAGGGTCGCACCCGTCGGGTCCAGGTTGAAGTTCCGCGGCGTCTTTCCCCCGGTCGATTCATGGCCCACCAGCGACAGACGCCCGGTCGCTCCATCGATCGAGTAAATCGCGAGGCTGTCGTGCCCACGATTCGATCCGTAGAGGAACCGCCCATTCGGATGCACCACCACTTCCGCCGTTGAGGAGGATCCCTGCCACCCCTCGGGCAAGGTACCGATCGTCTGCACCGCCGTCAGGGTTCCCTTCGAACCCTCGTAGCGGAACGCCGTGACCGTCGACAGCATCTCGTTGATCACATAGGCGAAGCGTCCCCCCGGATGGAAAGCGAAATGCCGCGGCCCCGAACCCGGGGCCAGCGCGGGCGATGACGCCAACGCGGTGGAACCCAGGCCGCGCGCGGGATCGAAGGTGTACGCGTACACACGGTCGGTGCCGAGGTCCGCAGCAAACGCGAACCGATTGTCCGGTGACACGTTGATGGAGTGCGCATGCGGCTCCTTCTGCCGCGCGGGATTCACCGAGGACCCGCGATGCTGGATGAACGCGGTGTGCGCACCCACGCGCCCTGCGGCATCCAATGGCAATGACGCCACGCTCCCTCCTCCGTAATTCGCCACCAGCACCTGACGCCCGGTGCGGTCCACCACCAGATGACAGGGTCCGCCACCCACCGTGGACGCTTTGCTGGTCTCTTTGAGCGCCCCGGTTCGCAGATCGATCTCGAAGGCGGTCACGCCTCCGCCCGGCTTCCCATCAAACTGCCCCACCTCGTTCGCCGCGTACAGATGGCGACCGTCCGGGTGCACCGCGAGGAACGTCGGATTCGCGGTTTCCGCGACCAATCCCAACTCCTCGATCACACCACTCGTCGTATCCGTCCGGAACGCGTGGATGCCCTTGCTCTTGGCCCCCGTATAGGTCCCGACATAGACGAGGTATTGTTCGGCCAACGTGGTGCCAACGGGAAGAGCCATGACGCAAAGCAGGGATGCCCAACGGGCGGGTTTCAGGTGGAACATGCGCCCATGGGATCCACACCCGCCCCCCATTGCAAGCGCGCTCCCTGCGCCGCACTTCGCTTCAAGCTTGAAACTTCGAACTTCGAACTCTCCGACAGCCTCCTCACGTTGGCTGCTACGATTCGGAGGTAGGTCACGAGGCAGGACTGGGAACTTCAAACTGAAGTCTCCAAACTCCCCCCATGCCCTCGTTCCTCCAGTCCATCGAGTCCAAGCGCGACGGCCACGGCCTGTCGGACGACGCCATCCGTGACTTCGTCCAGGGTGTCGTGGCCGAGGCCCATGACCTTCGACTGCCGGATTATCAGATCTCCGCCTTCCTCATGGCGGTGTTCTTCCGCGGGCTGGACGACCGCGAACGACGCACGCTCACCCTCGCCATGCGCGACTCCGGGGAGACCCTCACGTTTCCCAACGACCCCAGTCGCCCTGTCGTCGACAAACATTCCACCGGCGGCGTTGGTGACAAGGTGTCCCTGCCCCTCGCCCCGTTGCTGGCCTGTTTGGGCTTCCGGGTGCCCATGATCTCGGGTCGCGGCCTCGGCATCACCGGAGGCACCCTGGACAAGCTCGAATCCATCCCGGGCTTCACCACCCGACTCTCCCGGGAGCGCATCCTGCATCAGGTTGAAACCCTCGGTGTGGCGATGGCCGGCCAGACGGAACACATGGTTCCCGCCGACCGCCGGTTGTATGCGCTCCGCGATGTCACCGGCACCGTCCCCAGCCGGGACCTGATCACGGCATCAATCCTCTCCAAGAAGCTCGCCGAAGGTCTCGAATGCCTCGTGCTCGACGTGAAGTTCGGCTCCGGGGCCTTCATGCGCCACGTCGATCAGGCCCGCGCACTCGCCCGCAACCTCGTCGACCTCGCCAACGATTGCGGCGTCCACACCCGAGCGCTGCTCACGTCCATGGATGCGCCCCTCGGCCGCGCTGCAGGCAACTGGCTGGAGATCCGCGAAACCGTGGCCTGCCTCTCGGGTTCCGGCCCGTCCGATCTCCGTGAACTGGTGCTCGCCTGCGCCGCCCATCTGCTCGTGCAAACGCGACGCTGCCCAAACCTCACCGCTGCCATGGAGGTTGCGGCCGCCTGCCTCGATTCCGGCGCGCCCCTTGCCCGTTGGAACGATTTGTTGGCAGCGCAGGGAGCCGACCTCGCCCGATACGCCTCCATGCTGTGCGCGGACACCCTCGCCCCCGCGATCGGCACCCTCCGGGCACCTCGCGGGGGTTATGTGACCCACGCCGACAGCCGCATCCTGGGCGAGGTCATCCGGGATCTCGGCGGTGGACGACTCCAGCAGGACTCAGTCATCGATCCCCACGTCGGCATCGATCAACTGGTGAAACCGGGCGAACCGATCCGTGCCGGCGACCCACTCTGCCGCATCCACGCCCGAACCCATGCTGCCCTCGATCAATCCCTCGCCGCGGCGTCCACCGCCTTCCAGGTCAGCGATGCCCCCGGTCGGCCCCTGCCACTCATCCACGAAGTCATCCTCCCCAGCACCCGGACCTGACACTGCACCCCACCCGCTCCTCTCTGCGTCCCTGCGCCCCTGCGCGAGATCAATTCCCACTCCGCGCCTTCGCCAGATCCACGGCGCGCCACAGGTACCACGCGGCCACGGTCCGATGCGGCCTCCAGATCTCCGCGAACTCCAGCAGGACCTTTGGCTTCGGCATTTCCTCCCGGCCATACGCCAACCGGAATCCGCTCCGGACCCCGAAATCGTCCACGGGCATGACATCGGGCCGCCCCAGTTGGAACATCAGCAACATCTCCACCGTCCAGCGCCCCACACCCCGGGCAGCCGTCAATCGTTCGATGATCTCCTCGTCCGTCATGCGCTCGATGCGACGCCCGGCAGGAATCTCACCGCTCGCCGCACGCGCCGCGATATCGCGGATCGCAGCCACCTTCGCCCTTGAGAATCCCACCCCCCGCAACTCGTCATCCGACACCTTCGCCAGCGCACGTGGTCCCGGAAACCGTCCCCTTGGAAAGAGGCCCCGGAAGCGTCCGAGAATGGTTTCCGCGGCCTTCCCGTTGAGTTGCTGATGGGCGACCGCCTGCACCAGCGATTGGAACGGGGACCGCCACGGCTGCGGCTTCAATCCACACGGACCTACAGTGCGGATCAGGCCAGCCATGACCCCGTCGACCCGACCCAAGTGCGCCTCCGCGTCCGAATGCATCCTCTTTCCATCCACTGCCCGGGCTCGGCACTCAAGCTCGGGCAAAGCACCGCCCCAAGAAGGGGTCGCGACGTCCTCGTCGCCGTTCCCAAGCCTTTCCCGTGGCGATGAGGACATCGCCGCCCCGGAGCGTCCCCCAGAAGGTTCTCTACGACTTCAACCTCATCAATCGGGGACTGCTACGATGGCTCGGCGGATCCATCACCAACCTCTTCCTCCACGGCATCACCCTCGTCGGCACCAATCACGTTCAAGGCCTGCTCGTCGCGAGCAATTCTCCCATCAACGAAGTGCTCGTGATTGAACCCGGGGGGCAACTCGACCTCGCGGGCACCGGCACTGCCGCCCCCGCGGATTGGCACGTCCTGAACCTCGGCACCGTCCGCTGGCTCAGCGGCGGTGTCTCGTTCAGCTCGCGTGCCCTCGGCTCCCGTTTCACCAATGCCAACCTCTTCGAGATCCACGGCGACAGCTCCTGGTCCTAGAGTTTCGGCGGACCCAATCCCACGTTCCGGAACGAGGGCCTCGTCCGGAAGGTGAGCGGCACCGGCAACACCACCTTCCAGAACATCACCTTCGAGAACCTCGGTGTCATCGAAGCCGCCACTGGCACCCTCTTCCTTCCCGCCACGTTCACACACACGGCCGGCATCCTGCGACCCACCGGCGGCAGCATCGGTTCCCAGAATTCCTTCGATGTCGCCGGCGGCACCCTCGAAGGCTCCGGCACCATCCTCCGCGCCCAATTCATCTCCGGCCTCATCAGCCCCGGCGGCGAGGCCACCGGCGACCTCCGCTTTCCCACCGGACTCATCCTCAACCCCGCGGTCACCGTCCGCATCCACGCCAACGGCACCGCGCCCGGCACCCAGCACGATCGCCTCCGCGTCGTCGGCCTCGGCACCAACTTCGTGAACTACCGCATCGAGGCCTCCACCAACCTCACGGACTGGATCGACATCGCCACCGTCCCCTCCAACGGCGGCGGCGAGTTCCAGTTCGACGACCCCGAATCCGACCAACTCCCCGAACGCCTCTACCGCGCCATCGGGCCGTGAGACCTCACCAGCAGGCCCCGCCCCGACTCGAAACCCCGATCGTTGAGCCCGAGCCACGGAATTGGAGGCCGGGTGCCCTCACCCGGCGCATGCATTGAAGACCGTAGAAGCGCTGTAGACCGCCAGTTCATCAGTGCAAATCAGCACTCTCCACTCTTGCGGCTTCTTGCGTTCCTTGCGGTTGGCCTCGCCTTCCTTGGCGACTTGGCGGTTCTTCTTCATTGCAGCATGCCGCGTCTGTCGCCCCGCTGGGGCTGGTGACCTACCGGACGTGGAACCCACGGCTCGCGCCGTGGGCTATCGTCTGTCGGTGCTCCGCACCTGTGGGACCGCAGCGTGCGGACTCGCGTCATGCGGCTCTTCCTCCTTCGGGTCCTCAATGGTTGATTCTACGGCACTGCCCTCTCCTCCGACTCCCTGTGGGATTCCACCTCCATATCCAGTCTTCGCTTAATCTCAAAGTTGCTCCGCCAGAGTGCAGGATTGGTCGATAGCTGGAGCTTCTCAAGCATGGCCTTGTATGGAGACAGATCTCGCCCCCCTCACGGCCGCCCGCGCAGTTGGCGCGCCCGGCGGACGAGGTCGATGAACTCGGCACGGTAGCCTTCGGGGTCCGTTCCCAGTCCCCGCTCGGCCAGCGTCAGCACCGTATCGAAATCCACGGTTCCCCTGTGCGGCGATCCCCGCAGCAGCATGCCGAAGCCGGCCACGGCCGCCGTGAAGCGGAAGTCCGCACCCACCCGGTCCCAAGGCTGGATCTCGCCGGGGACGGCCATTTCCAGCAACCGGCTCTCCGTCGTTTCCGGCAGCTTGTAGCGCACCTTCACGAAGAGCATCTCCTCCGGGCGCACCCGGGCAGGTTGTACCGGCGATTCCTGCTTCGCATACCGCAGCGGATCGACGCCCGGCTCACCTCCAACCACCGGGACGATTTCATACAACGCGGTCACCGCATGGCCGGCACCGATGTCCCCGGCGTCCTTGGTGTCGTCGTTGAAGTCCCGATTCGCCAGCGCGCGATTCTCGTACCCGATCAACCGCCACGACTGCACCTGGGCGGGATTGAACTCGATCTGGAACTTCACGTCCTTGGCCACCGTCACCAGCGAGGACTCCAACTCCTCGGACAACACCTTCCGTGCTTCCCGGAACGAGTCGATGTAGGCGTAGGTCCCATTGCCGCGATCGGCGAGCAACTCCATCGTCGAATCATTGTAGTTGCCCATGCCGAAGCCCAGCACGGTCAGGAACACACCCGATTTCGCCTCTTCCGCGATCAAGGCCAGCAATTGCTCGCGACTGGTCTCGCCCACATTGAAATCGCCATCGGTGCACAGGATCACGCGGTTCACGCCTTCCGTAACCCGGTTCGTCCGGGCCAAGGCATACGCCGTGCGGATTCCTGCCGAACCATGCGTGGATCCGCCCGCACGCAGGCGCAGGATGGCATCCAGGATCGGACCGGGCTCCCCGCCGTTGGCGGGCATCAGGGCCACCGCCGACTCTCCCGCGTAGGTCACGATGGAGACGTGATCCCGGGCGGTCAGCTGGCCCGTCAGCAACCTCAGGGATTGCTGCACCAGTCCCAGTTTGTTCTCCGTGTCCATCGACCCACTGACATCGACCAGGAACACCAGGTTTGCCGGTGGCCGCTCACGTCGGTTCACCTCACGCGCCTTCATGGAAACCCGCGCCAGTCGGTGCCCCGGCGCCCAGGGACATTCCGACACCTCCACACGGGTCGCGATCGGATGCGGTCCCTTCACCTCCGGTGACACGTAGCGGAAATAGTTGATCATCTCCTCCACCCGCACCGCGTCGGCCGGAGGCATGCGCCCCTCGCGCAGGAAGCGCCGCACGTTGGCGTAGCTGGCCGTGTCCACATCGATGCTGAACGTTGAAAGCCGGGCCTCGGTGACCGGACGGAACCCAGCCTCCTCGACGCCGGAGTAACGCTCGCCTCCAAACGCGTCGGGGAGCCGCAAGCCGGGTAATTCGCCCCGTGGCCGCACCTCGTCCGGCCCGGGTCCCGGTCGCGGGACCAGTCCGTAACGTCGCATCAGCGTAGGCTCCATCACCTGCGGTGCGGGCTGGGGTGCGGCCGCTCCACCCAGCGGTGCCGTCAACGCCCGATCGGCTTGCGCTGGGGACACCCCGGCCAGGCCCGGGGCCGCCACGGGGTCCGAGGACGCCACCGCCCCCCGAGGCTTGCGTGTGCCCGACGACACCTTCTCGCGCGAGGAATCGACCGGTGCAACCGTTGTTGGTCGCGGCGAAGGCTTGGAAGCAGGGGCTGCGAGCGGCGCGGGCGGCGGCGGGACCGACGGAGCCATGGCCGGAGCCGAGATCCCGTCGGCAGAATTCTGCCGTCCACCGCGATGGCGGGACGCATCCAGGCCCGCTTCGGGCAACGGACCGTAGCGCGGCCCATCCGAGGACACTGGCGTCTGCGTCGCAGGAGGCAGGGTCCTCGGCCAGATCAGGAAGGTGATCGCGAGGGCCGCCGCACCGGTCAATCCCAATCCCCACGCGGGTTCCAACAACCATCGCCACCAACCTCCCGTCCCCGGGCTGGCTTCGGTCGCCAGATCCTGGACGTCTTCTCCGCTGGCGGCGGCTTCGATGGTTGCCCGCTGTTCCGGAAGCAGGGCCTCGACCGGTTCCATCGTCATCTCATCCTGCAACTGGGTGGCGCAGGCGCGGATCGCGTCCACTTCGGCAGCGAGCGCGGGATCGGCCGCCACCAAGGCTGCGACCTGACGCATTTCTTCGGCAGGAAGTTCGCCCAGGGCGAACGCCGTCAATTCGGGAGAATCTGGATTCAGGTTCATGGGTTCCTCCGGGTTCATGCGATTCGGGATCCAAGTTCGCGTCCTTCGGGACGTTCGAGGGCGAGCATCTGCCGCCGCAGGGTCTTGAGCGCGGTGTGCAGGAGGAAACCGACGTTCCCGACGCTCAGGGAGGTGACGGCGGCAATCTCCTCGTAACTCATCTGGCCCTGGAATTTCAGCCGGACCACCTCCTGCTGGTTGGCGGGCAGTCGCTGCATCAGTGCCAGCACGTTGCTGGCGGAATCAGCGGATTCGGCCGCTGCCGCCGGGCTCGGCCCTTCCGAGGGCCGGGTTTCGAGGTCCACATCCGTGAGGGGGCTCATGCGTCGTTCCTTCCGGAGCACATCCAACAAACGGTTCCGACAGACGGTGAACAGCCACGGGGCAAGCCGGCCGTGGAGTTCGCCGGGTTCCTGCTCACAGAGGCGCAGGAAGGTATCCTGCACCGCGTCGCGGGCGACGTCGGGATCGCCCGCCATCGAGAGGGCATAGCGAAGCAGGGACGCCTCGTGGCATTCGAGGGCTTCGCGGACCCATTCGGCGCGGGTCACGGATTCCGGCGGAGTCATGTTCGTTGGAGTCGCTTCCGTGAGGACAACGGTGGGCTTGGAAAATCCTTTGAAGAAAAGAATACAGACTTGCGGCGAGGCGGGATTGGGCGCTTATTTGCAACGCGTTTGCATCACGTCACTCCGCACCGGTGAATCCATCGTTGTCCATCACGCCCGCCACGGTCCAGCCCCGGCTTGGATCCAGCTCCCATTCCCGCCGCGCCTTCACCCTGATCGAGTTGCTCGTCGTCATCGCCATCATCGCCATCCTCGCCGGCCTTCTCCTCCCCGCCCTCGCCTCCGCCAAGAGCCGCGCTCGCCAGACCGCCTGCACCTCCAACCTCCGTCAGGTCGGCATCGCCCTCCAGATGTACAGCGAGGATTACCGCGGTTATTTCCCCGAAACCTCCCACACCGGTTCCACCAACCAGTCCTGGATCTACACCCTCGCTCCCTACGTCGGCAACGTCTCCAGCATCCGCATCTGCCCGTCCGATCCCAAGGGTCGCGTCCGCCGTACCAACGAAGCTGCCAGTTACATCCCCAACGAATTCCTCGCCGTCGACCAACGCGATGGGTTTGGCCGGGTACTGGAATCCTTCCGCAAGGTCGACCAACTGCGGAACCCTACCGAGACCATCACGATCTTCGAGATCGCCGACGCCAAGGATGCCTCGATCTACAACGATCACACCCATTCCCGGAACTGGTTCAAGGGATGGGCCACCGTTTTGACGGACATCCAACCCGACCGTCACCGCACGGGAAGTTTCAATGCCGACCGCACCGGTGGCCCGGCCAACTACCTCTTCCTCTGTGGTCACGTCGTCTCGATCAAGGGAGCCACGCTCAAGGCCCGGGTGGATCGGGGCGAGAACATCGCACGGCCGCCGGGTTGACCCCTGCTTTCCCCTCTCTGCACCCCATTGCATGACTGTCACAACCATCATGAACTCGAAACTGACCATCGCCCTGCTCGCTGCCGCGGCGCTTTCCGCCCGCGGACAGACCTACATCAGTGAGGACCACGTCGACATCGGGATCGGCTATGACGCCGGTGCCTTCGACCTCCATATCCATCAGGAGGAACCCGTCGATACCGAGTATGCGCCCGACGAAGCCACCTTCCTCATCGGCGACAATGCACGGCAACTCTCGCCCGGCGGAGCCTTTGCGGGTTTCCTCGGGGCAGCCGGCAACGCGGTTTGGATCGTGCCTGACGAGGAAGTCGCCGGTCTTCCGTTCATTGGATTCGGCGCCGAGGAACTCACGCCGTCGGACTGGTTGGGCAACATCTCCCTGTCCGTCACCGGCGTGAACGGTCCGGGCGAATTCTCGATCTGGTCCGTAGGTTCCTTTGGGACTCCCACGCTGCGGGTGAACTCGACCGACGGTCTCAATGGTTCGGATGTGTTGAGCCTGATCCCCGGCAGCCATGGCCACTTCAACCTCGGTTTCACCTCGCCGGGCGTGTACGAGGTCGACTTCGTCGCCTCGGGCACCCATGCCACGGATGGCGTCATCACCACAGGACCTGCAACCTACCGTTTCGAGGTGGTTCCCGAACCCTCCACCTGGGCCCTCCTGATCCTGGGTGGCGCCGGCCTGGTCGTCTTGGGCCGCCGCCGGAACCACTGATCAACGCCTGACATTTCCGCCTGACCCACGGACGGTTCCCGAGCGACTTCCGCTTCGGTGACCGTCCTTTCCTTTCTCTCATGCACGCCAGTATCCGATGCCTGCTGCCCGCCTTCGTGGCGGTTGGCTCCTGCCTCGCCCTGTGGGCCGCAGACCCCACCCCGCTCGTCAACTCGCACGTCGACATCCGGATCATCGATCGGCCCGGGGAATCCAATCGGCTCGGGCTCGTGGTGCTGGATTCGGATACAGGCACGCGCTACCTGGCGGAGGAAGCGATCCTGGTGGCGCCCACCGCCGCACGGAACGAGATCCCACCGGGCTTTGAAGTCTTCGGAGAGGTCGGCGCACCGCTCTGGATCCTCCCTCAGAGCCAGGATCCCGCCCTCCTCTACCTCGGATTCTCAGCCGAGGAATTGCCGCAGGGAATCTTCAGCTCCCGATTCGCCATCGAACTCGTGCGGGTCGATGGCCCCGGCGATTTCTTCCTCTGGCAGTTCGACACCTTCTCGAACCTCGTGATGGGGATGAATTCGCGCGACGGAATCACAACAAACGATGTCGTGCGTCCCCTCCTCGGCGGCCATGAACACTTCAATTGGGGATTCAACGCCAGCGGCTACTACGAGGTCGTGATGCGCGTCACCAACAGCCGGACCAACGGCACGGAGGTCGTGACCCACACCAGCGAGGAAATCCCGCTGCGCTTCGGCGTCCAGCCGTACACGATCCCCACGCCTGCCATCGCCGCCACGCTTTCGCGCCTAGCGTGGGTTGAAGGCACCCTGACCTGCGAATTGACCGGTACTCCGAACCGGGCTTACCCCCTCGAGACTTCCGAAGATCTCATCCGCTGGACACCCGCAGGAACCGCGACGACGGACACCACGGGCAAGGCCGGGATTTCACTGCCGGCCTCGGTCCCAAACTTGTTCCTCCGGGCGCGGACTCCCTGAGTCTCACCACGAACGGGGAGGTGACGTCCACGCCGCCCTTCCAAAGCCCCTTCCCCGGGCGATGAGGACATCGCCGCTCCGTCCTCCATGGAAGCAGTGGATCTCCGGCGCTTGTCCGAAGGTTTCCAAGATCCGGCTCTGGACCAATCCCATCTCCGCCCGCATAGATACGGGTCATGGGTTCTGTGGGACTGGAGATCACCCTGCTGTTCGTCCTTCTGGTGGCGAACGGCATCTTTGCCATGGCTGAGATTGCCGTGGTTTCGGCGCGGAAGGCGCGATTGCGGCGACTGGCCGAACAGGGCAGTCGAAGTGCGCGGGCCGCACTGGAACTGGCCGAATCACCCAATCGATTCCTCTCCACCGTCCAGGTGGGGATCACGCTGGTTGGCATCTTCGCGGGTGCTTTCGGCGGTGCCACCCTGTCGGCAAAGCTCGCAGTGCCCCTCAAGGAGGTCGCCTTCCTGGCGCCCTACGCGGACAAGATCGCCTTCGCGCTGGTGGTCGCCGTGATCACGTACTTCTCGCTGGTCCTGGGCGAACTCGTGCCCAAGCGGATCGGCCTGAGCAACCCGGAGGGCATCGCCATGAAGGTCGCGATTCCCATGACATGGCTCTCCCGCGCTGCACACCCGCTCGTCAC
>Ga0172373_10006244_pt1 | contig 15922 bp, 27 predicted proteins | sample Lak10m_2_FD_114546 | JGI IMG/M metagenome (GOLD analysis project Ga0172373, IMG submission 114546) | Freshwater microbial communities from Kabuno Bay, South-Kivu, Congo - kab_092012_10m | ecosystem: Environmental > Aquatic > Freshwater > Lake | place: Democratic Republic of the Congo...
CAACAAGTACAAGTGGTTGGCGGATGAAACCAAACAATATATCTTCGGTGGAAGACTTGGAACTTACGCCTACTACGACATGCACCAAGTAATTGGACAAGCCTTGGCAACTTTAGATAAACTAAAGTGGGGTGAGTCTAATGAAAGTTGATGTCCGTCAAACAGAAAGTGTCGTTGGAAATCTGAGACATCACACGAGTGATACGGTCTTTAATTTTGTTACCAACCATAACCGTGTCGGTTCCTTCTTTGACGTAAATCTTGAGTCCGTAAACCCAATCACACATGGCGGTTCTCACAGGTGCTCTGAAGAGGAAAGTAACCTCAACAGTTTCCACGCCACCGAGACTCTTGTCACGTTGGAGAGCTTGGGACACAATCTTGTCCAAAGACTTCTTGAGAATGAGATTACGGTCAGCCACCTTATGAATATTTTTACAAATATAAATACAAAATCGTTTGGTTTAACAAAATATTTTAACTAAATTTGTGGTATGAGTTTTATTGAACAAACCCTCACTATCAATACCAAGACGACAGGTTTTGCCTCTCCTGCTGAGAGTTATGTGGACAAGAGATTGGACCTGAATGAATTGATTGTTAGGGACATTCATTCTACCTTCTATTTTAGATACAAAGGTCCAAAAACCTTAGGGGTAAATCCCGGTGATGTGTTGGTTGTTGACCGAGCACTTCAACCTTTGGATGGAGACCTTGTGGTGTTAACCGACAAACTTTGTTTTAAGATTAGGGAGTATGATGGTCAGAAAAACTTATGGGGTAAAGTTTCTTGGATTTTAAAACAACGTTAGTCATGGTAGTAATTGGACTCATCATCATAGTATTGCTTTGGGCAATTCTTAAACAACTTGAAAAAAATAAAGGGTAATATGAAACGGGTTTTTGAAAAAAATGATAAACCTAAATTAATTCATAAACTTCACCAACTTCAGAAGAGGCTCACTCGTGCGGACCAAAAAGACCACTCACCTGAAAAGGTACAAGCCAGATTGAAACTTCTGAAAAAGATACAAGAACAACTCAGACACATTAAAGGTGATAAAAAATAATGACTCGGAAAATTGGAATCATCGATTGTAATAACTTTTACGTTTCTTGTGAGAGGGTCTTTAATCCTGTTTCGGTGGGGAGACCCACTGTTGTTCTTTCTAACAACGATGGTTGTGTAATTGCTCGTTCTCAAGAAGCCAAAGCTCTTGGGATTAAAATGGGCGAACCTTTCTTTCAAAAAAGGGACTTCATGGATGAACATCGATTCTGTGTTTATTCATCTAACTACAACCTTTACGGTGATATGTCTGATAGAGTAATGTCAGTTATCAGAGAGTTTGCCACCACAATAGAGATATATTCAATTGACGAGGCGTTTGTTGATTTTTCAAACATCCCTGATGATGAATTGATGGATACATTGGAACTAATCCAAGACCAAGTAAAACGTAGAGTTGGTATTCCTGTTTCCATTGGAGTGGGACCAAACAAAACTTTGGCTAAACTCACGTCCCACATGGCAAAACAACAACCCACCTTCAACGGAATCTGTAGTTATTGGGACTTACCTAACTTTAGGAACTCCCTTTACGATATTGTTGTAGATGAAGTATGGGGTATTGGACGTAAGTGGGCAAAGAAGTTAAAGGCAATCGGTGTGGAATCAATTGGACAGTTTGTGATGCTCCCTGATGGATATGTTAGGAAACTTCTCAACGTAAACGGATTAAGGGCCAAAGCTGAAATTCTTGGGATGTATTGTCACCCTGTGGTTACTCAGACAAAATTCAAAAAGAATATTGCTTCAACTCGGTCGTTTGGACAAGATGTTGATTCTTTCGACCAATTGGCGGAAGCCATGTACACATACATTAAAAATGGTGTGAGAAAACTAATTGACAATGGCGCCGAACCAAACAAGGCGACCATCTTCATGAACGGGAATATCCATAAAGGAGAAAAACACTACTCAAGTAAACAAATCTCATTCAACAAACAAACTAAAGACGTAGATGAGATTTGGAGTCAGGTTTATCCACATATGAAAAAACTTTATCAAACGGGAAAAAAATATAAAAAATGTGGAATCATCTTCAATGACTTGATGCCCGAGACTCAACGTCAGACGTCCCTATTTGAACAGACAATTCAAATCATCCAAGCACCGATAAATAAAGAAAAGAAGTGGGAAATGAAACAAGACTTCATCAGTCGTAAGTATACCACTTCTTGGGATGAAATTCCTGAGGTTTTTGTTTAGGACCTCGGGATATTTATAACTAAAACTGATTGATGAAAAAAGTTTTAGCAGAGGAAATCAACAAGAACAGACGACTGATGAATCTCCAAGAACAAACTCTTGGGGACTTACTTAAATCTGTTTCTGATTTCTTTGGGTTTGATGATTCTGAGGACAAACCCGAAAAACAAATTAAAAGTATCGGAACCGATGACGATTTCTACAAAGAGATTCTAAAAGGTGTTGGTGCCCCCGTAACTCCTGACAATATGGAGTTCCTTTATGCTTGGAGACAATCCGAAGGTGGAGAGGCAAAAAACAATCCTTTCAACACCACCCACCATAAGCCGGGTTCTTCTTTTTATAATTGTTTGAATAAGAACTCAGAGGGTAAATGTATACATGGAGTTAAAAATTACAAGCAAGAGATGGATGGTGTTCAAGCAACAATTGATACACTACAAAACGGTAAGTATGATAACATCATAAAATCTTTGAAAACGGGGAATGATTCCATGAAAACCGCCATGGCACTCAAGAATTCACCTTGGGGAACAGGAGACCTAACCATCAAAGTTTTGAAAGGATATCAGTCGGGTGCCAGTCCCAAACCACCAAAAATTGCTTAAATTATGTTGATTCTTGAGGGGAGAAAGGAAAACGTATTCAAAAAGTACGAGGAACAAATTCAGTCGGCAAGGAAGTTAGTGTCCAATTATATGGACAATGGGTCCGCCTATGATTTCTTGATTAGTGACCCCTTCATGATTCAATCCAACTACAAATATTTGGATGATTTGTTGAGGGTTTACTTGATAATGAACGAATTCTATTTTCTGTCGGAAAAAAAATCTCTTCAAACTCGAGAAGCCTTCAATTTCATAATGAAAGAAAGGGAATATCTCACCAAAGCAATCAATGCTTTGGAATTCTTCGAATCCAATAAGAAAAAATTCAAATACAATCAGTTTGCCGAATATCTCAAAAAAGAAACATTAGATAGTTTCCTCAAAGAATACAAAAAACTCAAGACAGAAAGGGAGAAGAGCAGAGAGTTAGAAATAAAAAAAACTCAAGTCACTAGAATTTATGAAGATGAAACTATTCTCGTTTTGAGACCTTTGACTTATGAGGCGTCCTGTATTTACGGGGCTAGTACTAAGTGGTGTACGGTGTCGAAACAATCAATGGAACATTTCTTGAACTATACATCCACTGGGGGTTTATATTACATTATATTCAAGAAAATTCCCAACGACAACATCTATCATAAGTTAGCAATCTACAAAACTGAGACAGGACAATCTTGGTGGGATTCAGTAGATAGTAAAATGAGCGGACCACAAATTAAGTCTTTCATTTCTGCTTTACCATCTGATGTAATGACTTTGATTCAAAAAGACTTTGATACTGAATATCCGGTAGACCCTTTGGTAGTAGATGCCTTCAACTCTCAGTATACATTCACCGCTCAAAGAGAACTTGCCAACCAAGAAGTAATTGGTAAATGGGAGTTTGGAGTTACCTTTTCTTCTCCCAAAGTTGAAAGCGAAACGAAAACTTCTGCCAAGTGTGAAGTTTTCATCGAGAAGGAATTCCAAGAAGTACCTGTCGGAACTTATCTCATGAGAAACGAAATAGACTACAAAACAAATTTTGTGAATTTCTATGTCTCTCCTCAAGTAATAAGTGAAGATATGGGTATCGCTTTAAAGGGGCCGATGGAATTTAATGTTCAGTTGGGTCACAAAATTCCGAGAAACTTTTTCAATGAATATGCTATGAGATTGTTCAGTCGGATTTATGAACAAATAACGAGGAACGAAAAATTCATTGAAACAATTACACCCAAGGATGTGATAATTTCTAAATCCCCGAAAACCGATGCGGGTTATACTTTCGAAAAAAGGTCAGGAGTTATAGGGGAATTGTTGAAATGGTTAGACAGTGGTAAAGTTGGAACCAAAACCGATTTTTTGGTTGATATAGGTAAATTGGATTACCGAGATGGAGAATTCTTTACAAAGGGTTCCAAATCGCCAATTGTGGCTCGAGGTTACTTGGCTCCTCTATTTTCTACTGCTAAAGCCACGGGTATTATTGATTACAAAAAAGACGGACCAAGATTCCTTATTGTTAAAGGACCTAACTTTGAGAAATACAAATCGGGGGCTAAAATAATCTTCTTGTAAAAAAAAAGGGGAACTCTTTCGAGAACCCCCAAACCGGTAAAACACTAATCTACACCTATGAGGAAACCGGTAACCTTCAAGGTTAGTTAAAAGATAAAAGAACTTTTGTTTCAAGACAATAGTTTTTTTATAAAAAATTAATATCTTTACGATATGAAAAAATTTTTATTTTTAATTCTTACTTTTTTGGCACTTTCTTGTGAAAAAAACGAGGTAATATGTGATACTTCTTTCAAATCATATCATTTATATGTTAAAGATACCGTTGAATATCTTCGAGTGGTTGATATTGACAATGGATATATTCTTTACTCAGATTCCAACCTTTACTCAAGATTCAAGGTTGTTGACGACAGTTATCTCAATATTATTGGTAAAAACCAACAACGAGCATTGAATATTAAATTTCGGTATACTCGTGATACAGTTTATCAAAGAATTCAACCCGTTTGTATTACTACTGACGAGTGTCACGTTAATTTTTACTATCCCTCAGATACTTTATGAAAAAATTATTATTCCTCTTTTTATTCTTGATTCCTTTCATGGGGTTTGGCTCTCACTACGCAGGGGGAGACATTCAATACAAGTATGTGGGAGATTCAACTGGTATTCCTCACCATTATAAAGTTATTCTCCGACTCTACAGGGACGTTACGGGTATTGGGATGCCTATCACTACAAATGTTACTGTCAGTTCATCCTGTTTCTCCAATCAGAACATACCCATGACCCAACAAGCCGGTTCGGGACTTTTGGCGCCTACTCTTTTCGATTGTGTTACACCCGGTGCTACAGGGACAAAAACCTTGGAAATTTATACCTATAAGGGATTTATCATTCTTCCTGGTACCTGTTCTAATTTCAAGTTTTGGTGGTCCGACTGTTGTAGACCTGGTAACATAACAAACATCTTTAATTCCAACGGAGCTTTGGGTAATGATAGGTTTTTCTTCGATGCTGACTTGAACAATACCTCAGGGAATAACTCATCTCCCATATTCATATCTGAACCCGTGAGAGCTTTCTGCGTCAACAAAGCCTTTAATTGGGCACAGAAAAGTGTTGAATATAATGGTGATAGTATTCGATATCAAATGATTAGTTGCCGGGAAAATCCTTATCCCACACAAACCAATATTCCATTCGACCCAGGTTACTCAGCCACCCAACCTGTGACATCAACTTACTTTAATCTTAACGCGAAGACGGGAACCATTTCATTTTTGCCAACCCAACAAGAGATTGATGTTATGAGTATCAAGATTACAGAATACCGGTATGACTCAACGTTTACCACTTGGTATGAAGTCGGTTCATCCTCAAGGGATATGATGATTTCTGTAACAGCAAACTGTTCTCCTGCGGCCTCCCAAGGAGTTATATTGGATTACAATTATCCTGGCCAATATTTGGATAGTGTAACAATGCTTCCCGCTGTTGACTACAACTGTGGTGATTCTCTTATTGATTTACACTTTGTGGTAAAGTTGGATTGTGAATCTATTGCGGAGGACGGGAGTGATTTCAGATTGACAAATCCTTTAGGTCAACCTATTCCTGTGAAGAGACTTTCGGCGACATGTGATGTTAACGGAGAAACTCAAGAAATTACCGTTCATCTTTTCAAACCTTTATTGGTAAATGGGAGGTATTTCCTTTATTCTAAAACCGGTAACGACGGAACAACATTGACCAACAAATGTGGATTTCCTATGGATGAATTCGATACTTTGGTTTTGATTGTTGATGATTGTTACGACCCCATCTGGAAATTTGAAAATGTAACAGTGGTTAATGACGCTCACACTAACTTACAATGGAGCATCGACACCAATAGTTTCGATACGACATACTTTGAAGGTTATGGAATTTATCGTTGGGATGGAACCCAGTATGCTTTCCGTCAACTTGTAACTAAATGGAATAAGTTATATTACGATGACCTCACGGCAACTAACGTTGATGGGGAAAGTTATTCATACAAAATTGATTTCAGATATAGTGGATTCATCTTTGGTCCTTCAGACTCCATCCATTCAATATGGCTTAGAAGTAATGGACAATGTGATTCCGTCCAACTTTTCTGGAATCAATACAACGGATGGGATAATCCTCTCTATGATGTTTATATTCAATACAACAACCGATGGGTAAAATGGAATTCCCTTCCCTTGGTTGATACGACATATCTTTTGACTTCAGATACTTTGGAGGTTGGAAATTACAACATCAAAGTAGTAACCACTGACAGTGGGTATGTTAGTGAGAGTAACTATGTGATTTGTGTTCAACCCGAACCACCTTTCATCACAATCCCAAATGTATTTACACCAAATAGTGACAACACCAACGATTTCTTTGTTATTAACAATCTTCTTTTGTATGACTATAGACCAATTGTGATTAAAAATAGATGGGGTCGTACAGTTTTCGAGAGTGCTCAGTACAACAACGATTGGGACGGTAAAGGTGTTCCTGATGGGGTTTATTTCGGAATTGTGTCAATCATTTTGAACAATGAAGTAATTTCTTATCCCTTTAACCTTACTATTGTTCACTGATACTGAAGTTTTTGTAAAGTAAAAATATTTATTACTAAACAAAATACTATGGCTACACTTAACTTCACCGTTGCTTATAACACAACATTAGAGTCTGTACAGGGAATGACCCCTAACATCCAAGTTTATGCTGACGAGGTAAATAGCTGTACCGTTTGTCAAACAGAAACGGGAAGTTGTTGGGCTTGTTTATCGACTGAACAACAAGTATTCTCAGATTCGGCTTTGACCTCACCAGTCACTGATGGTTATTATATGGTAATCTACACAAAAGAGGATAATTCATCCGAAGCGATATGGCATATCGTTGGTGGTTACCCACAAGGAGGTGGATTTTTCAATTAATCCTAATTTGATAAAAAATAAAAGAACCCTCACCAAACAGTGAGGGTTTTTCATTTGATTATTACTTTTTTTTCATTTATGATTGAGTTATGAAAGTAAACTTACATCCATTATTGGAATCAGGTCTTCGGGTGATTGTATTTTTTCTAATCTTGTTTCTATCAGTAGAAGGTGACCGGTTTGCCTTCGGAATGATGGATGCTAAAAACGCAATCAGAACGGGTTTGGGTATATCTCTATTCCTTGCCAACAACATTTTGTTTCTTTTATTAATATTCAAATTTTCTATCTCTACTTTTCACTCAATAAAAAAATGAAAACTTTTTTACTATCTTTTTTTCTTTTGTTTTCGGTAATGACCTCATTTGGCCAAGAAAGCAAAATACGTTACATGAGAGCCCATAATGTCTCAATGGGTGTTCGCACTGATGAAAATTCACCTGTAACCTCTTGGATTCTCGACGGACAGGAATGTAACATTCTCATCGAGTTACATACTACCAAGGTTATTATTTATAGTAAAAAAACTCAAACTTACCGAATCGTCTACCAATTACCGACCGAAGGTAATACCGTTGGTTGGTTTTGTAAAGACGCGGATGGTGTCTCTTGTCATTTCAAGATGACAGCACAACCTGAATATCCTGGTCTTATGGCACTGGCGGTTGAATACAACGATGCCATATGGTTTTATGTGGCGTCCCACGAATAAATTAAATTAAATAATATTTATTAACATGACACTTCAAGAAGCACAACAAATTTTGAGAGAGAATGGTAAAGCCTCTTGTACTTGTAAGTACGGGAGTGAGGCTAACCTAATTGCGGAGGCCCAAAAACTTGTTTCTCAACCATCTCAACAGTAATCCAAAAAACTCACGACAAGTGGGTCTTTTCTTTATGCGGAAGTTAAAATCCTTATGAATTTTATTCTTGTCCTTTTTTAGTTTGTAGTAAACTTCGGGATTAATAATACTTTCGTTTTCGTCTTTATCCATTAGTTTTTTATAAAAATATAAATATGTTTTGGGTTATTGTAATTGGTACTTTAATTTTATTTTGGACCACGATTTTTGTGGGTGAGTCTATCACTCAGAAATATAGAAAAACCAAGTTTGGGGATTGGTGGAGAAAGAATGTAATCGAAGATTTGGATGAATTGGATTGAACTTTTCACTTTCACTATAGTTGGTGACAAATACAAGATAACTTATTTGGGTAACGAACCTTTATCGGTTCATATTTCAACTCAACTAATTGGTTTAGATAGTCCGTTCAAAACAATCAGGTTTGATTTTGATGTCAGAGGGAGATGGTTCATCCCTAGTTTGGAGTACAAAGGATGTTCTTTTCTAACTTTTACAAACAAGAAATCAGGTGAAAAATTATTCTCGAAGATTATAGATAAAAGTTTAAGTCAAACCTCGAAAGGACAAAACATAATTTGTATTGGATTAAACAAAACAGGTACATCTTCACTAACCAAAGCCTTCCAAGATTTGGGGTTTGTGAGTTTTTCAGAAAACCAACAATTCCAATTTGTTGCCCCTGAAGTATATCATGGTGATTACGGTAAGTTATTTTCTGTAGTTAATAACCCCGTGTTCAACTTATTCAACGACAAACCATTTTCCTTTCCCAAAATTTATGAAGAACTTTATAAAGTTAGACCCAACGATATCTATTTGTTGACAGTCAGAGAAAGCCCTGAAAAATGGGTAAAAAGTGTAATCAATTTTTATGAATCTTTAAGTCAAGAAAAATTTTTGGAAGATAGTTCTTTTATGACAACCCGCTTCACTGACGAAAGTTTCAGATATCTTCTCAATCCTTTGGTAACACTCTTCGATAGTTGGGGTTTGGAACATGGGGATAATTTAGAAAAAAAACTATTCGAAGTTTATCGAAAACATCACGACGACTGTCTAACTTTTTTCAAAAACAAACCGAATAACTTTAAAGTAGTTGAAATAGAAAAAAAAGGTGAGTTCAAGAGGTTGACAAATTGGTTAGGAATCGAGAATTCAATTGAAGACTTTCCGTGGGAAAACAAAAATCAAAGAGTGTGACAACCGTAAACGGAAAGCATTCGTCTACAATTTTTGATTAAGAATTCGGGACAATTTGGAACGTTGAGAAGAAAGTTAAGTTCATAGCTATAACAAATACATTCCTCTTGTTGTTCAGATAAGTTCACTCCGTTTTGTATCAAAATCAAATGCATGGTTTCGTGAACCAAAGCCGACGCAACATTTTCTTATTTAAACTGCGCTCTTCAAAATCAATATCTCAATCGTGGAGAGTGGAGACTTTTAGAAGAACAAGAAAGAAAGTGGGACGACAAAGAAAATCTGTACATCAAAATCACGTTAGACTTCGACAAGACCTCAATCGTTTTACCCACAAAAGCGACAGTCCCCAATGGATTCACAAAACACATATTCTTTAAGAATTCGAAGGAATGGAAATGTTATTATTTCCCAAACACTAAACCTGAAAAGGGTTGGGAGGAACACAAGATTAGTTGTAAACACTAATTATAGTTTCAACTTGTCATAAAGAATCCGAGAGATTTCATCGGGGTCTTGAGTATTTTCCTCTGACAATAAATTTTTTGTCATTTCATATATTTTTTTGTAATGTTCATCCCCAAGTGATTTATAAAATCCTTTGGGGATGATTTCTTTTTGGGGGAACAGACCCAAAATCTTCATCTGAGTTAATTTTTTCTCAGCATAACGGTCGGCGGTAATCTCCATCCTTCTTAGGAATGTCAAACCTTCTGAGACCGAAAAAACACCTGTGTGAATACCCACCATTTTTCTTGTTCCATATTTTTTAAATTGATATTGGTGGGCAATTTCGTGAAATATTGTAAACAAAATGTTTGCCAAGGATACATTCATTATCTTGGGCGAAAAAATAATACCATTTGGAAGAGACAGAGCGACACCGTACTTTAAGGGATTAATCTCAATGGACACAAGACCCGATTTGTCAAACATATCCCAAAAAAAAATTCTTGATGATTCAAGTTGGGGATATCTACGAATCAAAATATCCAAAAACACCTCTAAACTGTTGTTATCACCCATTTTGTTTGACTAATTCTTTATGATAATATATTTATAACTATGAAAGTTGTCAAACTCACTGAAAAAGATTTGGAAAAGATATTTGAGAAAATTATCTCAGAAGAAAGAGGATTACCCCAATCTTTTGGATTCAACATGTCTCAAGAAAAAAAGAAATCAAGTAGAGACAGAAAGATTGATATCCTTAGTCAAAGGTTTGTTCCAAAGTTCGATGAGATTGCCAAAGAATATGGTGAGGACGTAGCGATAGAGGTTGCCCAAGGGCTCGTTCAATTATTAGTTAAAAAATATATTTCAGTATAGTAAGTTTTGTTTTACATTCGAAAAAATGAAACGTTTAAAAAGAAGTTTTTCAGTATTCAACGGTAATACAGACAAACATGGAGGCCATAGTCAATGGTTATCTCGTCTCACAAAATTAGACTATTTGATTTTTGAGTTTGGTTTTTGGAAACCGACTTACGACCACTTTTGGTATGATGGGCAGCATCATACCTTGTCGTTAGGATTTGTTAGATTCTTTTGGGGTGGACCACCCTTCAATGACACCCCTTAATTTTGTTTGTAACCACAGGTACACTCATCACATCCACAACCTACCTCTTGTTTTTTTGGTAAACTTCTGAATGTACAGATTGGTTTACCATTAACCAACGGCATACCCCAATCATCATAAGTTATAGTTTTAATCACTACTTTCTTGTTTTTGAATCGACCCATAAGAATGGTGTCACCAACTTGGATATTCAATTTAATCATGTTGATAAATATTTTGACTGATTTATGTTTTTTGTGTACCTTTGAAAAAAAAAGATATGACCAAGCAACATTATGGAGACCTTTACCGCTGGGTCGGAAAGGTTATTAACTCTTGTAAAACTGAAGAACAAGTCAAAGGCGCCAACAGACTCATTCACTTTTTCTCGAACCATCAATCCGTAAGAGAGTTAAGGGACAACGACTATGATTTGTACACTACCCTCACGGGTGATTTGAATCGTGTTTTGATTGAAAAAATGAGAACCCTTTATGGATTCTCATAGTCTTGAAGTAGAGTCCATACTTTGAGGTCCTCAGGAACCTCAGACTTGAACTGAGAACAATCTTCTTCGACATCAGAGGAGAAGATACTAACACGGTAGAGAAAGTCCTCGGAAACGAGGATTTTTCCGTTATAACCTATTTGGTCAAGTTCATCAATGAACTCCAAAGCGTTCCCTTCGTCAGTAAAGGAACCCGCAATGACGTGGTACTCGAAGAGAGGTTCGGGTTCCTCAACAATTTCCTGTTCATATTCATGTTCAGGAGACTCTACAACAACATCAGGAAGTTCACCCTCCTCAATTCTTAGTTTAGTGGCACCAATTAGAAGTAGGACACCAATTCCTAAAATAACAAAAAACTCAGACCATTTATTCATAAACAAAATATAGTTATAAAGTTTTTTGTCTTCAACCTATTCAAAATCAATTTTCCCTGATTATATTTTGGTTATGGAAAACTTTGATGTTGTTCAGAGAGCGTTTAGTTGGTCGGTGAGTGAGGGATTGCCGAAGTTTGAATCACAATATTTCAGAGAGTCGGAACTCATGTTAATTCAAATTACGGGTCACGGACTCAATATCAGATTGGAGAACCGAAAGAATGAGTCCGACACAAGTTGCTGGATGAGAGTGGATGGAAGACAAATATGGTTCTCGAAAGGATATATTGGTCAATGTCTTCAAGAACTCAGTGAAAACTTAGATTGGTGGAAAGACCCTGAAAAAAGGGTTAAGGTTAACCTTTAACCTTCTTCATCAAACGGTTGATAACTTCAAGATTGGAGACTTGTCTTTCGTTTCTTTTGTTTACCGTCTTTCTGTTAGTTGGTTTGGGTAAGGACTTGTGTGATTTTGCCATGATTTCTTAATTTACTTCAAACAATACTCTGTATGTTGGCGCATCGAGAAATTCTCTGATGTATCTTGAGTACTTCCTTTCTAAGTACTCCTCAATGTAATCATAGTCCGATGGTCTTATCTCATCCCAATTCACCGTAGCGTGGACATTGATTACTTTACCTAAAGTGGGGTGATTTTTTACGTTGTAGAAAGCGTTCTCTAACTCACCTTTGGAGAGTCTTGTCATGAAAGTATTGAATCTGTCCTCAATGTGCGGGTAGTTCATCTCAGATGAATCTTCCATGAGTTTTTTAAGTTGTGATTCGGTTATGACAATCGTTCTCATACTCATAAGTATTTTGTTAATCCATAATCCAATTGAAGATGGAGTAATTCTCGGCGATTTGATTGATGTATTGAATCACCTCATCCAAACCTTCAAGCTCTTCGTCTTCATATCTTGGGAATTCTACGTCAATGTCGATGTTACCTCTGTTGTTTGAAACATGAAAGGCAACGTAATTGTCGTTAAAGTATGGAAAGTCTTGTCCTTCGAACTTGAATACTTGAATCTCGTCATCCATGACCAACATACTCCTTGGGTCAACCAAATCGTATCGTAGAAGGAAATCCGCTACCATCAAGGTTTCCTCATTTGGATTACCGATAACGTTGTTTTCCTCTTCATCGTTATAAAATTCTTGAAGTCTTCTGTGTTGTGATTCGGATATAATGTATTTCATATTCAATAAATACGTTAGGAAAAATATTTACTGATAAATACCTACAATCATGAATAGATTAAGAAACTTCTTTACACAACTTCTCAGTGAGGGAACTGCCATTTCATCCAAGAGGTTCTCGGGGCTTATAACTCTGTTGAATCTTATAATTCTTACCTACATTTCTACGGTAAAGAATGGGACGACTCCCGAGTACATGTATACCACTTTAGCATTCTTGGTCGGGTCACTTTTGGGACTCACCTCGATTGAAAGAATTATGATTAAAAAAGACGACAAAAAGGAATAAAACTATTTATCTTCAATGAAGTTAATAATAACGGAAAGTCAAAAAAGGATAATACAAGAGGCTGAGGAGGAAAGAATCTCAGACTCTTCATTTGTTTCTAAAGACGGAGAAAACTATGTGATTAGAGATGTACCTTTCATCGGGGACATGGTTTTCGCTCCTGCTATTATTCAATGGGAGGGTATGAAAGAAAATCCTTTTTTTTCTGACGACCAATTCAAATCCGTGTTTTACTACTTGAACAAAAAAGACGAGAAAAGACAATCCACCAACAAGAACACCGAGATGTTAGCCCTTTTGTTTAGTCAACACCCTGACTTACTCAAAGCGAAATACCTGAAGATGCCACTCGGTAGATTTGTAAAAGTATTGAAGACTATGTTTCCTGAGAAGATGATAAAGGTAAAGAAGAGAGAACTTCCCGCTCACAAGGCACTTGTAAATCCACAAGGTGGAGAGGACTTCTACATCTCTTTTAGAGTTGACAGTCTCACACCTGAAAAGGGTTTATACATTTGGGAATACAATGGAAAACCTGAATATATCGGAATCGCCTCGAGTGATTTGGGGCTTGCCGGTAGAATCAATCAGGAGTATGGGAACATTACTTCGTATAAGTGTACCGTAGACGGACAGTCCCAAACATGTAGAAGTAATGTTTCAATCAGGGACAAGGTTAACACGGGGGATATTTCATTATATGTTTCTCCTGTAAACGTTGAAGAACTCAAAAACAATCCTGATTTTGTGGAACAAATGAAATCAATGGGTTTTTCAGGTACAAGAAAAGACAAGAATGTTTTGGAAGTCTTAGAAAAATTTATCATCAATCAAGGGGACTTCAAAGAGTCGGGTTGGAACCGTCGAACTTAAAAATTCAAAACTATGAAATACATTATTTCCGAATCTCAGTACAACAAATTGTTGAATGAACAAGACACTGATTTGTGTCTCCAAGATGAACTCGATGAACTCAACGACCTACTCGCAGGAGTTGTGGAAGTTGATGTGGATGATTTGGGTGGTGAGATTCCTGATGAAGAGATTATTGCTCAAGTTCAAGACCCTAAACATAAAAGTTTGGTGTCTCGTGTTCTGAGTAATCTATCACAGATGGGTCCTGAACAACTTAGAGATGAGTTGAAGAAAATTATATCTATGAGAAACATCAAAGAACAATCCACACCATATTTTGAAAGGGTTACAAACATAGGAGGGGTTGAAGTTCCAACCGCAGCGGTCCATGGTGTTTTAGGATTATTGGCAATTAGTATTCTCACTAAAATCATCAGTTCTCTTGGAAACATTCAGGGTGGTTCGGGAGGAAGACGAAGAAGATACGGTAGAGTTGCTTCCAAAGCCACGGGATGTCAAGGTGGGAGCGCCCGAGCTCGTCTTGTAAAAATGAGAAGACGTAGGGAGAATTGGAAAAGATTCCTCAAAAAAATTGGATTGAGATAAACTTTTTGTTTTGAATCAAATTTTTGTTGTACATTTGTCTTATGGATATGTACACCAAAGCCCACGTGTTTCTTTACCACCTCAAGAAAGGTAAAGGTTACAAGACTTCTGTCGACAGTAAGGTCGTTTGTATCAAACGAACCAAAAAGAAGATTGTTCTTTCCAATGGAGTGATTGTTCACCTCAAGGAAAAGAATGGTATGATGTATTTTGCCACGGCAAGTATTATCCGTGGATACAAACGTTACGAGATTCTCAATAAGATTCTCCGTGACATCGAAGGTTTTCTAATCTACAAGAAACTTACCAAACATGCAGACCTTTCTACCATATCCTGATTTCAGGGAATCACTGATGTCTTTGGATAACAAAAGACTCGGCAAACAACGAGTCGAAGCCTATCAGATTATTTCCGCCATCACTCAACGTCCTCGTAAGGATGGTAAACCATACAAGGGATGGGTTTCACATCCCTGTTCGGTTATGTGGAGAGATTATGTGAATGCTCTGAAGATGTACTACAACGATTGTATTGATGTGTGGAAAGAACGTGGGTTCAAGAACACAATGGAGTATGAACCAATCGTGGGGGAGTTTGTTTTACCACATTGGCTCGGGAACGAGGAGTTTCATTCGTCTCACAGGGCAAACTTACTTCGTAAAGACTACGGATACTACTCATCACAAGGATGGACTGAAAACCCTGATGACCCATACATTTGGATGGATGGAGAAGGAAGATGGTACAAACAAATGGTGGGGGAAAACAAACGAGTATATTTCGAAGAAGAGGTTGTTTGTGAATAAAAAATTGTTTATACTTTCGAAAAAACAATATGAGTAGAGTTAAAATTTCCACTGCCAAGGGAGATATGATTGCTGAACTATACGATGAAGCAACTCCCATCACCGTCAAGAACTTTCTTGATTTGATTAATAAAGGGTTCTACAACGGACTCAATTTCCACCGAGTGATTCCCAACTTTGTTGTTCAGGGAGGATGTCCTGAAGGAACGGGACGTGGAGGACCTGGCTACAACATTCAGTGTGAGGTAACGGCTCCGAATCAGTTCCACGACAAGGGAGTACTCTCGATGGC
>Ga0172373_10006245_pt1 | contig 15922 bp, 16 predicted proteins | sample Lak10m_2_FD_114546 | JGI IMG/M metagenome (GOLD analysis project Ga0172373, IMG submission 114546) | Freshwater microbial communities from Kabuno Bay, South-Kivu, Congo - kab_092012_10m | ecosystem: Environmental > Aquatic > Freshwater > Lake | place: Democratic Republic of the Congo...
CTGTTAGTTCTGCATTACCAGTATTTGCAAAAAAGGGAGTTTAAGATGAACAACTATGAATGTTTTGTAAGAGTGCCTTTAGGCTCAGGGCAATTAACTACTAAAGTAAGAGTCATTGCACAGGATATAAACGCTGCTCGCGGGCAACTATCAGCAACCTATGGTATTAAGAATGTAATTGGCATCCCATTACAGGTCAAAGTCTAAAGGCACTAGCGCATGGTAAATAAAAGAAACACTAAGGAATCTTTACCATGCGCTATTACGAATTTGCCGAAACAACCATCAAACCTATCAAGCCTCTAACGCCAGATCAGGCTAGAATCAAATCAATGAAAGATCAAGCTAAGCGAGCACAGCAGGCTGTTAAGGCTGAAAAGGCTAGACAGAAGATAAGAGCTGGGCAACAGGCACTAGCCACATCAATGACAAGCTAATTCAGCTTAGCAAATAATTTGCTAAGGTATTTATTAGCTCCCTCATCCATAAATAATAAATTCCTATCTTCCAAATCTGATTGGTCTACTTTAACGTTAAGCAATGAATCAAATCTGGTAGCGGAAAGTATGAACGCAAAAAGCTTAAGATTTGGGTCGCCTATCTTTTCCTCGATGACCTTAACTTCAGTATATAAACCAAATTTTGGATCATTGAGATCCATATTTCTAATGCCTTTAGGGTCTACGAAGCTTAGCCATTGGGTGCCATTTTTGCTATCTACAAGCCATAGCAAATAGTCTGGATAGAAGTTTCCAGCTAGTGCAAAACCTAAGCCTTTATTTTTAGTGTCCGCATTACGCAACAAATATAGACTTCTATCTCCAATTACTTCCTTGCCTTTGTCGGAATTGTAGAAATTTTCTAAATCACGAACAAATTGTACTTCGCTCGGCGCATCAAATAAGAGTGGACGCATTTTGAGCGGGACATCACCTTCGATCGAAAACAATGGATAGAAAAGGTGCTTGTCAAAACATATAGCAACCATATTTCCACCATTCCAAGAGCTAGCCTGTCCAATATCGCCACTTGTAACTAACTTTTGCAATTGCTCAAGACGACTTTTGTAGACATCACCATCATCTGTGTCCTCGATTTCAAATTGGACAATTTTAAGAAGAGCATCATTGTCAGCTTTTAAAGTTACAGCATCATAGAACTGGCCTTCATATGCTGACTTCATTGATCTGTAAAATCTATCTGTATAGTCTTTTAACAATTGAATAAGAATATTTTCTTGCTTCTTAATATCAGCAATGTTCCGAATATCTAGTTCAGTTTTAGGTATCTGAAGCGTGTACCAATCATTGTTTTCAAGGCAGAAGTTTCTTAACTTAGTTATATCTAATCTCAGATTGCTCCAGCTTCTACTTAATTTGAATTCTTGAATAGCGAGATAGATACGATCAAAGTCAAAGAAAGCCATCGTTTTAGAGTCAAGCTTACCTTCTTGCTTAACATTAAAATCAGTCGAAGCATTGATGGTCTTGTCTTTTGTCGCCAAAGATTCCAGCTTTGGGTAAAGATCTAGAATAGTATGGGGCAACTTGATCTTACCTATAAACTCCTGAGGCACTTCATACAACCAAGGGTAATGACTTCGTTTAAATCCTTTTATTTGGTTATCTTTGTAGCCATCTTTGAGTGCGAGCGTTTTTAAATTTTGATGTGGTAGATTAACTCTTGTCTCAAAATTTAATTCTAGGATTTCATCCGTAGGTATAATGCCTTCTTCCTTGAGATACTCTTTGAAGGTAGCCATATACCCTGCGTTAACACCGAATATGTTCAATGTTTCCAAACGTTCCAGATGCAGGCCTTTTGGTCTTTCGGAGGGAGTGCTCCGTTTAAGTGAATAATCTTTACCTTTTAGTCTCACTCCACGACCGAACAATTGAATAATCTGCGATCCTTCACCCTTGCCCATATTAAGCAATCCCATTGTGGACACTCGCCAGCTACTCCAGCCCTCAGTAAATTTTCTAGATCCAATTAAAACATGAACCTTACTGTTGGATGAGTTAAGGGTGCCAAATATTGATCCCCCGAAATCATCAGATTCAGAATCGAAAAATTCCATGTTTTTATCAGACTCAACCTCTTTGAATAGACCAGCATCATCACCGATATTGATTAATCCGAATGGCTCAGATTCTCCAACACGAAGCATCAATTCACCTTTACAGGATTTCAAATTGACTACTTTGAGACGCTGCTTAGAATCTGCATTAAATAGCTTCTTAAGAATGTCTGTATAAACATCCTCAACACTGAGATGCATCAGTGGATTGAATCTCCCATCGAAAATATTTCGACCGCGATCGTCGAGCAACATCGCTTCATTGATTAGTAACTCTTTAATCCATCGTTTCGCTAATTCATCTTCATTCAGAAAACTTGCGAAAAATTTCATGACATTCAATATGTCTGAATCCTCGCCAGATACTGTGTTGCCTACAAAAACCCAAAGTGGTTTTTCTATATTGAACTCGGCTAATTTAGATTGATTATTTGACCAAAGATATTGCTGCTGATAAAAACTTAACAAACATGCTGTGAAGTATTTGGCAGCTGTATCAGCTTGCGTATAGTTCTCATCTTTCAAATTTAGAATTAGAGACTCTTTACCATAACCATCTTCATAGAAGTATTTGTAGGAGTAATCAAAAAGAATACTTTTCGCGTATATCTCACGCGTCGCTAATGTTCGGGCACTTCTTTTATCTTCTGACGATAAGGCGAGTTGGTCTCTTTGTGATTGCTCTAATTTCTTTAAATTAGTAGTTTCAAATATTAGTTTGGCTTTTTTCTTAAGAATCTCATCTTCAGCTTTTTTGATGGTAAATCCTTTTGCAACAGCTTGACCAAAGGTTGCCGAATACTCAAATGCAAAGCCTCCGCGAGTTAAAACTTCTCGCCTTCTCATCCAGGCGCCAGCAGCGGTACCTGTCCCTCGATGACCTTCATCCACTAAAACCAGGTTATTACCTTCAAACGCTTCAACAGCGACAGTTTTATCGCCCATCTCATCGCCAAGCTTATTGATATCTATAACTTCGATAGTGCCTTTGAAAACACCACTTCTATTTTTGTCGAACATGCGACCTAAACCAAAACTAGATAGTTGAAGTTCCTCTAAATGCTGTCTGGATAAACCTTCATTAGGTGTAAGTAGGATGATTTTATCTGGGCAAGTGCTGTTATTCCCATTCTGAAAATAATGTAAATACTGCAAAATGTTGATATGTAAAAGCAAGGTTTTGCCACTACCCGTAGCATTCCAAAACGCCAACTTATTGAGCTCTTCAATTTCAAATGACTGAAATTGATTTTCGATACTTACTCTTTGGTTGTATTCTTGAAGACTGTCATTGAGAGCTTCGAGAAGCTGATCTCTTTTGTTGAAATACCAATCTAGATAGATTTCGGTAAAGAGTAATGACAAGTATTGAAAATACTTCATATTGAGGGTTTGGCCCTCAATCTTATTTCTTCTTTCAGTAATCTGGTTCCAGTGCTTGATGATATTTAAATCATAAAGTCGCAGTTCCTGTTCGCTGATTTTATCGATTTGGAATAGGTTTTGCTGTAATTCATAGAAGAAGCCTGTCTGTCCATCTTCTTCTATACCTTCGTGTCTATTTTCACCAAGACGTAATTTGAGTGTTGAGAGATTGCCGCCACTAAAGAAGCTCATCACCCATTGGTTTAATACCAATTCTTTGTGAAAACTATTCGACATTAATTTGTCTCCACAGAGAACATTTTAGTAAGGAACTCATTCTCAATTTGTCGGATCTTGAGTGTTTTAGTTATTCCGCCTTCGTTCTCTAAATTTGTAAATACTGAAGGAATATTATGATCACCATTAATGAAGACAACATCGTATTCACTATCTGCTGGATTTATTGCTAATCGTTCACATAGACGATTAAGTGCTTCATAATCGACAATTTCAACGTCTCGCCAGAGTACCAAAGTTTTTTCACCGCTTGGCAAATAGCCAGTGACTGCCACAAAGCCATGATTTAACTGATAGTCGAAGTGTTTGACTTTTAACCCTAGCAAGTAATTAAAGGTTTCAACTAAATCGATATTTTGTCGAGCAAATGCTCCTGCTGAATCAACTGCAATATTTAGTTGATAATTGAAAGGCTTCCTAAAATCACCGATATTTAGTAATGATTTTTCACTCTCTATATCCAACATGTAATGCATAAGATAATCATCACGAACTTGATCTGAGAGCTCATTCAGCATGTCTGCTTGTGCTTCTGATCTTTTTAATTGAATATTATTTAGGGCATCTTCATAACTTTCTATTTTAATTGTCTTTAATATATGGGAAACCCCATTTTTGTGTGAATCTGGTCTACCATCCTTCCAGTCAGGAGCATAAACAGTTTTCTGAATTCTTGGTTTTGTAACGGTCTCAAAATACTCACCCTGCTCTACAAGAATGTATTTTCTTAGACCTTTATCCTGTCTATTTAGAGAAATTACTGCATGCCCAGTAGTGCCTGATCCTGCGAAATAATCGCAAATCAATGCAGCTTTATTGTCAGTCATAGCTAAAATTGTGTCTTCTACTGCGTATGGAGATTTAGGGTAAGAAAATTGCTCTCTTTTACCAAGAAGATTATCTAGTATTCTTGTTCCATGATCACTTGCTGAATATTTGCTATCAGTCCACAAACTCTGAACCATTTTTCCGTCTAGGCCGCCTCTAAATTTGAAATAGATTTGATAGCCGTCTTTAGTTTTCGAAGCCCAAACATCGCCCATTTCAAATAAACTAGAAATATCTTTCTTGCCACGCCTCCATATGCGCTCTTGTCCAGTGCTATCTATTGGAAGAATTTTAACTTCTAATTCTTCTTCAACAGAAATACGACCTGTGCTTGGTTCTAAATATATTGGATAAAAGCGGTCAAAATATGTCCCATCAGATCTTTTTGCCTCACTATCTACGCCCTGTTTTCTTAGGTTTACAGGCAAAAACCAAGAACCGTCATTATCTTGCTTATAATTGTGCGTTTTCTCTTCGGGAGCTACAGGAAGCTTTTTCACAGAAGAAAGTTCAGAAGCTCCATAAATTAGGGCATATTCATGCGTCAATGAGACTTTCCTATTTGTCATTCGACCCTTAGGGTTAATTCTTATTGCTATATTCCCAAGCCTATTCTCTTCTCCAAAACATATGTCTAGCATTTCTCCCAGTTTAGTGACTTCATAATCATCTATGGTCGCTGCTAGCGCTCCAGTTTTCTTTAGCAGGCGCTTCGATAATTCGAGTCTGGAATAAATTAAGCTCATCCATGAGCTTTGTTTGTAACCATTCTTATAGATAATTTCAGTTGCATTAGTGTTGTATGGTGGGTCTATGTACATTGCATCGATCTTATTGAGATATTTTTCTTGAATAATGTTTAGTGCTTGGAAGTTATCACCATGAACCAGAGTACCGTTTAACTTTTCATCTAAATCATCAATATTTGCTAGGAGTGAACTTTTAAAATTCAACTCGAATAATGAAGTGTCCACTAAGAGATGTGGGTGTAGATTTAGATAATCTAAGTCCCCACTTTTACCCAGGTGAACCAACTCGTTAAGTTTACCTTCTAATAGCCCTAAACCATCCCATTGGTTCCACTGCTTTTCATTTTTGGCTATATCGCTGTAAAGGCTTTGCGGAACTAGGTCTAATGTAATCAGATAATTTGCAGAAACAATGAATTTCTTCTTCAACCAAATCTTTTTTTGGAAGTTTTCTAGTTGTGACAAGAATGATATTAAATCTAATGAAATTGTACGGAGTGTCTGAATTATTCTAAGATTTTTTTCTATTTCAGAAAAAGTTTGTGCACTCTGAATATCATCGAGATTCATCACTTCATTCTTAATGTAAGTGTCCAGTTCTTTAGATAAGAAGCCACTTAAGTCTTTATGAATAAAATAGTCCGCAGTATTTTTGGCCGTGAAATCTAGCAGACACTTTTCCAATAAACTCCTATTGGGATTCTTTTCTGTAGGTATTCGCTTCGCCAGCTCGATCCAATTTGATATAACGAAATCTTTAGAGAGAATAGAGCGAACTGCCTCACTAACTAGATCATCTTGCTTAGTGCCCTTAGGCATAGCTTTATATTCAAACCTAATTACCAAATCTCCTTGTTCCTCAGAGATTGCATTCAACTCTTCATATGATTCATCACCATCTTCATCAATTAATTTATTTTTGATGTTTTCAGCTAAAACAAATCTGCGGTCTTTGTCGCTATCTTTTCGGTTATCTTTAGAAATTTCCGCTTCAATCAATTTAAATCTAACAGCCCTGCCATCTTCCAATTTGATAGCATAATTAGTGAAATTTTCACCACTTTTGGTGTAATACTGATCCTTGTTAGCCCAATGAAGCATAACTTCTTCGCCAGAATACGGTACTGAGTATGTATCGCCCTTGTAGCGTCTCTGGCTTATAAAGTCGCCGCTGTCGTAGTACCGAGTGAAGAAAGTTAGTAAATGGGTAAAAACAGAGTTTTCATAATCAACACTCGCTGAAATTCCTCTCGATAACTTACTCCTTAACTCAATAATTCTTGGAACATCATCCGGATTCATGCCTATATTAACTGCATTTTTTACAGCTTCATCGAGCTCAGTTTGGAGTTGTCTAGTACTAGAATCCCCACTTTCAGACAGGGATGCCTCTACTTTTGCCTTAAGTCTGTTATCTAAGTAATCATTAATTTCTGCACTTCTAGCATTAAGTATCCGATATACACCGAAATCCAACTCAGGCTTATCTATCTGGAATATTTCTTTAAGTTTTCTAACTAGATCGTCGTATTTACTCATGGATTTTCTCTTTAAATCACAGCCCATTCAATAGTGAATAGTTTTTTAGTTTCAGTTTTTTGGGTTAATCGACGCTCTAAGGACTCAATTAAGCCATCTCTTTTTTCTTTGATATCATCCTCAACATCAAAAATCTCCTGCCTTTGACGTCGCTGTTGTTTTTCTAATTTTTGTATTTTTTCTTGTATTTCATGCTGTTCTTCTAAATTAAGCGCCAGCCTTGCTTGCCTTTGCATTAGCTTCAATTGCTCCTTAGTATCTTTCAGAGCTTTTTCAGCCGCCAAGATCATGTCATCTGCCCATTTTTCGAGCTTTTCACGCGCCTCATTAAAATGTTTATTATTGGATTCAAGTGACATGCTAATAGTCGCTTTTATGTGTCTATTAGACTCAGCTCTTAATTTTTCCGCGATAGAGTTCGAAATCGATATATCATCATCTACACTTGCCTCACAATTGAATAGTTTTTCACAGGTTTCTTGGTCTAAAGCCTGTCCATTTTCTTCAAATCCTGAAAACAACAAATACTCTGCCCTTTCATAGCTTTCAATTGAAAGTTCATCTAAGGTTAAGAATCCGGATTTTCCCTTTAATGATTCGATCAAATGAAGCCTAGTAGGATGCTCGCTAACATTAAAAACTAAACGAGCTGACGGCGTATCAATAACCTTAGCTTGATCAATCACATGAACACCAAGCGGATGGGATAGTCTGTAAAGAAAGTGACTTGTCTGATCCGCAAGTGTTTTGCTAGCTTTGTTCTTCGAAATTAGATGATATCGACCTTGAGTAATTTCTTTTGTTGGTGGTAGTTTTAAATCAAATGAAAACGCTGAATCATCAAATATCGCAATATCCTTAAGCATGAAATGCGTCACATCCCAAAATCTCTTACTGAAACGATCTAGCTGTTCTTTAGCATCTGTAAGTTGGATCTTTAAACGCTCATGAACATCTTCATCAAAATTATCTAATAAGGCTTTGCGTGTATCACTCATTCGAGCTTTGATATGTTCATCCATTTCTTGCTGCAATTTTTCAAAGGCATGTTGAATTTGCTCTTGTGTTCTGCAGTCCTGGTAAATCGCTAAGATTCGCTTCTCAAAATCAACCCCAGACTCAATGCTTCCAAGAACATCATCAGATGCCCCAAAAACTCCATTAAATAGATTAAATTTCTCTGTAAGAAGCTCCAAAACTCTTTTATCGGCATCGTTTCTTTCGTTTAGAAAGTTAACTACAACCACATCATGCTGCTGTCCATAACGATGGCAACGTCCGATACGCTGCTCTACCCTCTGAGGATTCCAGGGCAAGTCATAATTAATCACCAAAGAACAAAATTGGATATTCACGCCTTCGGCAGCAGCTTCAGTCGCGATGAGGATTGTTGCTGTATCCCTAAAGTGTTCAATTAGGGCTGTTCTGATATCGATATCTCTTGACCCTGTAATGCGACCAGTATTTTTATTAGCTTCAAGCCATTTTTCATATATTTGCGTGGCTTCAGGAGAGTTATTACTTCCACTAAACTGAACCACTTCACCCCTATATCCATTTTCTTGAAGATAAGAATATAGATATGCCTGAGTTCTTCTGGATTCTGTAAAAATCAGTGCTTTGCGTTTGGCGCCAGTTTTCGACATTTCCTGAAAGCCAATTTCGATAGCATTCAGTAGTGACTTAGTTTTAGTGTCAGTTCCAATACTTTTTGCACGAGTAATTAGCTCAGTTAACACTTCGATTTCTTCACGGATTTTTTTCTTATCAATATCCTCTTTTATTGAGACATCTTCTTCCTCTGGACTATCTAGACTCAATATTTCATCTAACAAATCATCTTCGATATCTTCATTGGCTATTAAATCCTCGGTAAATTCAGGATCGTTCACTAATTTTTCGTCGTGTAGATTTTGTAAACGAGTCTTCATTGTCTCCAAAGTACCCGCTATAGCAAGTGATGACGATGCAAGGAGCTTACGAAGAATAAGCTCTGTTAAATGCCGTTGTCTTCGGGGTATTGCATAACTATCTGGCCTTTTGAGAAATTCGCTAACTTGCATGTAGAGTTCATGCTCGTTATCAGTAGGATTAAATGGTCTAGTAATAGCCTTTCGCTCTGTATATCTGATGTATTCCGTTACTTGATTTCGCAGAGTTCGGCGACAAAACGTCGAGAGTCTCTCCCTTAATCCAGCTATATCACCACCAGCAGAGACATACTGACTTCTAAATGCATTAGCGTCGCCAAAAAGATGGTCATCTATCAATGTAGATAGCCCGTATAACTCCATTAGAGAATTTTGTAATGGTGTTGCAGTTAACAGCAGCTTCCTAGAATCACCAGTAGCCCACCTAATACCTTGACCAATTTTGTTACTTTCCCTGTAGGCATTCCTAAGCTTATGTGCTTCATCTATCACTACCAGATCCCAGGCTACACCCCTTATTTCATCCCGAATCCGATTTGCATAGTTATATGAAAGTATGACTATCGCTTTCTGATTTAAAGGTGAAATGCCTTTTTTGATAGCTTCTTGCCAGGTTTTATTATCAAGTACCACCGCTGGCAAATTGAATTTCTCTTCTAGCTCTATAGCCCATTGTTTTCGGAGCGACGCAGGACAAACAACAAGCAGCAACCTTTTCTTTTCCGCCCAGTTTTGACATAACACAATGCCAGCTTCAATTGTTTTTCCTAACCCAACCTCATCAGCTAAAAGAACACCTTTGGACAATGGTGACTTAAGGGCAAATAAGGCAGCGTCGATCTGGTGCGGGTTGAGATCCACAGTTGCATCAAACAACGACATAGATAATCGATCTAAACCATTTACCGCACGTTTTGTTAGATCACTTGCGAAATATTTTGCGTGATAGGAAGTAATATTCATTGATCAGGTTGGCTAGTAGTTCTTTATAGCTAATTTTAATTCAGATTTTACTATTTCCACCAACTCTTTAGGCTCAATAACTTTCACATCTTTCCCATGCTTTGTAATATCCATCAACAACTCTCTAGTGTCGCTATATGGAAAAATTAGTACATATGACCCATCTTTATCTAAAGTGCCTTTTTGTTGAGGGTGCCATTTTTCTTTTGCTACCCATTTAGCTTTTTCTCGGGTGAATCTTAATTTTGCCCATTGAACATTTTTCCCAGCAAAAATGCCGTAACCTGCCCCTAACTCAGCATTTAGCTCGCCTTCATCAATATCAATAGAGATAGATTCAAGTAATTCAACATTTTTTATAGCATCAACCGAAAAGCTTCTCAATGCATTTTTAACATGGCACCAAGCATCTAGATACCAATTGTCGCGGTAGTAAATCATCCTCTGAGGGGAAATCTCGCGCTTTGTATTTTCACCTTTACTTCGGGAAGTGTATTCAATATTCAAACGTTTTCTTCTAACTAATGCAGATCCTAATTCTTGAAAGTGATCAAGATTGAATTTTCTAGATCCCATTTTCTCAATCTTTACTCTTTTTTGGATTTCTTCTAAGGAGCTGCCTGAATCGTCTAGCATCGCTAGCAAACGTGACTGAAGCGGTTTGATGTGTTTGCTAAGCAGCCCATCACTATCGAGATTGCTTAGTAAATGCTGCATGGTTAAAAGCGAATAGATTTCTTCTGGGCTAAACCATAAGCCGGGCAATTCATAACTATCTGTTGTATTCTCAAAGTGATAGCCGTTGTGCTCTTTATCATAAACAATCGGGGCGTTGAGTCTGTCTCGCATATAGGCTAGGTCACGCTTTAAGGTCGCAGGGGAAACCTCCAGCCTGTCCAACAGCTCTTGAAATGACACAAACTTCTTGTCATTCAATAACTGGTCAATCCGATAAATTCTTTCGTTATTGCTCATAATTTAGACTTTGAGACATTAATACTTAAAGATTATGGACATTGAGTAGCTCGCTATGTGAGCTAGTTATATTTTTTAGTGGCTCATTATGTGAGCTTGTCAGGTATTCATACTGATGACAAGTAATATTTTCACTTAATTAAGAAAGGAAAAGGTATGAAAAACTTAATTTTACTTACTGCCGTCCTATCAAGCTCAGCCTTTGCGGAAGGCTACTATTACCCAGTACCAGCAAATCCACCAGCTTATATCTATGCGTTGCCGCCTGCTTATATCGTTCCACCACAGCAAAGTTTTATTCCTCCGCCTGCATATATTCCACCAGTCCAACGTGGCTACTATCCACCGCCGCCAAACGACTGGGGGAATAGCAAGCTTTCGCCATTGCCAAAAAGAAATAACTTAAATAATGAAGAAGACTAGTGATGGCTATTCAACTGGAATTCATAGATTTCATCGTACCTATCGCAACGATTAAACAAAAATACCCTGGTGGCTGGGAGCAATGTCTAAAAGACCACGATTATCAAATCGGGCGCTGTGTTTGGTATGACGAGCATTTGTTTAGAACAGGCGCTATGAATCCAATGGATATAGAAAGTCTTGTTGAGAAATGGGAAAGTCTAGGCTTTCATACGCATGATGAAGATGAACAAGGCAATCTTACCAAATGGGTTGATATTTGCGTTTATGAAAAGTTTTTTGGTGGCGCAACCTTACCCTGCGATTGGATAGCATTTGATGATGTGACCGGTGGCGTTTATCTTAAAGGCACTGATGCTGGAAAACTCGTTACGAGAAATGATTTTGTACCTACAGACAAAATACCTGACTGGATATTTGAATAAAGCATGGTAAAGAAAATACATATTTTCTTTACCTAATGCCACTTATGTACTTAACCTATTGTTTTTAAATATCTCTTTGCTAGTGCCAAATCCGGTTGTCCTTAGCTAAATAAGAAAATAAGCTGCATTTAATATTTTCTTTATCTAGGAGCACTATAAATGGCACAAGCAAAAACACTTTCTCAAGCAGAGATAGATCAAGTCCTTCGTTACACAAGTAAAAGTCGTTATGCGGTGCGTAATCGCTGTTTAATTTTGACCAGCTTTTGGTCAGGCATGCGCGTGGCAGAAATAGCCAACTTAAAAATGCGTGATGTACTTAATGAAGATGGTTCAATAAAAACTGAGATTCGTCTTTCTGCAGCGCAAACTAAAGGCGATCAAGGGCGTGTAGTGTTTATTCCGCAGAAACTACGTGATGAATTTTCCAGCTATCTAAAGACTAGACAGCTATTCAATCCAGAGATCCCGTTCTTTCACTCCAGCAACAGACTAGGCTTTTCCGCTAATACGCTTTGTCAGTGGTTCTTTTGGACATACAAACGTGCTGGACTTAACAATGCCTCTAGCCACTCAGGTCGCAGGTCGTTTATTACCTCATTAGCGGTCAAAGGAGTCGGGGTTCGTGTGTTAGCAAGTTTGGCAGGCCACAAGAGTATTGCTGTGACCCAACGATATATTGATGTGAATGATGAGATGAAGCGAAATGCTGTTGAGTTGATCTAGCATTGAATTGAATATTCTTCGCCGTCAAGGAAGTATTCGTCCTTCTTTCCAAAATCAGAGTTATTTAACAAATTGAATAACTCTGATGCAATAACTGTTTCATTCTTCATTAGAGTATAGAGTTCATCAACAGTATCAAACTGCTCTGCGATCCACTCTGAACCTATATCTTCAAGCTCTTGTTTGAACAGATCGATATTGAGTGTTGATAAATCTAACTCATAGGTAGTCACAACTACTGTTCTTCTCTCTACTCTAACTTTCATCATATTCCTTTTTTAACCGTCGTTTAAGTAACGGTTACTTAATTTACTTAATCGACGGGAAAATTCCTCTTTCTGCATTATGAACAAGATTTTCTGCTTGCTTTACAAAACGACTTGCTGCAATAGTTTTTCTTCTAGCTTCAATTTTTAATTCATACTCGGGAGTGATGTGTTCCAAATCCTCAGATGTTCGAAGAAACAAATCTGGTACAAATTTAATAGCATCTGCTACTTCCCGTAATTTAGCACCTGGTTTACGCTTTTTAAATCTATAGACATCTAATAAGGTTTCAATAGTCTCAATTCTAATTTTTGACTTCTGATATTTTAATGTTGTATCAGCTGACTTATAGATATCAATTGGTTTATCACCATATAATTTTGTATGTGCTTCATTAAGTAATTTACGAATACCTCTCATTGATGTCTGCTTAGTTACAGTTAATGGTATCTCAAGAACTAACACATCATCTTTTTCTAAACTCTTTCTAGCCGCCACGTAATCTTCAAGCTTTTTAACTTTAGGTGGCGATTTCTTAAGTTGAAATTGAAACCTTCCCTTCTTAACCCACCAGTCTTCAAATTTTGGATATTTCTCAAAAATATCTCCAAAAGCCAAATAAGTCTTCCATAGCTCTGTTTTTCTAGGAGCTCTGCAAATATCTTTATATGCAGCACTTTCTTTCAAAGTTTTATACCACCAATAAGCCAAAGATTCCTTAGCCTCCTTTAACTCATCTAAGGGCGATGGGTTCTTCGAAAAGCTACTCCTTATGCCCTTAATTGGTAAGTTTTTTTGATTATTTTCCATTGGTATCCCCATGAGATGTAGCACGAATTATATCAAAAATTGAGTATGTATCGATACTAGATACATTAGGGTCTAATTACACATGTACGACAAACCTTTTAAACAAAACAGCGCACATTGCGGCGCATAAATTTTAAGGAGATTTACATGGGGATGAGCAGCTTAGAAACAGTAGTTTCATTATGGGACTTAGCAAAGAAACACGGTGGTATTTATGAGCGCGATGACAACTGGTTCGAACGTGAAGTTTGTCGTGGCGCTAATTATCTGTCTGGCCCAGTAACAGTAATTAATTTTGATTATTTAGAAAACAACTAAGGATAGAAAAATGAAATACAAAACAGAAATGGTAGCTATTAAAGACATCGCTAACGCTTAATTAAAGGGAGAGGACTAATGGCTAAAAAATCAAATAAAACATTAGTCCTCAGCTTAATTGCTGAGGCTGATGTGGTGGCAAATGAACACGAGATCTATCACGAGCAGTATGTAACACGTGCAAATGAAACCTTATACAAATTGTTGGCGAGCATGCTGAAGGTTTATTTAGACATTGAAGCTAGTGGTGAATCAGTGCGAGTAGTAAAGGAAATGCGCAGTAAGCTATTAGCTGACTATGGACTTAAAACACAAGCCAACAGTCGCATGAGCGCAATCGTTGTCCGCTATATCGTTCGTTCAGGTCGCAAAACAGCGCATGTATACGGGCGTGTAATTGAAGTAGCTTTAGCTAACAACATTACACCTGAACAGCTACCTGACTTTATACGTGATAAAGGTGGCATTGAAGAGATACGTACCTCTTTGACGTCTGCTGAAACTAAAAAAACCAATGAAGATACATGGGCAAACGCACGCCATGCACTCAGTGGTTTGTTATATCAACGCGAGCCTATAGGCAAAGTTGTACTAAACAGCAACGTTCGGCTGCCCACAGCAAGCGATGTTGAATTTAGTTATCTAATTTGCAACAAGAATCACAAGACTGGTGACATTGATGTACTAGGTGCGGTGTATCCAAGTTCAGACATTGAAACCCGTGCATTAAATCTTTTTGCCATTAATAGCATTGCGATGCAGCACAACGGTACTGGCAAGTTTTATGAGTTTTGTCAGCAATTTGATTTGAATCAGAACCTTGTACATGAGTGGATGAAGGTCAATGGTTTTACGACAGATGAGGTAGCTAAAGCATTTACTAAATCACTAATTACATCAACCAAACAACTAAACGTAAAAGGAGAGTAACGATGGCTAAATTTTCCAGACTGTTAAACAGCAAGGAACTGGTTGAGCTTAAGCCTTATATCAAATATCTACATCAAGGCACAGAGATTGATGAAGCAGAATTTGCAGACACTTTAGAGATGTTGGTTCAAAGGCGCTTTATTTTTCGCACACCTACAGTACGGATGATTGCTGATCGCTACAAAGCAGATAAGCAAGTCATCAATTTACCAAAGTGCTTAATAGCCTAAACAAACCTAGCACCGTTACTTAAGTAACGGTGCGAATTAACTAAAAGGAAATGTTAATCATATGAAAAATTATATGTACATGAATGTTATTTTAAGCTTTAGAACCGCTAACGAATTTGGTGACACACAAGAATTCTTTGAATGCAATTTGCCAATTAACAAAGCCGAAAAAGATGCCTTTACTTTTTTGAACAAAAAGTTTTTTAAAGCAGTTTTGAAGAAATGCGAACTTTTCAATCGTAAACCTGAAGATCTTTGGAAAATCAGCACAGCAAGCAATTGGGGATTGTTTGAACAAGTCACTAATAAACCTTCACTGAAAAATATGGGGCACTGCTGCAAATGGTTTTTTAATGACGAAATTAATGAGCTTGATTTTTGGGAGAAAGATATAAAACAGCTTTATGGTTTTGGGATTAATTACTAATTATCCTGAAATAGTACAATTTTTAAACTCACACATAGGAGTGCATTATGAAATTAGGAAAAGAATTTATCGAAACCTACGTTGTTTTTGGTGATAACACCGTAACAGTGGAAATACCATTTATCAGCAATCAAAACGCTGAAGGTTTTCTGCAGGCAATCGGTAAATGTCAAACACTTGCTAATCTAAAGGGTAATTTTACGGTACTTGCCACTTCTGCTGTTATTGTAGGATTTACTTATGATTTTGCTGATAATGAGTCCAAAGAATACATCGAAAATATCTTGGAAGTTTTTTCAGGGATAATCATGATGGAATATTACAATCAACGTGACACCGCAGAAATCATGGAAATACAACTAGCGATGGCTGCTTAAGTTAGTACTCACTGCGCAACATCAACACCCAAAACTCGCCAGCCCAAACAGCATAAAATACAAAGCAGTCTAATGGAAAATCCGTGTATTCAATATGCTGTTTGGCGAGTGCGTGGGTGTTGCCATCTTCAATTACTATCTCAGCACCAAATCCTTTCTTATTGAGCTTCAGGCATGTGAAGCTTTCCTTTTCTGGATCAACACTAGCCAAGTGTGAAGCATACACATCCATCAACCAATAACATCCTGCTGCATCAGCCAA
>Ga0172373_10006246_pt1 | contig 15921 bp, 11 predicted proteins | sample Lak10m_2_FD_114546 | JGI IMG/M metagenome (GOLD analysis project Ga0172373, IMG submission 114546) | Freshwater microbial communities from Kabuno Bay, South-Kivu, Congo - kab_092012_10m | ecosystem: Environmental > Aquatic > Freshwater > Lake | place: Democratic Republic of the Congo...
CATTATTGATTCCTTCCACTATTTTTTTCGTTCACTGATTTTTGCAAGGCTTCGCTGCGCAAAAATCTACGCGAAGCGAAAAAAAGTGGAACCTGAAATCAAAAACGCTAGGCCGGATCTTTTTTTTTACCCGAGCGTGGCCACGAACAAACGCGGTGCAGATTCGGGTGAATGCTTTTTTTAGGGCAGCCAGGTGGAATGGCTGACCGTAAAGAAAAAAGGAGAGAGCACGAGCAATCGTTTGTTCTTGATTTTTTTTGCTACTTTTTTTAATCAAGTAAAAAAAGTAGATGAAAAATATGAATTATACTTTTTTAAGTAAATCTTAATTATACTTTTAAAATATGTGTGGCTTTTCAGGTTTTGTACATCATGATTTTAAAGCTGATTTAACAGTTTTAAAAAATATGAATCATTCTTTATATCATCGTGGCCCTGATGGTGGCAATGAAGAATTAATACAACTTGATAATGCGCAAATTGGTTTAGCTCACCGTCGTCTATCCATTATAGATTTAAGTAATAATGGAACTCAACCAATGAGTTTTAGACATCTTACCATCGTATATAATGGTGAAGTGTATAATTACTCTGAAATAAAAAACAACTTAATACAACTTGGTCATCAGTTTGTAAGTAACTCAGATACCGAAGTATTGCTGCACGCGTATGATGAATGGGGAATTTCATTCATTGATAAATTAATCGGAATGTATGCCTTTGTGATTTTAGATAAAAAAAACAACAAACTTATTGGCGTAAGAGATAGAGCAGGAGTGAAGCCTTTTTTTTATTATCAAAAAGAAAATATATTTTTATTTGCCTCTGAATTAAAAGCATTTCATCAGCACCCTGATTTCTCAAAGAAAATTGATACAAATGCTTTGGCTTGTTTTATGCAATTTGGTAATGTGCCCGCACCTTACTCTATTTTTGAAAATTGTAATAAACTACAGCCCGCACATTATTTTGAATATGATTTGCAAAATAAATCTTTTCAACTTAAAAAATACTGGGATGTTTACGATGCCTACAATCAGCCCAAATCAACACTTTCCTTTGAGGATGCTAAAATTGAAACAGAAAAAATTTTAAGCTCGGCTGCTGAATACAGAATGGTTGCAGATGTGCCGGTTGGTGTTTTTTTAAGTGGAGGTTACGACAGTGCTTGTTTAACAGCTTTACTTCAAAAAAACAGAACAACTCAATTAAATACTTATACGATTGCTGTCCCTGAAATTGGTTTAAATGAAGCGCCCTATGCGAAAGATATTGCAAAGCATTTAGGAACCAACCATCATGAAATGGAATGCAATTCAAACGAAGCCATTCAACTATTGGATGCAATTCCATTTTATTATGATGAACCTTTTGGAGATAGTAGCGCAATCCCAACCATGTTGGTATCAAAAATGGCCAGAAAGGAAGTAACAGTTGCACTTAGTGCCGATGCCGGAGATGAAGTATATGCAGGATACAATCGATACGATTATTTAATGCGTTTTGGAAAAAATCTAAAAAAAATTCCATCTTTCTTAAGAAAGACAATGCATGGTTCCATGAATTTGATTAGTGCAGATAAAATTCCATATTTAAATAAAACATATAATTTCCCTAACCGATACGAGAAGTTGAAATACATATTGCTCAATCCAAGTGATTATGAAATAATGATGAGTTTGAGCAAACAATTTTCAGATGATGAATTAGCTAACTTATTTAAAATAAAATTTAAGTTTCCAGTTACGAATTACTCTTCGAATAAAATACAAACTGATCGCTATACATCATTAGCTTATATGATGGCAATTGATTACACAACTTATTTGCCGGATGATATTTTACAAAAAGTTGATAGAGCTAGTATGTCGGTTAGTTTGGAAGCCCGTGAGCCTTATCTAGATCATCGGTTAATAGAATGGGTAGCAACATTACCAGATGAATTCAAATACAACAAAGGCATTAAAAAATACATTTTAAAACAAATTACACACCAGTATATTCCCAAACAGTTAATGGATCGTCCCAAGATGGGATTTGCCATACCTATTGAAAAATGGCTTCAAAACGAATGGAAGGAGAAAGTACATTACTATTTAGATGAACAACGAATAAACCAACAAGGTATTTTTAATTCTGAAATCACTACATTTTACCTCAATCAATTTATGAATGGCAAAAAAGAATTTGGTTTAAAAATATGGTATTTATTGATGTTTCAATTATGGTATGAGAAGTGGATGGAATAAATTAATTCATCAAAAACTATCTATTATTTCTTTTTTAATAAGAATTGTTTTTCAATAGAAAAGGTATTCCCTTTTTTGCCTAGTTGTAAAATTACCTTATCCGTTTTTTCAAGGTAACCTTTTTTCTCAGCTTTTATAGTGTATTCATGATCTCCAGGAATGGTAAAGAAATATTCTCCTCTTTCATTGGTTACAGTTTTAGAAACCATTTCTCCTTTTTCATTTACCACACTTACTTCTGCCAATTCTAAACCAGTGCCTTCATAATCATCTCTGATTACACCTTTTAGAATACTTAAACCAGAAGGGTTAACCGGCGCTTTGAAATTACTTTCAAGTACTGCATAATTGCTTAAATCAACTTTATAAATATCGTATTCTCCGTTACCACCTTCACGATTACTGGAAAAGTAACCTGTTTGTGCATCTGCAGAAATTGTAAACGATTTATCATCTTTTTCTGTATTAATAGGGTAACCTAAGTTAATTGGTTTAGACCATTTACCATTTTCAAAAACACTTTTGAAAATATCTTGCCCACCCATTGAATTATGACCATTAGAGCAAAAGAAAAGTGTTTTTCCATCTGGAGATAAAAACATTCCTCCCTCATCAAATTCAGTGTTGATATCTGAACCTAAATTTTCAGGTTTGTTCCATTCTGTTTTTGTTTTGTGTGTAACTTTCCAAATATCAGAATGTCCGATTCCGCCTTTTCGCTCACTTGTAAAGAAAATAGTACTTCCATCCGGAGAAATACATGCTCCACCTTCCCAATAACTAGAATTTATCGGTTTTCCAAGCGATACCGGTTTTTTCCATTTGTTATTAGATGCTTTAGAAACAAAAATATTTCCACCAACTGCTTCTGGATCCGTCATGTTATTTCTATATATAAAAACCTGATGCCCATCAGCGCTGATACTTGTACACGCATCGTGAGCACCTACAACATTAACTTCTCCCGGAATTGGGTGAGCATCTTTCCAACTGGCAGAAGCACTATCCCAATCAGAAATGTATATATCTTCAAAATATTTTCCATCACCTTCTACATCCATTGGCGCATCAGTTGTTAAAGGTCTTCTTGAACTGAATACTAATTTTTTACCGTCCGCACTAATACTTGGTGCCTTATCATCAAATTTAGAATTTATAGTTGTACCTGCGTTTGCAATCTTAACATCAACCGGATGTTCTTTGAAAAATTTAGCATTATTGCAATGACTTATTAAAACTTCAACATCATATTCCGGTAATTTTTTCTCATTAAATTTTGATTTGTATTCATTAAAATAATTTAAAGCATCATCAAACTTAGATTTATCAAAATGAATCAACCCAAGATAATATAACGATTCATTTTTAATGTTTTTAGTATCCAACGCTTTTTGAAGTGTCATTAATGCGGAGTCAAGTTCGTGCAATTTATATTGCGTTTCTCCCAAGTAATGTAAAGCAATTCCATCCTCAGCGTTAGTCGCTACAATTTCTTTAAATATACCAAGAGCTTGTTTGTATTTACCTCCATACAAAAATTGTTTACCTCTTTCTAATTTTACAATATCTTTTGCTCCCAAATCGTATGTAGAATAATTATTGGGTAATACAGTTATCGTTGAATTACTTATTAATTCGCTGCTTAAAAGTATTGAACATGACAGGATGCAGTATTTTATCATAGTTGAAATTTTAAGATTATAAAGTTATAATTTTTTGTGTTATATTAAAAACTAAGATTTAAATTATTTTACCTTCAAAAATTAATGAATTAGCTTACGTTTATAGAGTTGAACTGTGTTTTCTAAACCAAAATACAATGCATCAGAAATTAAAGCATGACCTATTGAAACTTCTAATAGTTTTGGCACATTGTTGCAGAAAAAATTTAAGTTCTCTAAACTTAAATCATGTCCGGCATTTATTCCAATTTCCAAATCATTTGCAATTTGAGCAGCTATTACAAAAGATTTAATAGCTTCAATTTTGTTGGTATGATAATTTTTCGCGTACGATTCGGTATACAGTTCAATTCGGTCTGTTCCTGTTGATTTTGCTGCAATTACCATTTCAGGAATTGGATCAACAAAAATTGAAGTGCGGATGCCTTTTGATTTAAAAACAGATATTATTTCTTTTAAATAGACCTTTTCTTGAATAGTATTCCAACCGTGATCAGAAGTTAACTGACCGCTTGAGTCAGGAACAAGGGTTACTTGAGCTGGCAAAGTTTCTAATACCAATTGAACAAATTTTTCCTCTTTAGGATTTCCTTCAACATTTAATTCAACTTTTAGATTTTTTTTCAAATCCCTCACATCAGTATATCGGATGTGTCTTTCGTCGGGCCTCGGATGAACAGTGATACCATCAGCTCCAAAAAGTTCAATATCCAAAGCGGTTTTTAAAACATTTGGTACGTCATGCCCTCTTGAATTTCGGAGAGTGGCTATTTTATTTACATTAACGCTTAACTTTGTCATGCAGTAAATGATAATTTTAGTATTTTTTTGTAAAGTTAGTCATTACTTAATCATTGAGTATTAAATTATTGCTTATTTTGGCGATTGTAAATTATATGCTGGTAAAAGAATTAATAACAGAAGAAGTTCCTCCACTTAATTTTTCAGACACAATTGATAAAGCTTTGATGTGGATGGAAGAGTTTAAGGTAAATCACTTATCTGTAATACACGCTAATCAATTAATTGGAATAGTTGCAGAAAGCGATTTACTTGATTCCAACGAAAATCCTGAAGAAGAAATCGGTAAACTCAACCTCCATTTTACCAAACCAATAATTCATGTAGGACAGCACGCATACGATGCATTAAAATTAATGGTAAATCTTAATGTTACCGTACTTCCTGTAGTAGATGAAAACAATTCTTTTGTTGGTTCTATCACCTATAAAAGTGCACTTGAAAAATTTACCGGCTTTTCTGCAATAAACGAACCGGGAGGAATAATTGAACTTGAAATGTTTAAAAACGATTATTCTCTTACTCAAATTGCGAGCATTGTTGAAGGTAATGATGCTAAAATATTAAGTCTGTATGTTAATTCATTAACTGACTCTACCAAAATTGAAGTAACCTTAAAAATTAATAAAGAAGATCTTTCTCGTATCCTACAAACATTCTATCGTTACAATTACTCGGTTAAAGCTTCTTATCATCAATCAGACCATGATGATGATTTAAAAGGTAAGTTTGATGAATTTATTCGCTTCCTCAACATATAAAAAATATTTTCGCATCAGTAAAGCTTGCTTCCTGATTTTAATTTTTTTTAATCAAAAAATTACTTGTGCAGAGGAACTTAGGGCTATACATGCCGATTCTTTAGTTTTCAAAAACAAATTTGTAAAAGTTGCTTCAATTAATATTTCCGGTAATAAAAAAACCAAAGTTTCAATTATTTTACGTGAACTAGCTTTTGCAGAGAATGATAGCATTGATGTAAAAAATCTTGAACAATTAACTAAAAGAAGTGAACAGAATTTATTAAATACTTCATTGTTCAATTTTGCAACAATAACTCATGAATTAATTGAGAATAATTCTACTGTTTTAATTCACATAAACGTAAGCGAAAGATGGTACTTATGGCCAAGTCCGGTTTTTGAAATTCAAGATAGAAATTTTAATACTTGGTGGGAAACCAGGGATTTATTTCGGATAAATTACGGGTTGTTTTTATCTATGTATAATGTGAGAGGAAGAAATGAAACTGCTGTATTAAAATTCAGAAGAGGTTATACTGAACTTTACGGATTCGCATATAAGATTCCGTACTTGGATAAAAAACAAAATCTGGGGGCAAATGTTTCTGTTACTTATTTGCGTAATAACGAAGTTGCTTTTAACACGGAAAATAATAAACTACTGTTTACAAGAAATTATACCAATTACTTAAAAAATGATTTGGAGTGTAAACTTGGATTCACTTATAGAAAAGGAATTTACGCGCGTCATATTATAGATGTACTTTATAACAACAAACAAATTACTGATACGGTAATGAAATTAAATCCAAATTATTTTGGCAATGAAACAAAAAATATTGAGTTTTTAAGTTTACAATATCGTTATAAATTAGATTTGCGTGATTCGAGAATCTTTCCTCTAAAAGGAAGATACATTGAATTTTATTTATCAAAAGATGGATTAAACTTATTGAAACATGAACGTGTAGATAATTTTAGTGCGGAAGCTTTGGTTAAAAATTATTGGCAATTAAATAAACGGGTTTCTATAGGAAGTGCACTAAGAATAAGATACAAGCAATTGAGTACTAAAAGTTATTTTTTTAATCAGGCCCTTGGTTATAATGAATTTGTAAGAGGTTATGAATATTATGTGATTGATGGGCAGACATTCACTGTTTTAAAAACAAACATTAATTATCAATTAATAAAACCCAAAATTGTAAACGTTCCTTTTAAACGGATTGAAAAATTTAATAAGATTCCTTATGCTGTTTATGTTTCTGCGCATGCAGACGCAGGATTTGTTCAGGATAAATTTTTTTATGCCCAGAATAAATTAAGTAATAAAACCATTTATGGTTTTGGAGCCGGAATTTCTTTGGTAACTTATTATGATTTTGTGCTTAGGTTAGACTGCTCAATCAATCACTTAAAAGAGGGGGGTGTTTTTTTACATTTTATGGCACCCATTTAAAACATAAAAAAATTACTTTTTACTACTACTTAAACTCATCAGTTTAAATAACTCTTCCAGTTTTGGAGAAAGAACAATTTCAGTTCTTCTGTTTCTTGCTCTGCCCTCTGGCGTAGCATTACTTGCAACCGGTAAAAATTCTCCTTTACCGGAAGCAGTAACCCGTTTTGCTTCAACTTTAAATTCTTCGGTTAACATTCTTACAATGTTCGTTGATCGAGCAACACTTAAATCCCAATTGTCTTTGTAAACAGATGTTTTAATAGGTATAGAATCAGTATGGCCTTCAATCGCTACATCAATATCATTATTTTTATTTAGTACCTCAGCTAATTTTTTAATGGCTTCTTTTCCTTTATCCTCAACAGTTGCTTGTCCGGATTTAAATAACAATTTGTCCGACATGGAAACATATACTTTTCCGTTTTTCATTTCTACTCCTAATTCATCTGATTTAAATCCAAGCAAAGCATTTTTTACTTTTGAGTTCAGTGCATTTAAAATAGAATCCTGACGGCTTAAAAGCGCTTCTAATTCTTTTAATCGCTTATCCTTTTCTTGAATTTTTTTATTTTTTTGATCAAGTTCACTTGATTGTTGTTGTAAAGAGGTGGTTAGCTCCGCTAATTTTTTATCGCTACTGTTATACAATAATTTATATGAGTTGTTTAAATCGTTTAATGCACGCTGCAATGAAACGATAGTTGTATCTTTTGTTTTATTTAAAAAACAAAGTTTTGTAGTATCTTTTTTCAATTGAATATTTTCTTTTGTTAAACGATCGATTTCCAGCAAAGCACGTTTATATCTTTTAGACCAGAATAGCTTTTGAAGTTTAGTTTGAGCGGGCATTACGCTGATACATGCAATTACAATAATAACTACAGAAAGTACTTTTTTCATTTTTAATTAATTTTATTTAAAGATAGAGAGTCAAGTTATTGCAGATGAAACAACTTTACTTAATTATTAACGGGTACATGTGAATGAAGCGTTAAATATTGTCAAACCAGCTTCTTTGCCTTGGAATTCGTAAATCTCTTAACGATGCTGTTTTTAAGTTTATGCCCAGTGAATAACGTTTATTAAAGCCAAAAGGTACCCAGTCAATCTTAGCTTCCCAACAGCGCAAATCTCTATAAATATTAAAAGAAGTATAACTTAAATTTTTAGATGTAAAATCATATCCACTGGTAAAACCAAGTCGCCATTTTTTTGTAATTTCAATATTGCCGCTTATATTTATTTGCTGGGTAGGTTTTACATTTTGTTGCAGTAAAGTTAAATTGTAGTTTTTATTCATAAGAATAGTGTAATACACATTTATGTTCCAGTTACCACTTTTGGAAACTAAATCAGGGAATAACTGATTATTAAATGAAGCATTAACTGCAAGCTGTGAACTTACATACCTGAATAATCTATTTTTATTTTCGGAATAAAACTCATTTTTTCGAACGCCTAAACTATCCGTATCATACACATCAAAAACACTTGCACCTAACAAATCAATATTTTTCCAAACTTTATTACGAGCAGATATATTTATTAAACTCCATTTAAAATCAGTAGATGAAAGATTATAAAATCCATTAATTCCTAAATTTTGAATTAATGTAATTTTTTTATCTACGTAACCGGTATCTGTTTTTTGACGAATTTTTGCTTCTAAATTATTATTTAGAGAGTAGGTGAGTGCCCCACCTTCATCACCAAGTGGGCCACCAAAAATTCCGTTTTCAAAAATGGAATAACTTCTTTTGTTACCTAATGTATCGTATTGAACCATTTTATAAAAACCAAGTTTATCCGATTTTAAGTTGGGATGGTAAGTTAAACCAACAGTAGGAATAATAAAGTGTCTGATTTGTTTTAAACGTTTTGTTTTGAAATAAAAATCTCCAAAAACCTTTGTTGTGAGGTTAGAACTAAAATTAACATCAAACCCTGATTTAAAACCATTCAATGTATCTTTCAGTAAATTGTTTTTTTCCTTATCAAATGAGTAATTGATGTAGTTTAAATAGTTTACAGCAGAAAAATTGATGGCAGGCGTTAAGGTAAAATACTTCAACACATTTACATTTGTACTGATTGGGATGATGTGCCTAACACCATATTGAATATTTGATAAATTTTGTTTTTTAAAAAATACAGAATCTTTTTCCCTCAAAAAACTTTTGGCTTCGGCAGTATAACTTATACCAATTTTATCCAATATGTTTTGTTTAGTTCTGTTTTCATTTTTAAATGGAAAAATACGAGCAGTGTTTAAAGTAAGTTCAGGAAAACTAATTTCCATATCGCGAGTTACTGTATTTTGATTGTGTCGTGCGTTAACCGATAAAACAACATTTTTAAATGTGTAGGCGTAATTTATATTGGAGAAAAAAGTATTGGTTAAGTATTGCTGAGAACTTTGAGGATTGTATTTGTTATTGAACGCACTTTGCACATTTACGTTTGCACTGAAACGTTGTTTTGGGTTACTTTTAGGATCCTGAACATGTAACCAGTTAAAAGAAAAATTATTTAATTTTTGGTAACCAAGTGCTGAATTTTTTTCAAACGGAATTTCTTTATTCCCTAGAACAATTTGCTTAAATATTATATTGAAATTACCCGAAAAACGATACCTGAAATTATAACGATTAAAAGTTTTAATTGCCCATGAGCCTGATGAATAAATATCTCCTCTAATCTCCATGTCAGTTTTATCAGTTATTGGTAAATAAAAACCAGCATTTTCAAGATAAAATCCCTGATTTGGAGATTGCCCAAAATTTGGAATTAAAATTCCACTTTTAGATTTATTTTTCACATTAGGAAAATATCCGAAAGGTAATCCAATTGGTGTTTTTAATCCGGCCACTTCAACAAACAAAGGTCCGGTAATAATTTTATCATCCGGTATTACTTTTGCTTTTGTTGCCCTGAAATAAAATGCTGCATCTTCATATTCACAAGGAATACATTTAGCATTTTTAATGTACATCACATTTGTGGAATCTTTTTTTATGGTTTCTCCATAAATAAACATATCAGCTTGTTCGGTAAGTACACCAAAAATTTTCCCTTTTTGAGTTTTAGTATTGTAAATTATTTTTTCGCAACGCATCTCATTGTTACCATCTTTAAATAATGGCTGTCCAATCCATTTTCCCGCGCTGTCTTTAATACCAAATGCAGTAACGAGATTGGTGCTGTTGTCAATCTCAATTTGTTCTGCGTTTAATGTTTTTCCAGTAAAATCAACAAAAGCGTTACCGAATAAAATAATTTTCTTTTCTTTTATTTCATAACGAATTGAGTCCCTGGCATTGTAATTGATTTCTGTATCAATAATATCCTCAGTAAGAGTATCTGTTTTTAAAGTATCATTTTTTTGAGCTACCAATGGTAATAAACCCACACAAAATGCAGTTATTAACACATTACGACTTAAAATTAATATGTACTTCAATAATCGAAACAATGTCTTCCGTTTATTTTTGTTTTACTAAAAGTGGCAAAACTACTTAAAAATCATTGATTTTTATGAAAACAATCCTACACAAATTATCACGTATTACGTCAAGTGTGCTTCTCATATTGTACGTTAGTTTGCTTTTTAGTTCATTTCATGTCGCAAAAATTGGCAAGGGAATAAAAATAGTAGTTATTGATGCAGGGCATGGGGGAAAAGATCCTGGTTGTAATGGTGCAGTTCATAATGAAAAAGAAGTAACCTTAGCTATTGCTCTCAAACTGGGCAAGCTGATTGAAGAAAAACTAAAAGATGTTAAAGTAATTTATACACGAACAACTGATGTATTTGTTGAGTTGGAAGAACGCGCTCAAATTGCAAACAGAAACAATGCTGATTTGTTCATTTCCATACATTGTAATGCCGCTGCAAAATATGTTACCTATAAAGATAAAAATGGCAAAACTCAATATAAAACCTGGAAAGATAAAAAAGGAAAAATTCACAAGAAAGAAACTGTAAATCCTATTCCGTATGGTTCAGAAACCTATGTAATGGGGTTAAAAAATGAAAAAGGCAAAATGGAAGTTGCTAAGCGAGAAAATGCATCCATGTTACTTGAGGATAATTATGAAAAAACCTATAATGGCTTTGATCCTAACAGCGATGAAGCATACATTATTATGAGTTTAACAACAAGTGCTTATGTTGAACAAAGTGCAAAATTTGCCTCATTCATTCAAAAAGAATACAAAGAAAAAGCCGGCAGGATTGATAAAGGTGTTCAGCGCCAAAGTATTTGGGTGTTGTGGAGAACTGCAATGCCAAGTATTTTAACTGAGGTAGGATTTTTAACCAACCCTATTGAAGAAAAATTTTTAGGATCGGATAAAGGACAAACTTATCTTTCCAGTTCTATTTTCAGGGCATTACGTAATTATAAAAATGAAATAGAAAACAAAACTGAAACATATAATGATGAGGTTGATAAACTTGAGCCACTTGAAAACGAAAATATAGTTTTTGAAAGAGAACATCCTGAACTAAAAATTAAAGATAGTCAGGAGGAAGAAAAAACTGATAGCAGCTCAAGTAATTCAATTGATGAAGAAAAATACAATAGTTTAATTAAATCAGCCGACAGCAAATTAAAAGAACGAAAATTGGTTGATGCAAAATTAGATTATAAAGCCGCTTTATTAATAAAACCAAACGATACCTATTGTAAAAATAAACTTACAGAAATTGATCAATTAGAAGTTGATATAAATAAAGCCGAAAAAGAAAAACAACTTGCCATTGAAAAACAAACTACTACCTACAATCAACTTATTAAGGAAGCTGATTTGTTTTTGAGTAAAAATGATTACTCATTGGCAAAGAAAAAATATAAGGAAGCTTTGATAGCAAAACCGGGAGAGAAATATCCAAAAAATAAAATAGCAGAAATTAATGAGATTGAAAAAAATCAGAATTCGGATACATTAAAAAATATTACTGCAAATGATTTGATAAAAAATTTTAATAAAAATAAAAAAGACACTACAGCAATTAAATCTACAACTATAAAAAACGAAGTTTCATTCAAAGTTCAGTTCGCATCATTTGAAAAAGAAATGAATTTAACTTCTGACTATTTTAAAAATGTAGAACAAATTTGGTTTTATAAAATGGGTACTATTTTTAAATATACTTCAGGTAATTTTAAAAAATTAGATGATGCTATTCTGCATCAGTCAAAGTTAAAATCTTCCGGATTTAAAGATGCTTTTGTTGTTGCATTTAACAAAAACACTCGCATTGAAATTAAAGAAGCATTAAAATTGATTGAACAAAATTAGAAGTGCAATAAAAAGCAACTTTCTAAAGGTTATAAAAATCTATCTCAGAAATTATCTATTTGTAATTTTGAATTAAATCGCTTTGATTTTTTACAAAAAGTAAAGTCTTGTTATGAATCTGCGCTAATATTGGGCTATTAAAAATGGTTAAAGAAATAATTTGTTAGCTGTTTATAGTTAATACAAGTACAAAATAGTGTAATTAATATTGTTCGTTTTTATTAGGAAAATCAGTCGATTTTATATCGTTAACATAACTTCTTACTGCATCCGACATGTCTTGATATAAATTCAAATATCTTCTTAAAAAACGTGGATTAAATTCATGCGTCATTCCCAACATATCATGAGTAACTAAAACTTGCCCATCAACGCCACCACCTGCACCGATACCAATAACAGGAATTGCTAAATTTTTAGCAACTTTTTCGGCCAATGCTGCAGGTATTTTTTCAAGCACCAAAGCAAAACAACCTGATTTTTCAATTATTGAAGCATCTTCTAATAATTTTTCTGCTTCTTTTTCTTGTTTTGCCCTTACGTTGTAAGTGCCAAATTTATAAATGGATTGTGGAATTAATCCTAAATGCCCCATTACCGGTATACCTGCGCTTAAAATACGTTCTATTGATTCTTTAACTTCTTTACCACCTTCCAGCTTTACAGCATGTGCGCCAGATTCTTTCATGATTTTGATAGCAGAATTTAAAGCTTCCTTGCTATTTCCCTGATAGGTGCCAAAAGGTAAATCAACAACTACCAATGCCCTGTCAACAGCACGAACTACTGCCGTTGCGTGATCAATCATTTGGCTCAAAGTTATGGGCAATGTTGTTTCATGGCCATGCATTACATTACTTGCACTGTCACCAACAAGAATTACATCGATGCCACCGTTATCAATAATTTTTGCCATGGTATAATCGTATGCAGTAAGCATCGAAATTTTTTCACCACCACGCTTCATCTCTTGTAAAACATTGGTGGTAATTTTTTTAAATTCTTTCTTGGCAATTGACATGATCGTTGGTTTTAAAATTCAAAAAATCGAGTAAATGTAAGAATAAAAAAGTTAAGCATTAACTGTAGAATCAAGTTATAGAAATTTTTTAAAAATTATATTGCACTTTAAATCAAGGTTATTTTAATGCGCTTTAATTGAAATAAAAAAACAAAAACATTATTAAATAAAATCTTTTAAATTTAAACTTTAAAACAAAAAAATGAGATACGATACTATTCAAAAAGAACTTTATATAAATAATAGAAAAAATTTCTGTAAACATTTAAAGCCAGGATCATTTGCCGTATTTACTTCTAACGATATCATGCCTACAAATGCAGATGGTTCAATGGGTTTTAAACAAAATTCGGATATTCTTTATTTAAGTGGAATTGATCAGGAAGATACCATGCTAATCATTTATCCAGATGCAAAAGAAAATAAGTTTAAAGAAATACTTTTCATTAAAGAAACCAGTGAGCTAATTGCCATTTGGGAAGGTGCGAAATTTACCAAAGAACAAGCAAAAGCAATCAGCGGTATTGAAACCATTTATTGGACGCATGAGTTTGAAAAGATTTTGAAGATGTTTGTTTATCAGGCAGAATACATTTATCTGAACCAAAATGAACACACTAGAAGACATATTGATACTGAAACACAGGAAAATCGTTTAAGTAAATGGTTTAAGGAAAAATATGCTTTGCATAAATTTGAACGCTCTGCTCCAATCTTGTTTGCTATTCGTTCTGTTAAAAATGAAATAGAAGTGGAGCTTATTAGAAAAGCATGTTCAATAACCGAAAAAGGTTTCAGAAGGCTGTTGAATTTTATTAAACCGGGTGTTTTTGAATACGAAATTGAAGCAGAATTGATACATGAGTTTTTAATCAACAGAAGTAAAGGCTTTGCTTATGGTCCTATAATAGCAGCCGGAAAAAATTCTTGTGTTTTGCATTATGTGGAGAATATCAAAAAGTGTAATGATGGTGATATCATTTTGCTTGATGTTGCTGCCGAATATGCCAACTATGCAAGTGATTTAACACGTGTTGTTCCGGTTAACGGAAAATTTAGTCCTCGCCAAAAAGAAGTTTACAATTCTGTTTTACATGTAATGAAAGAAGCAATTAAAATGCTTGTGCCGGGTACCACTTTTGAAAAGTACAATCTTGCAGTTGGGGACTTAATGACGGAAGAATTACTGAAATTAAAACTAATTACAAAAGAAGAAGTTGCAAAACAAAATCCTGCATGGCCTGCATATAAAAAATATTTTATGCACGGTACCTCCCACTTTTTAGGATTAGATGTACATGATGTTGGGTTCTTCTACGAACCAATGCAGGAGGGAAATGTGTTTACCTGCGAACCGGGTATTTACATTCCGGAAGAAAACATAGGCATTCGTTTAGAAAATAATATTTTGGTTACCACTAATGGACCTGTTGATTTAATGAAAACAATTCCGTTAGAAGCATCCGAAATTGAAGAACTCATGAACAACTAGAATTATGCTCTATTTAGCATTAGCTGTAGTATTTAATTTACTGCTGTTAGTTATCATAAAATATTTTGAACGTTTTAAAATTCCAGCAATTCAGGGAATAGTAGTTAATTATTTTGCAGCAGGAACTACCGCTTTAATTTTCTCCGGAACAACAATTACTTTTCATGCAGTTGTTCATTCTGATTTTTTTTCATTCAGTTTTATTTTAGGCGCTTTATTTATTTCTGTTTTTTATGCGATCTCGGTAACAGCTCTGCAAATGGGGATGGCTGTTGCTTCTGTAGCCAACAAAATGAGTGTTGTAATTCCTGTTTCAGCTGCTTTTGTTTTGTACAATGATACCGTAACACCTATAAAAATAATTGCCATAGTACTTGCACTTATCTCTGTTTATTTCGCTACACGTACAAGTAAAAGCTACACAGTGGAAAATAAGAAAAATAAGAATATTTTTTTTCCCGTTTTTGTTTTTTTCGGCAGCGGTATTATTGATGCGTTGGTAAATTATGCCAACAAGAGGCTTATTCATTCTGAAAGTGAAAATGCTTTATTTTCTGCTTTACTTTTTTTTGTAGCCGGAAGTATTGGTTTATTTTGGTTACTTTATTTGATACTAATAAAAAAACAATCATTTTATTTCAAAAGTATATTGGGGGGCATTTTACTTGGTATTCCTAATTTTTTTAGTATTTATTTTGTGTTAAAAGCCTTGGAAACAGGCTTTCTTGAAAGTTCATCTTTGTATCCGATTTTAAATGTATTGATTGTTATTTTATCGGCAACAGTAGGTTATACTTTGTTTTCTGAAAAACTTTCTAAGATAAATATAGCAGGAATAGCGCTTGCTATAATTGCTATTGGACTAATAATGATCTAAGTTATTTTATGCCATTAAAATCTTATGGATAAAAAATGAATTTTGTAATAACGATTCAACTATTTAGAGTCTACTTAGAAACCATTAAGTGTTTGTAAATTTTAATGTTAAACTTAAATTTTTAAAATTATATGCAAGTTATTTATAGTAAAATATTAAAACCTTTACACTATTAAATTTATTTGTTCTTTTTTTGGCCCCTTCGACGTCGCTCAGGGTAAACTCAAAAAGAACCAAAAAAACTCCCGGCTGCATTATTGATTCCTTCCACTATTTTTTTCGTTCACTGA
>Ga0172373_10006247_pt1 | contig 15919 bp, 15 predicted proteins | sample Lak10m_2_FD_114546 | JGI IMG/M metagenome (GOLD analysis project Ga0172373, IMG submission 114546) | Freshwater microbial communities from Kabuno Bay, South-Kivu, Congo - kab_092012_10m | ecosystem: Environmental > Aquatic > Freshwater > Lake | place: Democratic Republic of the Congo...
TGGTTGAAACTTCTCAGGTATCTTCAAATTAGTGCCGATATTGCTGCCCGTCATGGCTTTGAAATTGTTCTTAAACCCATTCCCACTTAACGATTTTCGGAATGGTGCAAGATCTAAGTTAGCGTTGTTCAGGATGACAAACTAGTGGATTGCCACTATCACAGGTGTCATTAATCGCAGCAATTAACTCATATAAGCGCCCAAATCCATGTTGATTGAATCGCATAATTAAACGTGGCAAATCAATAATGTGTGGCTCATTGACCTCCTTGGGAAGAGCTGCGCTAAGTTCGATCTTGCCACTAGTTAAAATATCGCTGAAATTATCATTTAGGCGCTCTAAATGTTCATCAGTAATTTCGACATGCAAACGAATTACAAATAAATCTTCAACCCATCGACAAGAGTGATAAACACTATAAAACGAAGCAATAAATTGACAGGCTTCATCAATGTCATCAGTAATTTTGTATAAGCTTCGGTCTTCTTTAGTAATCAACCCTCTCTCAAGCAAATTATTCTGAACAAATACATCCCAATCATTCCAATAGTCACCACCTTTTTTATCCATTAGAACAATCGGGCGTGGTGTTGTTCTCCCAGTTTGGCAAAGGGTTAAACATTCAAAGAATTCATCCTGCGTACCAAAGCCTCCAGGAAAAAGCGCGATCGCATCGCTCTCTTTTATAAAATATAATTTGCGCGTAAAGAAATAACGAAATCTGACTAGTCGTGAAGCCTCAGATAAAAAACCATTACTTGATTGCTCAAAGGGCAGGGTGATATTTAAGCCAAAGGAATTACTACCTGCACCTTCGTTACCAGCAGCCATGATTCCACCACCTGCACCAGTAATCACCATAAATCCTTGCTTAGTGATTTTTTCGGCAAACTCAAATGCCTGACGATATTCAGGCGCATTAACATCAGTACGTGCTGAGCCGAAGATGCTTACTTTTCGGTTAAAGCGATAAGGATAAAACATGGCGATCGCTTTTTGCATATCCTGCAAAGATCCCGCTAAGATTTTCCAGTCTAACCGCTCTGCATCAGTTTGGCTTAGTTGAGTGATCGCTTTTAAAGCGCTGTAAATTAGCTCTCCATGCTCAGTTGATTCAAGACTACCAACTAGCTTATGTAAATCATGGGAAAGAGTTTCTATGTCTGAATTTGAAGGAATTATAGCCATATATATCTATTTTAAGCCGCGCTTAGCAAAAGATCGCCCTCAAATATCATAGAGCAGTTATTTCGGCTTTCTTTAGTTTTGGTGGCTTGATAGAGTCATGCCATCAAAAATTTATTTTTCATTTTTCAGCTCTTTCTTAATGCTGGAGACTTACACAACACAATAAAACCCCAAAACGTTATGGCGGCATTGTCCCGCCACAACGTTTTGGGGTTTTATAGCCTGTATCAGGCTAGTGGAGTACAGGTTTGTTTCCCCGCCTTCGGCGGGGAAACAAACCTATGTACCTCGCTTGCTTGAAAAGCGCTATATATGGATCATTTTTTCTTTGGAGTTTCTTTAATTGCTTCCCTTTTGATATGATAATAATTAAGTAATAAAAATTAACAAAAAATAACACTCAGCTATGGCAAACATTACGTTTGTGAATGAAGGCAAGGAAGCGATCGCTATGGACGGCGCGAACCTTCGCATAAAAGCTCTCGAAAACAATATCGACATCTATAAATTTGTTGCGAAGCTCACTAACTGTAATGGTTATGGACAATGTGCCACCTGTGTCGTAGAAATTGTTGAAGGGCTGGATAATCTCTCTCCAAAAACAGAATTTGAGCTAAAGAAGCTCAAGAACAAACCTGATAACTACCGTCTAGCCTGTCAAACCTTGGTTAATCAAGGGAATGTAAGCGTCAAGACCAGACCCTAGATGTTGGCTTTTAGCTTTTAGATGTTGTTTTTTTAGCCTGTAAATCTAAAATCTCACTAAGAAATTCAATAACTAACGGCTAATGACTAATAGCTAGCAGTTATTGATGTGCGGTAAAACGTACCCCGTAGCAATATGCGTAAGCAAACGATCAGTGCTACGTTAAATTAGAATAATTGTCTATGAATCCTTTAGGCGACAGAGAAACCCCCTATGGCGCGTGATTATTACGAAATCCTTGGAGTTGATCGCAATACTGACAAAGAGGAAATCAAACGAGCATATCGACGTTTAGCTCGAAAATATCACCCCGATGTCAACAAAGAAACGGGGGCAGATGAACGATTTAAAGAAATTAACCGTGCTTATGAGGTTCTCTCAGAGCCAGAAACCCGTGCAAGATACGATCGCTTTGGCGAAGCTGGCGTATCAAGCGGTGGTGGATCGCCCGATATGGGAGATATGGGCGGATTTGCCGATATCTTTGAGAGCTTCTTTAGTGGCTTTTCTAACACGGGGCAACAACAAGCACGTCGTCGCAGTGGTCCCACTCGCGGAGAAGATCTACGGTTTGATCTGAAATTAGAGTTTCGCGAAGCAGTTTTTGGTGGCGAGAAACAAATCAAAATCTCTCACCTAGAAACCTGTGGAACTTGTAGTGGAACTGGTGCAAAACCGGGGACTCGTCCTCGTACTTGTGGAACCTGTAGCGGTACTGGGCAAGTGCGCCGAGCGACACGTACACCATTTGGTAGTTTTACTCAAGTTTCTACTTGCCCAACTTGTAACGGCACTGGACAAACCATCGAGGACAAGTGTGAAAGTTGTAATGGGCTAGGGCTAAATCAAGTTACCAAAAAACTAAAAATTACGATTCCTGCTGGTGTTGATAGTGGAACCAGATTAAGGGTATCCAGTGAAGGTGATGCTGGTCAACGTGGTGGTCCATCAGGTGACCTCTATGTTTACTTGTTTGTACAAGCAGATAATGAGTTTGAACGTGAAGGCATCAACGTTTTATCGGAAATCAAAATTAGCTATTTACAAGCAATTTTGGGTGACAAAATTGCCGTTAATACTGTAGATGGCAAGAAACCTCTAACGATTCCTGCAGGGACACAACCAGATACAGTCTTGACTCTTGAGGGCCTAGGTGTTCCTAAATTAGGTAATCCTGTAGCTCGTGGTGATCATTTAATCAGAATCAAAATTGATATTCCGACCAAAATTGGAAATGAAGAGCGCGAAGTGCTTGAGAAGCTCAAAGAGAAGCAACTTGGCAGTGCGGCTAAAGGTGGTATTGGTGACATCTTAGGCGGTATATTTGGCAACCAAAAGTAAGAGTAGCTTTCTAAAATCCATGCAATGCATGGATTTTAGAAAGCTATGACGAAAATATCTTTAGCAAAGAAAGAGGTTGACATGGGTGTATTTAACGATGTCTTTAAGAGATTCTTTGGGGGATTTTCGAGGATAGTTAAGCAGCAACAAACCCATAGTCAAAGTGAACCAACTAGAGGCGAAGATCTCAGGCTTGACTTAAAACTGGAATTTCGTGAAGCCATTTTTGGTTGCGAAAAACAAATTGAAATTGTGCAACTAGAAACTTGCAGCATTTGTAGCGGAACTGGTCAAATCAATGAGTATAAGTGTGAAAACTGTAATGGGTTAGGACTCAATAATGTTGCAAAAAAGATGAAAATCACGATTCCCGCTGGTGTCGATAGTGGTACAAGATTGAGGGTCGCAAACGAGGGGAATGCAGGATTACGAGGTAGTCCATCAGGCGATCTGTATATATATTTGTTTGTGCAACATGAGCAATGAGTTTGAATGCGGAGGTATAGAACCCGTTTGGTATCTTTTCGGACAAAATATATAGCTTTTAAGTAACCGTTAATTCGGCAATTCAACGATTTAATAAGATCATGGGGTTTTGTATACCAAAACAGATGAAACCTAGAAACCTGAAAAGCTTTTAGAATATGCTTTAGATACCAAATGGTTTCTATAAACATCTTATCGGAAATTAGGATTAGTTATTTGCAAGCGATTCTTGATGACATTTTGGGCGGTATAGTTAACCATTAGAGCTTTGGAGATGGGAGATACTAATCACCAAAACTAAATAAACAGAAAGGCAAACAAACATATGTGCATTCAAGCAGTCAAATCCATCGATTTACGTGGTGTTCCCTGTCCGCTTAGTTTTGTGCGAGCAAAATTGCATCTAGAAAAACTGGAAACTGGGCAATTACTAGAAGTATTACTAGATGGTGGTGAGCCAATTGAGCAAGTTCCGAATAGCCTTATTTCTGATGGTCATCAGGTAAAAGGCATCGAAGAACGCGATCGCTTTTTTGCGGTGACAGTCCAAAAAGCATGATGCAAATTATCCTATGTTGGCTATAACAGGTACAGTCTTGGCTGTACAAGCCAACTATTATCGAGTCATGTTAGATCAAGCTTTCAATCTAGAGTTGCTTGATGAGTATGGACAAAAATATAGTCAGATTATTGATGAACTGCTCTGCACCCGTCGGGCGCGACTCAAAAAAATTGGGCAGCAGATCTGCGTGGGCGATCGCGTCATTGTTGAAGAGCCAGACTGGCAGGGTGGACGTGGAGCCATATCAGAAGTGTCGCCCCGTCGTAATCTACTTGATCGCCCAACAGTAGCAAACGTTGATCGCATTTTATTAGTTTTTGCTTTAGCTGAACCAAGCCCCGATCCACATCAACTAAGTCGCTTTTTAGTAAAAGCCGAAAGCACTCAGGTTGATGTTTTGTTGTGTCTAAACAAACGCGATTTAGTTAATGATGCGGTATGGATGACATGGCGCGATCGCCTAAAGTCTTGGGGCTATTCACCAATCGCCATTAGCACCTATACCAAAGAAGGGCTTGAAGAACTAGCACAGCATTTACAGACTGGTGTAACTGTCGTGGCAGGACAGTCAGGTGTTGGCAAATCGAGCCTAATTAATCTATTAATCCCTAATTTGCAAGTCCGTGTTGGTGAAGTTTCTCAACGCTTAGGACATGGAAAACATACGACCCGACATGTCGAGTTATTTAATTTACCTGCGGGCGGATATCTTGCTGATACTCCAGGTTTTATGCAACCTAATTTGACAGTTACACCGCAAGAATTAGCGGATTGTTTTCCTGAAGCAAGACAAAGATTGGCTTCAGGAGATGTTTGTCATTTTAATAATTGTTTACATCGTCGCGATGAACCACATTGCATTGTGCGTGGCGATTGGGAACGTTACGAGCATTACTTAGCATATTTAGAAGAGGCGATCGCCTATCAACAAAAGCTAAAAAATACAGCCAATGCGGATGCTTCTGTCAAAGTCAAAGATACTAGCGATGGGAAGCAACAACAGGAACCAAGGTTACTAAAAAAGCGCTATCGCCGAGAGTCTCGTCGCAGTGAACATCAAAATTTGGATACAGATGATGATTAGCTAATAAAGGCGGCGCTTCGCGCTGCCTTTAATCCAGCCGCAGGCTGGCTTGCAAAAAAATGGTTTTGGAGATTACAAGGCACGATATAGTATCTAACGAGCTTCAAGCTTATTGCCCAATCGAAGGTCTTATCATGAAAAAGTATATTTCCCTTGCTGCTGGTTTAGTCTTATTTGCAGTTAGTGCTTGCACTCCATCTACCCCTGTAGCTGATAACACAACTCCCACAGTAGCTGCAACATCTACGGCTACTCCCACAGCAAAGCCTGATGACAAACCTTCTGAAAAGCCTAAGGACAGTAAAAGTACTCCTGATGCCAAAACAGACAATAAATCCACAAGTACTAATGCTTGGCAGGATTACAAATCATCGGCTGGGAAATTTAGTATCCAATTACCTAGTAAGCCACAAGAGCAGTCTCAAGACCAAAAGACTGATGTGGGAACTATTAAGCTGAATATGGTGATTGCTGAAGCCAATGACTCAGGATATTTTGTGGGCTATGCTGATTTCCCTAACAAAATTGCCAATCCTGCTAATATCCAAAAAGGTTTGGCAGATTCGGTCAAAGGTTCAGTTTCTAATCTCAAAGGCGAAATCAAGTCTGAAAAAGAATACTTACTTGGAGATATACCTTGTCGCGATTTTGAGGCTAGTGGCAAAGTTCAAACTACAGATGTGTCAATGAAGGGTAGATTTTGTTTGGCTGACAATCGTTTGTATCAAGTATTTGCATTAGGGGCTGCCGACAAAATTGCTGCATCCGATGTCGATCGCTTTATTACTTCTTTCAAGATTGAGAAATAAATTTTGCTTAAAAAAAGTGAGTTTGATATCGGCATTTGCGGATTGCTTTGCAAGCCGCAAATGCCGAAAAATGGGAGGAGTCGCCTAGCGATTCCTCCCATTTTTCGCTTTCGTCGAACTGACGTTAAGAAAGGGTAGTCCTACAGCATGTAAGTTTTGAACCAGAAAGCTGAGTAGCGGCGCTTCGCGCCGCCACTCAGCCACTAAAAAAAATGGCGACGCATTGCGTCGCCTCTTTTTTGTTGTCTACAGAATATAAAGCAATAAAAATAAGACAATCCAGACAATATCGACAAAGTGCCAATATACAGAAGCAGCTTCGATACCAAAATGACTAGTGTTTCTGTAGTGACCAGCTTTAAGCGATCGCACTAGCACTGCGGCAATTAGTGACAGACCAATAATTACGTGCAAGCCGTGAAAGCCTGTTAAGACATAGAAGGTACTGGCGAACAGGTTTGTGGTCAGCCCAAACTCTAGATGTTGGTACTCATAGATCTGTCCAGCGATGAAGATCGCGCCCATAATAAATGTGGCAACAAACCAGAGTTGAGTCGCTTTGACTTTATTTTCTTTAATTGCGTGATCGGCTTGATGAATTACGAAACTACTGGATACCAGAATAATTGTATTGATCCCTGGTAAGAGCAGTTCAAGTTCGGGAGTACCTTCAGGCGGCCAAGACGTGGCAACAGAGCGAAAAGTCAAATAAGCAGCAAACAAACCAAAGAACAACATTCCCTCAGAAATCAGGAAAACAATCAAGCCAAAAACCCTGAGATCTGGATGTTCAGCATGGCCAGCAGCTTCGGCGGCATGACCATGAATTGCTTCATCTTGTGTTGTAACTGGAGCGATCGATCCTTGCATAGATTGATGTTTGGATAAATGGATAGGATTATACCAATTCACAAAAGTGTGGCAACACTTCTGTGAATTAAAAACTAAACCCTGTAAGGGCTTTGAAAGCACGAAATGGCTACGCCATTTTGTGCTTTGGTATTACAGACAAGGGGCATCAAGCCCCTTGTTTAGGAAACTGGGAAATTAGGTTGCGGCTTGAGATGCAGCGATCGCTTCTTTGCGAGCATCTTTATATTCTTCACCATAGTCATAGGGCCCATTCAATAAAACAGGCTCACCAATCCAGTTATGGGGAATTGGTGGTGAAGAGGTTGTCCATTCTAGAGTCAAGGCATCCCAAGGGTTATCAGGTGCTTGTTCGCCCTTAAACCAACTATAGACTGCATTGATTACAAAAGGAATTGTAGAAATCGCCAGTACAAAAGCACCAATGGTGCAGATTACATTGATTGGTGCAAATTGAGGATCGTACTGAGCTACGCGGCGCGGCATACCTTGTAAGCCCAGAATATGCATCGGACCGAAGGTTAAGTGCATTCCAATAAAGGTAAGCACAAAATGCACCTTGCCCCAAAATTCATTTAACATCCGACCTGTCATTTTCGGGAACCAGTGATATAACCCTGCATAAATGCCAAAAACGCTTCCACCAAAAAGTACATAGTGGAAATGGGCAACTACAAAATAAGTATCGTGAACATGGATATCAATTGGAGTTGAACCAAGCATAACTCCACTCAAGCCACCGATTAGGAATGTAGAGATAAAGCCCATCGCAAATAGCAAGGGACTCTCTAAGCGTAACTTACCACCCCAAAGGGTAGCTACCCAACTAAATACCTTAATGCCAGTAGGTACAGCAACTAGCAATGTAGCTACCATAAAGAAGACCCGCAGCCAATCAGGCGTGCCACTGGTAAACATATGGTGCGCCCATACAAATAAACCCAATGCACAAATCATCATGCTGGAATAGGCGATCGCCTTGTAACCAAAAATGGGTTTGCGGCTATGGGGAGGTAAAACTTCAGAAATGATCCCAAATACGGGCAAAACCATCACATAGACGGCGGGGTGCGAATAGAACCAGAATAAATGTTGGTACACGACAGGATCGCCGCCACCTGTGGGATTAAAGAAGTTTGTGCCAATCAACAGATCAAAGCCTAATAGCACCATTGCTCCTGCTAATACTGGTGTTGCCAAAAGCGCAAGTACTGAGGTTGCCATCATCGCCCAACAGAACAGGGGCATACTAAACAGATCCATCTCAGGCATCCGCATCGCCCAGATCGTGACAATGAAATTCACCGCAGCCAAAATCGAGGAGGTTCCCACCAAAATAATGCTGCTAATCCAAATTGCTTGACCAATATGTTCATTGGTCAAAATACTCAAAGGAGGATAGGCTGTCCAACCCGTTGAGGCAGGGCCAAAAAAGAAACTGCTCATCAACAACATCCCCGCAGGAATCGTCAACCAAAAGGCGATCGCATTCAAGCGAGGGAAAGCCATGTCACGCGCCCCAATCATTAAGGGGATTAGGTAGTTACCAAACCCACCTGTGACCGCAGGTACAATCCATAAAAAGATCATCACCGTGCCATGCATGGTAAACAAGCTGTTATAAAAGGCGGGATCAACCAGATCCGAGTCGGGTGTTGCTAGTTCGACACGTACAGCAGATGCAAGCGCCCCACCTACTAAATAAAATACAAAGGAAGTAACAAGATATTGAATCCCAATTACCTTGTGATCAACGCTAAAAGTGAAGAACTCCCACCAAGGGGTTTTGGTGGGTTCTGTTCCCGATGCGCCCGAATTTTGGGTTGGGGTAAGGGTTTGGGTCATAGGAGAATGTTTGTAAAATAATTGCTGTTTTGGGATTTAACAATTTGGACATAGCCAAACTAGACTTAGCCCATTTAGTTGATTATTCGTTAATGATTCATCATCATGTGCTGATGTTCGCCGCCGAGTTGAGCAACTTTCCCAGCTAGATATTCTTGCTCAGACATTTGCGATACTGACGATCTTGAATTTGTCGCAACGATCGCTTCGGGATCATTACTTGCCACTTCTTGCTGCTCCTTTAACCATGCTTGATAGTCTTCAGGGGTATCAATTACCATCGTAGTCCGCATACCACCATGATAAGAACCACATAATTCAGCGCAGACTACAGGGTATTCGCCAACAACACGGGGTGTAAATTCTAAGAAGGTTTCGCGTCCTGGGATTACATCTTGCTTGATACGTAATTGGGGAACCCAAAAGGCATGAAGTACATCTACAGCATTCATGTTTAGGCGTACTTTTTTGCCCAATGGTACATGGAGTTCAGCCGTCGCAATTTCATCGGTGTAGTTAAATATCCATGCAAACTGCATCGCGCTAACATTGATTGCGATCACATCGTCCCCGCCAGCAGGCATTGTCCCTGCCATTAACGTCCCATCACTATTTGAGGATGCAAGAGTTGCTTTTGACATCGGCATTCCGCCTCTTTCATGTTTAGCCACAGTATGGTGCATTCCACCGTGAGCCATAGCATCAAGGTTTTGAGATCCTTGCATGGCGGTATATACATCAAAGCTATAGATAGCTACCCACATCACAATCACTGTGGGAATAGCCGTCCAAATTATTTCTAGGCTTAAGTTCTCATGGATAGCAGGTCCATCGGTATCATCACCTTTACGGCGGCGGAACTTGATGATCGAATAGATCAAAACGCCTTCAACGATCAGGAAAAATCCGAAGGCGATCGCCAAAATCGTATTAAAAAGCCCATCATATAAAACTGCTTCGTCACCTGCGGCAACTGGTAGTAATCCATTATTGCGGGCATACCAAATGCTAGCTGCAAAAACTAGCCCAATGATTACGACCACTGAAATTAAGTTGTTTTTTTTCATGACTAGGTTGCCCTATCTTGCTGCTCCTATAGAGTGGATCTCGGTCAATTGGAGCTTACTAGCAGCTCATTTCAAAATCAGGACGGATTGACATATGGTCTATCTTGTCACCTATTTCCAGAATGAGGGGCAATTATTTGCAATTTTTTAGCAATTTCTTTGGGATCATTATGAGAATATTCTTGTGAACGAAAATTCGATTCATAAGAATTTGATATGATTGAACGATGACTGATCCGCTTCTACAAAACCCCGAAAAACTACAGGCGAGATTAAAGGAAATCCCCCTAGAATCAGGGGTTTACTTCATGCGCGATCGCCATGATGGCGTAATTTATATCGGTAAATCGAAGGCGCTACGTAATCGGGTGCGATCGTACTTTCGCAGCAGTCAAGACCTATCACCACGCATCGCTATGATGGTGCAGTTGGTACATGAAATAGAATTCATCGTTACCGACTCTGAATCTGAAGCCCTCGCCCTTGAGGCAAACCTGATTAAGCAATATCAACCCTATTACAACGTTCTCCTCAAGGACGATAAAAAATATCCCTACGTCTGTATTACTTGGTCAGAGGACTATCCGCGCATTTTTATTACCCGCAAACGCAAGATGGGCGGCACAAAGGATAGATACTATGGTCCCTATGTCGATGTTTTTAACCTCAAGCGGACTTTGGGAATTATCAAACGCGCTTTCCCACTCCGCCAAAGACCGATCCCAATGTTTAAAGATCGCCCCTGTTTGAACTATGACATGGGCTTATGTCCTGGGGTATGCCAGCAACTCGTTTCACCAGATGATTATCGCAAGACAATGTTAAAAGTAGCGATGATTTTTCAGGGACGATCTAGCGAATTAGTGGAAACCTTTACCGAGAAAATGGAAGCGGCGGCGGAAGCTTTGGAATTTGAGAAGGCAGCTGATCTACGCGATCGCATCCAAGTTTTGCAAAACCTCAACTCAAATCAAAAGGTTTCCCTGCCAGATGATACAGTTTCTCGTGATGCGATCGCCATGGCACAGGACGAGCAACATACCTGTATTCAGTTATTTCAAATTAGAGCAGGACGCTTGGTGGGAAGACTTGCCTTTGTGGCGGATAGTCAAAGTGATGTACCAGAGGCAATTTTGCAACGAACTTTAGAAGCCCATTATCAAAACTGCGATCCTGTCGAAATTCCCAATGAAGTGCATACCCAATTAGAATTGCCTGAAGTAGAGATTTTGCAAGCATGGTTAAGCGATCGCAAAGGGCGCAAAGTCGCGATCGCCTCACCACAGCGTCAACTCAAAGCCGAACTAATCGAGATGGTGGAACGCAATGCTCAGTATGAGTTAGCGCGAATTCAAAAACAGAGCGATCGGAATTTGCAAGGATTGGAAGACTTAGCAGAAATTCTTAATCTCGATAGCTTGCCCCATCGTATTGAAGGTTATGATATTTCCCACATTCAAGGCTCCGATGCCGTGGCAAGCCAAGTAGTATTTATTGATGGCATTCCCGCAAAGCAACATTATCGCCATTACAAAATCCGTAATCCTGACATTCAAACTGGACATTCTGACGATTTTGCCAGCCTCGCCGAAGTAATTGCCAGAAGATTCAGAAATCACTCCAATTTTAGCAATTCCCAATCTTCAATTTCCAATCCACCAGATGACTTCCCCGATGTCGTAATGATCGATGGTGGCAAGGGTCAACTTTCATCGGTAATGAAGATTATTGATAAGTTGGGTTTGCGCGATCGCCTAACCGTGATTAGCCTTGCCAAAAAACGTGAGGAAATCTTTTTGCCTGAGCAGTCAGAGCCTCTTGTGAGCGGCGATCCAGAACGAGCAGGAGTACAGGTGCTGCGGCGGTTGCGTGATGAAGCTCACCGCTTCGCGATTACATTCCATCGTAAAAAACGCAGTCAAAGAATGCAGCGATCGCATCTCGATCAAATTACAGGTTTAGGTCATCATCGCCAAAAGATTCTGCTTGAGAAATTCCATTCCGTTGATTACATTCGTCAAGCAACAGTCGAACAGATTGCTGAAACTGATGGTATCGGCAAGAAGTTAGCTCAGCATATTTATAATCATTTTCACGCAACTAATAACTGATGTTACTTGGAACGCAGATAATGAATCTCTTGCTGCAAGCATAACAGGGCAAGCACGGGGGCATTGCCCCTACCTGAAACAATTCATGTTCTGTAGGGGCTGCGCCACCGTGCCAGCCCCAGACCTATGCTATGGCAAGGATTCCTTCTACGTAACATCAATAATTGAGAATAGGCGGTGCTTTGCGCCCCCTATTCTCAATTATTGAAGAGTAACTTACTTTCTTTATCCCAATTGCGATACATCCAAATCACGGTGTACCAATTCATATAAATCCGAAAGATCTCCATTGCAATTTCGGATTTACCTTGATCGCATAGCCATGTTAATAGAGGCTTAAGCGTGCGGTCATTAAGCGTACCACCGAGGGTGAGAATCCCCCATAGGGCAAGATGTAGCCAAGTTTTTTGAATCATTAACTTGACTTCCCATGTCGGATGTTTTTGATAAAAAATAATGCTCATGCGACCACGCTGTTCTTCTAAATCAAGCAACCGAGGCATTTTATCAATGGAAAACTTCGCATGGTAATGGAAAGCGATCGCCCCTGCACAGGTCAAACGTTTTAAACCTAATTTTTTAACGCGCATTCCTAACTCAAAATCTTCCCAACCGTATTGGAAAAAGCCAGTATCAAATTTTCCTGCTTCTAACAGCCATTTACGAGCGATCGCTAAATTACAAGTGTCAAATAAAGCAGCCGTAAAATATGGTATCGCGGAGACAGGCTCAGAATCAGGTGCTTCCAAATTGCTAGTGTCGATGATCCTGCCATAGCTATAGACTTTTTCACCTTGAGCTAGGGTTTCGGTATGGGCTTGGAGATATTCAGGATTAACAGTAATATCGCTATCGACAAAGGCAATGTATTTACCCTTGGCTGAGTCAATGCCATAATTGCGGGCTGTGGCGGCAGCGGCATGGTCTTGGGTTAATAGGCGCAAATGTGGGTACCGATCACTATTGACTCTCAAAAACTCTACCGTGCCATCGGATGAGCCATCATCAATCACCAAAATTTCGTAAGGCTGGGTTATGGTCTGTTTTTCCAACGCTGCTAGACATTTTTGCAAAATTGGTAGTCGATTATAAGTGGGTACAACCACTGACCACAACATCTCTGACACAGTATTTCTCCTAAGCGATCGCAAAAAAAATTATAGCCTAAGCCTCAAGACACCGAGAGTTCTGCGATCTAATACCAAAGCACAAAATTGCTATACCATTTTGTGCTTTCAAAATCCTCAGCAATTCTCATTATGACTGATGTTACGTGGAAGGAATTCTTGCAATGTCGAAAGTCAGGGCTGGCACAGGGGCACAGCCCCTACCCAAAATTTAAATTATTATAGGTAGGGGCAATCCCCCCGTGGTTGCCCTGCTGTGCTAGTAGCAAGAAATTCATACTCTGAGTTCCACGTAACATCAGTTATGAAACCGATTTTGGTGTTTCCAGCGCCAAAGGCGCTGGAAACACCAAAATCGATTTTTTGAAAGCCCGTCAACGGCGGGCTTTCAAAAAATCGATTTGTATAATGAGAATTGCTGCAAAATCCTTACAGGGTTTGACTTTGATTCACAGAAGTGTAGCCAAACTTTTATTAATTGGTATAAGTTTTTGCATTACAGCAAAGCTGCGCCACAAAAAATCTGTTTATTTAATTACTGCACCAAGGAACGTACGGTAAATTAACGTGAATTCGATATAGCCATTTGCGCCGAACTTTGCGCAGCATAAGTTGTACAAAATGGTAAAAATTGCAGAGCGATTTTTACCATTTTGCGTGTTCGTCGAATTGACGTTAAGTTAGTAATTTTAAGACATAATTTTGTGGTTAATGTCACGCTATATTTGCATGAAAGTTGAAATCACAGCAATTCCTGATGTTTTACTAATTACACCGAGGGTCTTTGGTGATGAGCGTGGCTTTTTTTATGAGTCATTCAACCAACAGGTTTTTGTTGAAAAAATAGGATTAGATCTCACCTTTGTCCAAGATAATCATTCGCGATCGCAAAAAAACGTGTTAAGAGGATTGCACTATCAAATTGGCAAGCCACAGGGCAAATTGGTGAGGGCTTTATTAGGAACCATTCAAGATGTGGCTGTAGATTTACGACATAGTTCACCAACATTTGGTAAAGCGGTAAGTTATATTCTTAGTGCAGAAAACTATCAGCAACTATGGATTCCTGTAGGATTTGCTCACGGCTTTACTGTATTGTCAGACGTTGCCGAAGTAGCCTATAAAACAACAGATTACTACGCTCCCAGTGAAGAGCGCTGTTTATTGTGGAATGATCCTGATTTAGCGATCGCGTGGCAACTCAAAGGACAACCAATCGTGTCTGCAAAAGATGCTGTTGGTAAATTATTAAAAGAAGCGGAGTTATTTGCATGAGTCCAGTCGAAAAATTTCAAAAAATATTGATTACGGGTGGAGCAGGATTTATTGGCTCTAATTATGTACATTACGCGCTTGATCATCATCCCACATGGGAGATTGTGGTCTTAGATAAGCTAACCTATGCAGGAAATTTGGATAATCTGAAAGATGTCAGCGATCGCATTACTTTCATGCAAGGCGATATTGCCAATCCTGAAGATGTGGAAAAAGCTGTAGCTGGTGTGGACGCGATCCTCAACTTTGCTGCCGAAAGCCATGTTGATCGTAGTCTGCGAGATCCACTCCCCTTCATCCGCACCAATATCGAAGGCACATTACTATTATTAGAAGCAGCAAGAAAATATCAAATTAAACGCTTTCTCCATGTTTCCACCGATGAAGTTTACGGCGATCTCGTCGGTAGCGATCGCCATTCCCTAGAGTCCGATCCCCTAGCACCGCGCAGTCCCTATGCCGCATCCAAGGCAGGAGCCGAGCATTTAGTCTTTTCCTATGGCATTAGTTATGGGTTAGATGTGGTGATTACCCGTGGTTCAAATACTTACGGGCTGTATCAATATCCTGAAAAAATTATTCCCCTCTTCATTACCAATGCCCTAGAGTCAAAATCCTTGCCTATTTACGGTGATGGCTCCGCCGTTCGTGATTATCTCTATGTCGAAGATCATTGCTCAGGTATTGACACAGTGCTGCGCGCAGGGACAAGCGGTAAAGCCTATAATCTTGGTGCGCGAATGGAAGTCAATGGCATTGAGGTTGCCAAAACTATTTTAGGGTTGCTCAATCGCCCCGAATCCTTGATGCAATCTGTTAGCGATCGCCCTGGGCATGACTACCGCTATTCTGTTGATCCGAGTGCAGCCGAATCTCTCGGCTGGCAGCGCCAATGGGACTTTCAACGTGGCATGGCTCAAACCGTGGCTTGGTACAAACAAAAATCAGCCTGGTGGCAGGCGATCAAGGATAAGAAAGTATTCCAAGAGCATTACAAGCAATGGTATGCCCGATGAGTCAGACTCTCAAAGTAGCTCTGATTGGTGCAAACGGACAGTTAGGCTCAGATATTAATAGTCACTTTTCGCAGTGCGATCGCTATCACCTGACTGCTTTAACTAGATCTGATATCGACATTAGACAAGCGGACATAGTTGATCAAGTCTTAACCCGTCAGACATTTGATGTGGTGATTAATAGTGCTGCCTATGTGCGTGTCGATGACTGTGAGCAGGAAGTGGATACAGCTTTTAATGTCAATGCGATCGGTGCGTTAAATGTGGCTCGAACCTGTCGTGATATTGGTGCTCTCTGCGTGTATATCAGTACTGATTATGTGTTTCGTGGCGATCGCCCCTATCCCTATACAGAAGCAGATACTCCTAGCCCAATTAACATCTACGGTACCTCTAAGCTCACGGGGGAATATCTAGTCCAACAAACCACA
>Ga0172373_10006248_pt1 | contig 15919 bp, 16 predicted proteins | sample Lak10m_2_FD_114546 | JGI IMG/M metagenome (GOLD analysis project Ga0172373, IMG submission 114546) | Freshwater microbial communities from Kabuno Bay, South-Kivu, Congo - kab_092012_10m | ecosystem: Environmental > Aquatic > Freshwater > Lake | place: Democratic Republic of the Congo...
GACGCCGCGACCGGCGCAGCCGACCCCCGGTTCGGGACCGCCGGCTTCGGTGCATTTGATGCCCTTGTAGCCGATCTTCATGACGTCTTCGAGTTCCAGATCCTCGACCGAACCAGCCTTGGCAGCCAGATGCAGAACGGTATCCTGCATTTTGGTGTTGAGAATCAGGCGGGTCGAATCGGCCTTGGGGTCGCACCCGACAATCAGGATGTTCTGATCCATTTCGACCAGGGCGGCCAGGGTGTTCTGCGATGTGGTCGACTTGCCGATACCGCCCTTACCATAGAAAGCGATCTGACGAGGCATGTGATGTTCCTTTCGCTAGTCTAAGCCTTCCGAATGGGTCGACGGGGGCATCGGCCTCCGCCTCGGCTCTGAACCAAGCAAGGCTTGTGCCAAGCCCTGAAAACACGAAAAACATAGTTATAACAATATATTATATGCCGACACCCGGTGTGGCGCCCCTCTGTCGGGAAGCCGACACGGTGTCGCATGCCCCACACGGCCGATACCGCGATGTCGGTGGTTCGCCGCGCTTGTGCTGTAAGGCACAATGTTTGCATGGAGGCTGGCGACAGTTCGGGAGAACTCATCGCGTGAACCAGCCGCCCAAAGTCAGCTACGGCCAGTCCACCAATCTGATCGGCCTGCCCACGGCGCTTCTGGCCAGCCGTGAGTTCAATGCCTATCCGGTGCCGTTGCATATTTCCGGCACCCGGGAAATGAACAAGACCCTGTTCGAGATGCTGTTGCAGGCACCCGACTTGCCCGACGCCGGTATCGCGTTCCAGTCCTATATGTTCGCGATGTTCGGCATCGATCCCGAACAGAGGGAGGCCCCGGGCAAGGTGCGGCGCTACCGCTCATCGTTCTTGCGTCTGCTCAAGGGCTGGGGCTACGACAGCAACAGCCCCGAGGGTGCGGTGCTCAAGGGGTGGGTGCAAAGCCGCTTCGGCCTGATCCCGACCTATCACAAGGACATGATCGACCGTATTTCCGGCCCGGTGTGGACGGCCTATGTGGAAGAAAAGATGTCCAGCCGCTTCCACAACAACTCGATCTACACCCAGTTGGACATGCTTTACACCTTCTGCCAGTGGGCACTGGAGCGGTTTACCAAGCCGGGGCAGACCCATCGCACCCTTTATCGCGGCACCAATTCCTTCGACGAGCATCAGATCGTCGAGCGGATCGACCGTCGGCAGGTGGTGATGCGCATCAATAATCTGGCTTCGTTCTCGGAAGATCGTGACGTCGCATCGTGTTTCGGCGACGTCATCCTCACCGCCCGGGTACCGATGGTGAAGATCGTCTTTTTCAACACCCTGTTGCCGGTTCATCCGTTGAAGGGGGAGGGCGAGTTTCTCGTCATCGGCGGTGAATATCTGGCGCAGGCCAGCTACATCTAGGAAAGGCCCAGGCATGTACGATGTACCTTTGATGGATCGGGCGCTGGGCGCCTATCTGGGATTCGCCGTCGGAGATGCGCTGGGGGCGACCGTCGAGTTCATGACCAAGGGGGAGATCCAGGCCAAATACGGGGTGCATCGCAAGATGGTCGGCGGTGGCTGGCTGCATCTTTCGCCCGGCCAAGTCACCGACGACACCGAAATGACGCTGGCGCTTGGCCGATCGCTGATCCGCAAGGGGCGATTCGACGCCGTGGATACCTGTGAAGAATTCTCGGCGTGGATGAAGTCGGGGCCGGTCGATATCGGCAACACCTGTCGGCGTGGCATCCGGCGCTACGTCATACATGGCACGGTCAACGGTCCGCCCTGCGACGGCGACGCCGGTAACGGTGCCGCCATGCGGGTGTTGCCACTGGCGCTCGCCACCGTCCACCAGCCCGACCGCACCGTTGACTGGACGCTGAGCCAAGCCAGGATCACCCACCATCATCCCCTGTCTGATTCCGCCTCGCTGGCCTTGGTGCGTATGCTTCACGCGCTGCTGTCAGGGGCCGGCATGAGGGCGGCACGTGCCGTGGCGACCGGACTGGTTGAGGAACACAAGGCTTTTCGTTTCGAGAATTTCCGTGGACAAAGCTCGGCATACATCGTCGACACCATGCAGACAGTGCTGCACCACTATTTCATCACCGATTCCTTTGCCGACTGCGTAACGCAGACGGTCAATCACGGCGGCGACGCCGACACGACAGGGGCCATCGCCGGCATGCTGGCTGGCGCCTGCTATGGAGTGGATGAGATTCCAAAATCCTGGTTGTCCAGGCTGGACAAGCATGTTGCCGAGGAAATTCGCGCCCAGGCCCCCAAACTCATCGCGATGGGAACATAGGGGGGATGTCCGGTCCCGGCCACCCCTTGGCTTCGTCCCCGCCGATCATGCGCTTGCCGCCCGTTCGTTTTCTTCCTTCAGAAAACGGGGGCGCTTCTGCCGGGAAGCGCCCCCTGTATCGATCCGCGCTCCTCCGCCATTATCGGCGCAGATCGATCTCTACGCCCGGCTCGCCGGTGAATTCGACCAGGATGTCCTCGTCCTGAACCAGATACTGGCAAGCCAGACGGTAGGCTGGGGGCATATCCTCGACCTCGGCCTTGGTCAGAACCTCCTTCGACAGCTTTCCATTGACCGACAGGGTCAGCTTTTCCTTGTCGGTCAGGTGGATGGCCTTGGGGGCATTCTTGCCGAGGTGAGTGACCTTGATCAGGCACGAACCGCACTCGCCATCCTGGCATTGAAAAGGAATGGCGATGTTGGCGGCCTTGGCGACCGACAGAAGGGTCCTGCGGTCGCCGGCCACGGCATAAACGGTGACGTTCTTGTCCAGTGTCGGGCCGCTGAAGGTAACGTTGGCCATCGGTTGCGCTCCTCTCTTTAGTGTGTCGCACCCGCAAACAGGGGGGTGGCTTCGGCCAAATCCATGTCAATTGGAGTGATGTTCTCGACCTCCATGAACTTCAGCTCGTTGCGGGTCAGGTCTTCCACCGGCACCAGGGCGAAGCGCGGGCCGTTGGAATGCTTGATGATCGAGCGGGCGAAAATCCGCAGGATCTGATCGTAGAAACGGCACCCCAGGAAGACGAAGCCGCGATCCTTGCGGCGTTCCTTGACCGTCTGGGGAATCGGCAGGCCCAGATCGATGTCGGTCAGCACCTCGACATAATCGGCGTCAGAGGCCAGCACATCTCCGGCCGGCTGAGCCGCTCCATGCGGCTTGTAAAGGATCGTTGTCTTCGCCGATGCCACGTCGACCGGCAGTTCGGCTCCATCGGGTGCATAGGCGCGGTACCACGGCGCATCGCCGGTACGCCGTGCCTTCGACGTACCCTGGATCAGCCCCCAGTCGTCCCGGCTGCAAAGCGCCCGGGCCAGGGTTCCGTCGTACCATGTGTCGACGATCAACGGGATGGCCGGCCGGGCGGCCAGCCATGCATGCAGGGCTGACGGCCCAGGGATCGGCTTGAACGCCTCCTGCATCAGTTTGTCCAGGGTGACGCGATGGCGGAAGGTTTCGATATACTGGGCCGAATGCCACAGGTTGTTCCGGATACGCCCCGGCACCGCCACGCGGCTGGTCAGCCAGTGCGATAAATCGCGTGCCCCCATCGGTACCGGGCAGGGCTGAGGCGAAAGCGACAGAACCTGCGGCCCCAGGAACGGTATCAGCTGGCCGCCGGCTATCTTTCGGCCGATATCGCCGATGATGTCGCGATGGGCGGTGATGGTGTTCATGTCGTTAGTCCTCGTCACCGGCCAGCTTGCGGGCCTCGACGGTGATCGGCATCGGTGTGTCCGCCGGCATGTCTGGCATCTGGAACGACCAGCCATTGCCGATGCGGATGACGCCGCCCCACAGATCCGGCTTTTCGGCGAATACCACCTTTTCCTCCAGATCCTTCTTGGGGACGTAGATTTCAAATGTCGTGCCGACCTTGCGAAGCGTCACCTTCATGCCGAAGCCTCCACGCATTCGAGTTCATGGCCGCGCATGCCCACCAGCATGCCTTGCTCGACGAAGTCGATGGCATAGACGTAGAAGCGGTTGAGATAGGTCCCCACCGACTTCACGTAGCCCACGTCACCACGGTGTATCAGGACGGCGCCGACCGGCCGGCCGGGATAGGTGCCGTCGTTGCGAATATCGCGCAATGACTGAACCTTGCTTCCGGCCTCGAACAAAGACGGCCCGTACAATTCGCTTTCGTCGATCATCTGCGCCTTCCTTCGGTCTTGACGCGTCAGCCATGAACGATGCAGCCATCGACCGGGCACACGGCGATGCACTTGGGCGGGTCGCCGTCGCATTCCGTGCAGGACGACGCCTTGATCTGGTAAGCGTCGCCCTTCATCGAGATGGCTGCGTTGGGGCATTCGAACTCGCAAGCGCCGCAGGCGGTGCATTCGGCTGCGATTATCTTCAAGGACATGATGGTTCTCCTCGGGTCGGGGTTCAGGCGAGCGAGTCGAGCGCGTTGCGCTCATTCAGGCGGGCGTACCAGTCGGCGACCGCGGTTTCGATGTAGTCGAACGGATAGGAATCGATGGCGGCGATACCTGCGGCGGCCAGGTTCTTCTTCGGGCACGATCCGATTTTCGAGACGAACACGGCGGCGATGCCGGTCAGCATCGGGATCAACTCATCTTCGAGGAGGTCGTCGTCGCCCCAACCGCCCTGACAGTAATTGTCGACCTTGCGATGGCCGACGAAGCGCACGCCGTCCTGATCGACCTCGTATATCTGAAATTCCGAGGCGTGGCCGAAATGCCGGTTGATGCGTCCGCCGCCCTTTGTGGCGACGGCTACCAGTTGGCCGGGGGCTGCCCAGTGGGACAACCCGTTCTCGGCCTCTGCCCTGGCGGCTCGGTGGTCGGCACGTTCGCGTTCGACCACCGCACGGTAAAGACGGCGTACCTCGGGATCGTATTCGATGTCTGGGCTGATGTCGTTCATCAGGAAGTCCTGTGACAAATCCTCGCCCAGCATGCCGATGGCGTCGGCCCGGCATTGCCGGCAGTGGCGCATCAGGTTGGCGCCGCCGGCCAGTTTGTCCTGCAACTCCTTCAATTCCGCGGGGGTCGGGCCACGCTGGCCGGCCATGCCGAAATGGGTGCCGTGCTCTGGCGCCGAGATCAGCGGCATGACGTTGTGCAGAAAAGCGCCTCGCGCCTTGATGGCAGCGTTGACTTCCAAAAGATGGGCGTCGTTGATGCCGGGGATCATCACCGAGTTGACCTTGACCAGGATGCCCCTGGCGCTCAGCGCATCAAGTCCCTCCATCTGGCGCTCGTGCAGGATCTTCGAGGCGTCCAGGCCGGTGTAGCGCCTGCCGTTGAAATAGATCCACGGGTAGATCCCGGTGCCGACCTGCGGGTCGACCATGTTGATGGTGATGGTAACGTGATCAATGTTGTGCTCGGCCAGGGCGTCGATATGATCGGGCAAGGCCAACCCGTTGGTCGAGATGCAGAATTTAAGATCGGGCAGGCGTTTTTCCACCAGCCGGAAAGTCTGGAAGGTCCTGCGCCAATCGCAAAGCGAATCTCCGGGGCCGGCAATCCCCAACACCGACAATTGCGGTACCTTGTTGGCCACGGCGACCACCTTCAGCGCAGCCTGCTCGGGCGTCATGCGTTCGCTGGTCACGCCGGGGCGGGACTCGTTCGAGCAATCGTACTTCCGGTTGCAGTAGTTGCACTGAATGTTGCAGGCCGGGGCGACCGCCACATGCATGCGGGCGAAATAATGGTGAGCTTCTTCCGAATAGCAGGGGTGGTCCTTGATCTTGTCCCATACGTGGGCCGGCATGTCGTCCGGACTGGACGACGAGCCGCAGCCAGACTTGGACGAACATCCGCCGGACTGGGGTTTGATCGGCCCGCACTTGGCGATGCTGGACAGGGATACGACGTTGCTCGTCACTGGCAGCCTCCACGGATTGAGGTCTCTTGCCGGTAGCTTTGCAACGACGGTGCCAACTTCAATTCCGGCTGAATTCCGCCGATTTCTGGCCGTTTGTCGTATGTCGCATCCTCGACAACGCGTCGGGGATACGACAGCGTCAAAGCTGGCGGATCTTGATGTTGTGCTTTTTCAGCGCATAGCCGATCTGACGCGGGGTCAGGCCCAGCAGGCGGGCGGCCTTGGCCTGGACCCAGCCGCAACGCTCCATCGCCTGGATCAGACGAGCGCGCTCATCCTCGGGGGCGAGATGGTCGCCGCCGGCCACGGGGTCGACCGACGGGACCGGCTGCGGGGGCAAGGGCGGGGTGGCCTGTGCCGATGCCGTCATGGGCGGCTCCGCGTGCCCCGGACCCGGCTTGCCCCCCCAAAGGGTCGAGGACAGACAGGTATCGCGCCTGCATGACAGATCTATCTCTTCGATCACACCTTCCACCGACATGGTTGCCGATCGGCAGATGCAATTTTCGAGTTCGCGCACATTGCCGGGAAAGTTGCAGTGCTGCAGCGTCTGAAGTGCCCTGGCAGTGATGCCGACGGTTCGGCCGTTTTCCTGGTTGAACTGCTTCAGGAAGTGATTGGCCAGGGCAGGAATGTCGCTTTTCCTGTCCCTGAGTGCCGGAAGAAAGATCGGCACCACGTTCAGGCGGAAATAAAGGTCGGCGCGGAAGTCGCCTGCGGTGACGGCTGCTTCCAGGTCGCGGTTGGTGGCGGCGACCAGCCGGACATCGACCTTAAGGGTCTTGACGCCGCCCACTCGCTCGAATTCTCCTTCCTGAAGGACCCGTAAGAGCTTGGACTGAAATGTCTGCGAGATTTCGCCGATCTCATCCAGGAACAGTGTGCCGCCATTGGCCAACTCGAACCGACCCTTGCGTTCGGCGATGGCACCTGTGAATGCGCCCTTTTCATGACCGAACAGTTCCGATTCCAGTACGCTTTCGGACAGTGCCGCGCAGTTGACCTTGACGAACGGCTTTTGCGCCCGCTTCGACATCTGGTGCAGTGCCTGAGCCATCATCTCCTTGCCGGTGCCAGATTCACCGCGCAGCAGAACCGTTGCCTTGGTCGGTGCCGCTTGGCGAACCTGTGCCAGCACGCTGTTCATGGCGTCCGATTCGCCGATGATGTCGGTCATGCCGTGTGGATGGGGGCCGGGTGCAATCCTGACGACCTGCTTGTGCAGACGGGCATTGTCCTCGATCAGCCGTTCGCGGTCAGCCAGGACTTTGCGGTATAGGCTGACGGTCTGGCCGATCAGCGTGCCGACCATAGTCAGAAAACGGATATCGTGCTGGAATCCGCGTGGGGCACTGTCTTCGCGCCTGCGCAGCACCGATAGAGAGCCGAAAGGCCGTTTGTTGGTCTTGATGGGAACGCACAGAAAGGCCATGCCGTCATCGTCAGGTTCCAGGAAATCGGCAATGTAGCCGGCGAGGGTCGGGTCGGCGAGCGCGCCAGGCACCACCATCGGCATAGCGCCTTCAATGACGGGGCGAATGGCGGCGACCGGATAGTGAATGCCGCCTCCACGCGCCGCCTCCAGGGACATACCCGTCACCGCGGCCATGACGGGATTGTCGTCGGCATCGGTCAGCATAATCACACCGTGCCGCATGGTGAGGTAGGAGGACAGGATGTTCAGGACGTCATGCAGTGCCTTGTCCAGGTCGAAACTGGCCCCGAGGACTTTGCCGATCTCGTAAATTCCAATGAGATGGGCTTCACTCTCGTCGATCCTGATCCTGTTCATGGCACTACCTGCTGATAATATGTGCAACTTTTGTGCGCCGCACCAATTATGATGAATTGGTAATCACATGATCGGGCGCCCATCAAGCCGGCCGGGTGGCGACTGGAGGCGGGCCGGGTCTGTCCTGTCCGTTAGCGTTTTTTCAATGAATCGATTGGAACGAAGCCGGCGGGCGAAGCGGCCTGATTGAACACTTTGAATACTTTTTCATTAACACCGCTTGATTTTGTAAAATCATTGTAAGCTCGCGTAAGTGCTGACCTACAAACTTCGAACTTTGCATTATCATCAATACAGTCTACATTTGAGTCTTTTATGTATTCATTGAATCTTTTGAGTATATGTAGCCTGGATACATTCAGAACCGACTGGTCGAATCCTACATCAAGGGCAGAGAAAAACTCCTCTGCAGCCGACAGGCCGTTCAATATGTCAAGGATGGAGCTCATCAGGGCTTCCTTTGGACTGGATCGGTCTCCATCGGAACCAGCAAATAGCGTGCCATGTATCCAGGGCAACGGCCGGCAGGCAAAACAGAAATGTGGCAAACAGGGCAGAGCGGGACATTGCGGCCTCCTGAACCCGAACTGGCCGCGCCGAGAAAATCCCGCCGTCAGGTTGCCGTCAGCAAGCATGGGCAAGCTTGCGTCCGTTCCTCTCATGAACGAACACAACGAGAGACGATCATGCGCCCTGTTTCCCTTGCCCTTCCAATCATCGCCCTGACCCTGGCAGCCGGTGCCGCGCTGGCCGCCGATGGCGTGCCGGGCAACGCGCTCAGTTTCACCGTCCTGCGCAACGGCGAGACGGTCGGCACCCACGTGCTCCGCTTCCAGCCGGTCGACGACGCCGTGCGGATCAGCGCCGACACCAACGTCGTGGTCAAGATGGCCATGATCCCCGTCTATCGCTTCGAGCATCACGGCAACGAGGTGTGGCGGGATGGCCGCCTGATTTCACTGACGTCGGAAACCAACGACGACGGCACCCGCCATGCGCTCAAGGTTGCCGGCGGCGGCGGTTCTCTGGCGGTCAACGGCGACGGCGCCGTCAGCCACCTGCCCGCCGACACCTTGCCCGCCAGCCTGTGGAACCGCAGGACGGTTGCGCGGGAAACATTGCTCAACACCCTGGACGGCCACGCCATGACGGTGCAGGTGGCGGACCAGGGCGACGATCAGGTGGCGGTCCACGGCCGCACCGTCGTCGCCCGTCACTACGCCATGACCGGCGACCTGTCGCGCGAGCTTTGGTACGATGCCGACGGCACCCTGGTGCAGGTGCGGTTCAAGGCCAGGGACGATTCGGATATCCGATACGTCCTGCGCTGAGGGGGCTTCATGCGGATCTTGCTGGTCGAGGACAACGCGCGCCTGGCAGAGCTGGTGTGCGAAGGACTGCGCAACGGCGGCTTTGCCGCCGACAGCTTCGGCAGCGTCGCGGATGCCGACGCTGCCCTGGCTTCGGTGGCCTATGACGCGGCGATCCTTGACCTCGGGCTGCCCGACGGCGATGGCCTGGACCTGCTGAAGCTGGCGCGGCAGCGCGGGCAAAGCCTGCCGGTGCTGCTGCTGACCGCCCGCGACGGGGTCGAGGACCGGGTACGCGGCCTGAACGGCGGCGCCGACGATTATCTGGTCAAGCCCTTCGCGATGGAGGAATTGCTGGCCCGTATCCGCGCCCTGCTGCGCCGCCCCGGCGCCGCCCTGGGGGTGCAGCTGACCTGCGGCCGTCTGCGCATGGACACCACCGCCCGCGAGGTGCGCGCCGGCGATGCGGTGATGAACATTCCCCGGCGCGAGATGGAATTGCTGGAGCAATTGCTGCGCCGTGCCGGCCGCGTGGTTCCCAAGCGGGCATTGGAGGAAGGGCTGTACGGCTTCGACGACGATGTTTCCTCGAACACCGTCGAGGTGTTGCTGTCGCGGCTGCGCAAGCGGTTGACCCAGGCCGGGGCGGCCGTAACCATCCATACCCTGCGCGGCGTCGGCTACATGCTGGCGGAAGACGAATGCGGCTGAAGGCGCCCCCCTCTTTGATGGGGCGGATCGTCCTGCGGCTGTCGCTGGCGACCCTGACGGCCATCGCCTTCGCCTATGGCTGGCTATGGGTGGAGTTTCAGAACACCACCGGATCGCTGCGCGATCGCTCGCTGATTCAGACGGCACGCACCATTTCCCAGGCCGTCAGGACCGATGCCGATGGCCAGTTCGTGCTGGATCTGCCGCAAAAGCTGCTGGACGCCTATGCCGGATCGGACCGGGTCCACGGCTTTGCCGTGCGCGACCGCGACCGCAACACCACCTTGTTCGCGGCAGGCGCCGAGGTTGGGCCGATTCCCGCCCGCATCGAAGAGGACGAGGACGGCTCGCTGTACCAGTACAACCCCGACGGCCCCGGTCCGGACACCTATTTCGGCGAGGCCCTTCCCTTCCAGTCGGGCGACAGCCGGCTGCTGGTTCAGGTGGTGCGGCTGGGCAGCGATTATCAGGAACTGATCGAAACGGTGCTGGCCGACTTTTTCGAAGACGGCGGCTGGCTGGCCGGCCCGTTCCTGCTGCTGCTGCTGGGGGTCAGCATCTTGACGATCCGCGGCGCCGTCGCCCCTTTGCACGCGCTGTCCCGCCAGGCCGAGACCATCGGCCCCGCCACCACCGACATCCGGCTGCCGTGCCACGGGGTCCCGCGGGAGATCATGCCGCTGGTGCAGGCGGTGAACAACGCACTCGACAGACTGGAAGAAGGCTTTCGTGTCCAGCGGGACTTCACCGCCGATGCCGCGCACGAATTGCGCACGCCCTTGGCGGTGCTGACCGCCCATATCGACACGTTGAAAGATCCTGCGGTGGCGGGACCGCTGCGCCGCGATCTCGAAGGCATGGCCCATCTGGTCGAGCAATTGCTGCGCGTCGCCCGGGTCGAGTCCCTGAATGTCGCCCCCGGCGACCACGCCGACCTGGCCGAGCTCGCCCGTGACGCCGCCGCCTATCTGGCGCACATGGCCATCCGCTCGGGCCGCACCATCGAGGTGGACGCCCCCGATACCCCGGTCCTGGTGCGCGGCCAGTCGGACGCCCTGTTCCACGCGGTGCGCAATCTGGTGGACAACGCCTTGCGCCACACTCCGCCGGGCACCGCCGTGGTGCTGGCCGTCACCGACATGCCGCCGATGCTGACGGTATGCGATTGCGGCCCCGGCATCCCCGCCGAACGCCGCCCCGACATCTTCAAGCGGTTCTGGCGCTCGGACCGCCGCAGCGCCGGGGCCGGACTGGGACTGGCCATCGTCCACCGCACCATGCAGGCCCATGACGGCGCCGTGCTGGTCGAGGACGCCCCCGGCGGCGGCGCACGATTTCGTCTGGTTTTCCCCGCCCCGTAAGGTTCGCGTCAGCAAACCCCGGCAAGATCGCCTTCAACCCTGGAGGTGATCCATGTCCTTGATCCTCGCCGATCGCGACCATCCCGACCGTTCCCGCCTGGAACACGCCATCCGCGCCATGTTCCTGGCGGAATACGGCGCCCACGTGCCGGCCTTTCCCGATCATCTGGTCGCCTCTCTGGACTCCGATGGCCGGCCCCAGGCCGTGGCCGGGCTGCGTTTCGCCGAGCACGGGCTGTTCTCGGACGTCTATCTGGACGGCCCGGTCGAGGCCGTGCTGGGCCGGGCCCTGGGCCGGACCGTGGCGCGCCGGCAGATCGTCGAATTCTCGAACCTGGCCGCGCCCAAGGCCGGGGCCGCATTGCCGCTGGTGGCGGGCGCCATCCGCCTGTGCATGGCCGATGGCCGCGCCTATGGCCTGTTCACCGCCACGGCCCGCCTGCGTGCGCTGTTGCGCCGCGCCGGACTGACCGCCATCGACCTGGGCCCGGCCCGGCGAGAGCGGATCGCGTGCCCCGATGCCTGGGGCAGCTATTACCTGCACGCCCCCCGGGTGCTGGTGGCGGAAGCCGCCGCCCTGCCCGCCGAGTTGGCGTCTGGCCTTCCCCTGCCCTTCCCCGCCGCCCCGGCCGAGCTTCATCATGCGTGAGGTCCTGCACGCCATCCGTGCCACCGCCGACCGGACCGCGTACCGCGTCGCCGTCACCGATGCCCTGGGCGCGATCAGCTACGGCGAACTGGCGGCAGCCATTGCCGCCACGACCCGGGCCCTGGCCGCCACGCCGTCGACGGTGGCGCTGCTGATGCCGCGGGACCGCCGCCACGTGGTGGCGGATCTGGCCCTGGCGGCGCTGGGCCGCACCATCGTGCCGCTGCCGGATTTCTTTTCCCCCGGCCAGTGGCGCCACATGATCGCCGATGCGGGGGTCGCGGCAGTGGTGACCACGGCCGAATACGGCGGCCGCCTGACCGGACTGGGCGTCCCGGTGGTGGAACTCGAACCGGCCCAGCCCACCCCCTGGCCCGAGCCGCTGCCATCGCGGCGCATCGTCTACACCTCCGGCACCACCGGCACCCCCAAGGGCGTGATGCTGGAGGAACGTGCCATGTCCGCCAGCCTGAGCGGGCTGGAACGGGCGGTGAAGGCCACCGCCGCCGACATCCATCTGTCGGTGTTGCCGTTCTCGCTGCTGCTGGAACAGCTGGCCGGCCTGTTGCTGCCGCTCAAGCTGGGGGCCCGCATCCACATCGCCGCCTCGCCGCAGGACGCGCCCGCCGAAGCGGAACGGGTCGGCGCCACCACCTCGGTGCTGGTCCCGGAACTGCTGGCCGGCTGGGTGGCATGGCTGCGTCATGCCGGCCGGCGTGCCGCGCCGACGCTGCGCTTCGTCGCCGTGGGCGGCGCCCCGGTCGGCGAGGCGCTGGGCGACGCGGCCTGGAATCTGGGCCTGCCGGTGCACGAAGGCTACGGCCTGTCGGAATGCTGTTCGGTGGTGGCGGTCAACCGCCCGGGCCAACGCCGTGCCGGCACCGTGGGCCGGCCGCTCGACGGCGTGCGGGTCACCATCGAGGACGGCGAGATCGTGGTGCGCGGCGACACCGTCATGGCCGGCTATCTGGGCGGCATTCCGGCCGATGGAACCTGGCGGACCGGCGATTGCGGGCGAATGCTGCCCGACGGCACCTTGCTGGTGTCGGGACGCAAGGACGACGTGGTGGTCACCGCCAACGGCCGCAACATCCATCCCGAATGGATCGAGCCCATGCTGCTGGCCGATCCGGGCATCCGTGCCTGCGCCATCCTGGCCGGCGGCACCGGCGTGCGGGCGGCCATCGTCCTGACCGCCGCCGCATCCGCCGTCACCCCCGATCGATGGCTGGCGCGGCTGCAATCCCTGACCCTGTCGGCCCCCCCTTATGCCCGCCCGGCCGAGGTCGCGGTGATCGCCCCCGCCGAGGCCCAGGCCCACACCCTGTTCACCATCGATGGCCGCCCCCGGCGGCGGCGCATCGCCCACTTCCTGAAAGAGACGGAAATGAGCTTCTACGAGACGCTGATCGCCGAGACCAACCGCGAGCGCCAAGGATTCCTGTCCATCCCGCTGATCTCGCGGGTGGTGGCGGAAGGGGCCGACCTGCCGCTGTATCTGTCGTTCCTGCGCAGCGCCTATCACCACGTGCGCCACACCGTGCCGCTGCTGCAGCGCGCCCTTGACGCCTGCGGGCCCGACGACGCCATCCTGGCCGAAGGCCTGCGGGAATACATCTCCGAGGAAAGCGGCCACGACGAATGGATCCTTGACGACATCGACGCCCTGGGCGGCGACGGCGAGGCGACCCGCTGCGCCCGGCCGCCGCTGCCGGTGCGGTCCATGATCGCGATGGCCTATCACCTGATCGGGGAAGAAGGCCCCTACGCCCTGCTGGGCATGGTGCATGTGCTGGAGGGTATGTCGGTGGCCCTGGCCATCCAGGCGGCCCAATCCATCCGCAGCCGTCTGGGCGGCGACGTGAAGGGCGGCTTCAGCTATCTCACCTCGCACGGCGGGCTGGATGTCGGCCACGTGGACACCTTTGCCCACCTGCTGGGCGCCATCGATTCCCCGGCCCGCCGCCGCACGGTGATCGCCGCCGCCCGCGATTTCTATGCCCTGTACGGCAATGTGTTCCGCGCCCTGGCTTCGCAGACCGCCGAGGCAAGCCATGCGGCTTGACGGCATCCGCGCCCTGGTCACCGGGGCCGGCAGCGGCATCGGCCGCGCGCTGTCGGTGGAACTGGCCCGGCGCGGCGCACGGCCGATCCTGCTGGGCCGCACCGCATCGGCCCTTGAAGCCACCCGCAGCCGGCTGGCCGCCCCCGAGGCTGCCGCCATTCTGTGCCTGGACCTGGCCGATGCCGGGGCTCGGGGAGAGATCGCCGAGCGCGTGGCGGCACTGGGCGGGGGGCTGGACCTGCTGGTCAACAATGCCGGCGTGGTCGACGCCGCCCCGCTGGCCCGGCAGGAGGAAGAAGCCTGGCGCCGCATGGTGGAAGTCAACCTGCTGGCCCCCATGTCCATCACCCGCCGGTTGCTGCCGCTGCTGCAGGCGTCGGGCCGGGGCCGGGTGGTCAATGTCGGCTCGATGTTCGGCGACATCGCCTTTCCCTTCTTCGCCGCCTATTCCGCCAGCAAGTTCGGCCTGCGCGGCTGGTCCGAGGCGTTGCGGCGGGAAGTGGCCGACCTGGGCGTCGGCGTGACCTATTGCGCGCCCCGCGGCACCCGCACCCCGGCGGCGGACGGGTTCGCCGGCTATGTCGAGGCGTTCCGCATGCGGCTGGATGCCCCGGAAAAGGTTGCCCGCGCCATCGCCGACGGGATTGCCCGCGATGCCCGCGACGTCTATCCACGCGGCCCGGAGCGGCTGTTCGTGCTGCTCCAGCGCCTGCTGCCCGCGCAGGTGGACCGGGGAATCGTGCGGCAGATGCGTGCGGCCGCCGTCAGGTTGCCGTCAGCTTCGCGGCCCTAAGCTGTCATGACGGCAGAACGGCCGATTCACGCTCAAGAAAGGACGAAATCATGCAGATCGCCGCCACCGGGATGGGTCCCGTTCATTCCCCCCAACCCACGGCACGTCCGCCGGAGGCCGCCGAGCGCGCCCCGGACCGCGACAACGACGGCGACGAAGGCAAGACGTCCACCTCGCCTCAGCCCCTGCCGCCGCCACCGCCCGGCCGGGGCGGCAGGGTCGACATGATGGCGTAGCCGCCCGGGCGGCAGAGAGCCGAAGCCGATGCCGAGCCGAACCCGGCATCCGTCCGGGCGCCCCCGGGCCGGTGGAACGGCCGGCGCCGATCCGCCTTTTCCCGGTCACATTCCCCATTCGCGGACCAGGACCGCCGCCGCGGCCCGCAGCACGCGGCCCGCGGGCGAGCGGGCGTCTCCATCGATATGGACCTGCCCGCGCAAGGGGGCGATGACGAGCCCGTCATCCTGCACCGCCAGGCGCACGCGATAAACGGCACCGTCGGGCACCAGGGCCTTGCCGTCGAAGCGGGCGGGGATGGCGCCGCCATAGGGGGCCGACATGGCCGGATCGGCCAGGGCTTTCACCGCCATGCGATCGATGGCGGTGACGGCGGCCGGGCGTGAGGCGCCGCTGCCCTCGGGGATGAAGGTGGCCCGATCCCCCGCCTTGATGCGCGGCAGGTCGTCTTCGGCCACATAGGCCTCGACCTGGGTGCCGGATTGCACGCCGAGCACGGCATCCCTGGGACTGATCCACTGGCCGGGCTGCAGGGCCGGCGACACATCGGTGATGATTCCGGCCATGCCGGACAGCAGGATCAGCCGTTCGCGGTCACGCAGCAGGGCGGCGCGTTCGGCCAGGGCGGTTTCCAGTTCCTGGGCGGTGGCCTGGGCGCGGCTGCGGAAGGTGTCGTCGAAGCCGATGCGGGCCAATTCGTAGTTCAGCACCGAAACACGGTGCCCGGTCTGTTCCAGCTTCAGGGCCAGATCGGGGTTGTCGAGACGGGCCAGGACCGTGCCGGCGGCGACGCGGTCACCGGATCTGACCGATATCTCGCTCAGGATGCCGGGAACCGGCGCATAGAGCGTCGCATGATCCTGGGCTTTCAGCAGGGCCGGGGCCGACACCCGCCCGTTCCACGGCAGCACGGCCGGCAGGACCAGGATTGCCAGCAGGCCGAAGGTGACGCGGCTGCGCTTGCCGGCGCGGATGGCCCCGGCCCGCTTGTGCCATTGCCGGAATTCCATGATGAACGGTCGAACCACGAACCACCCCATTTCCACGGCGAAGAGGATGACGCCCACCACCTTGATGAAGAAGGCATAGACCAGAACGGCGATGCCCAGAAACA
>Ga0172373_10006249_pt1 | contig 15917 bp, 13 predicted proteins | sample Lak10m_2_FD_114546 | JGI IMG/M metagenome (GOLD analysis project Ga0172373, IMG submission 114546) | Freshwater microbial communities from Kabuno Bay, South-Kivu, Congo - kab_092012_10m | ecosystem: Environmental > Aquatic > Freshwater > Lake | place: Democratic Republic of the Congo...
ATACTGCTCAATCTTCCAGCGAACGGCACACAGCGCGTGCGTGGCGTTCGTCGAAGCTTGTGTCAGGTCGTTGGTCACAACCCATTCCGTGCGGCCATTGCCGGCCACGACCCGGAACAGTTTGCCCGACTGTGTATTGGGCCGGATAACTTCGCCATTCAGGAATCTCTTACACAAGCACGGCTTACCGGATATTCACCCCCTCAGCCTACATCCAAAATCCTTATTATTTGTCGTTTGCACCAACGCTCACTGCCAGAATATCCCCTTCACCCAAGAATTGGAGGGTGTCACGAGAACCGGCACGCTTCCTTTTTACCTGGAACTTAGCATGAGCCAATAGCCTCCCCCGTGCGCCGGCTCTTCCATCAAGTCGGAATGGCTATGGTCTACGGACCATCCACGGCGTTAGCACATCGGCGGCCAATTGCGGCAACATAGGCGAACACAAACCCGCCATAGAGGAGCGTTCATGCTATCGCCCCCCCGTCCGACCATTATGCTCTCGGCGCTGGCTCAAGGACTTTGCCTGCTCGCCTTGCATCTCGTCCTGGAGAGCCGCGCATGGCCAGCGGCCGACTTGTTCTGGGCCATTCCCCTGTATGTCGTCGCCCTCGTCGTGCCCGCCACGTTCAACATGCTCCGTGGCGAATTCCCGCCGTTCCGGGCCCTCGCGGGCAGCCTAATGTTGGGTGCGCCCATCGCCCTGACCGGTCTATGGTTCGGCTGGTCCGGCGTGACGCCGGTTGACTCGGCCATGGAGCGATACAGCCTGTTTGCCGATGTGCTGGTTTTTGGGGCATCCAGCTTCTGCGCCTGGTTCATCGCCCTGCCCTTCCTGCACGAGACCTTGCGGACGCAGCGCCTGAGTTTTCCTTATCCGCATCTGTTCGACTCTGTCTGGCGCAACGCTCAAGTCCTCTCCAATGCCCTGCTGTTTGCCGGCGGCTTCTGGCTGCTGCTGGGCTTGTGGGCGGGACTGTTTGCCGTGCTGCGAATCGACTTTTTCCAGGAGCTGTTCAGCAGCCCCAAGTTCGCCTATCCCGCGACCAGCCTGGTCATTGGACTCGCGATCGCACTGGAGGATCACCGCACCCCGTTGCTCAGCGGCTTGCGGACACACTTGCTGGGCTTGCAGACCCGCTTGCTGCCCTTGGCGGCGGTCATCCTGCTGCTATTTCTGGCCGCCCTGCCCTTCGCCGGCCTGCAACCCCTGTGGGATACCGGCCATGCCACCCCCCTCATGCTCTGCCTGCAATTCGCCCTGATCCTGCTGGTCAATGCCGCCTGGCAGGATGGCGACCAGCCTGTCCCCTTCTCGCGGCACAGCCAATCCCTCATCCGCGTGGCCTTGTTGACGCTGCCGGTACTCGCGGCGCTCTGCGCCTGGTCACTGTCCCTGCGCTTGCGCTTGCGCCAATATGGCTGGACGGTCGATCGCGTCTGGGCGGTCATTCTAGTAAGCCTCGCCAGCCTGTCCGGTTTCGCCTATGCCCTATGCGCCAGCCGTCCGGGCTGGCTGCCGGGCCTGGGCCGCTACAACACCGGGATCGCCCTGATCCTGTTGGCGGCGCTGCTGGCCATTCACTCCCCACTGCTCGATCCGCGGCGCATTTCCGCCGCGAGTCAGCTCCAACGCCTGCTTTCCGGTCGGGTGGACAGCGAACATTTCGACTATGACTACCTGCGTTTCGATCTCGGCCGCGCTGGTCAGGAGGCCCTGCACCAGCTTGCGCGGCTGTCCGAACATCCCGCCGCGACCGCCATTCAGGCCAAGGCCAAGGAGGCCCTGGCCCGCAAGGCCCGTTACGGCTGGAACGCGGACACCACCGCCGAGAGCGTGTTGGCGCGGTTAAAGATTCACCCGCCAGGCGCCCGGCTAGACCCCGCCTTTGGTGAATACCTATCGGGGCGCTTCAATCGGGACAAGGAACACCGCGACTACCTCCTGTCCAGCTTGCGAGGCGCCACGCCCATCTTCCTGCTGGCCATCGACCTGGGTAACGGCCCCGGGCTGGAATATGTCCTGCTTACGCCGCACTATCTGGTTTTCAGCCGCGAAGCCGACGGTTGGCGGCAGGTTGGCCAGTTGCAGTTCCAGGGCCGCCCTATCTTGCCATCCGAGGTGGAGAAGAGCCTCGCCAATCAAGATTACGCGGTGGTACCAAGGCGGTGGAACGATCTGAAGCTAGGCGAACATCTCGGCGGTGTGCTGCTTTTGCCAGCGGAATCCGAACACTGAGAAGGTGTGAAGCAATATTCGCACAGCGTTACCTGCCAAATTCTGAGTGCCAGTCGATTGCTCCGGCGCCAGGTTACGGCGCGCATAGGCTATTGATTCAACCTTCGGCGCGACCCGGTGGGAATATTCACAATAACTGTGGATAACTCTGTGGGTACGCCTGTGGAATGGCAGGCCAAATAGGGGCTGCGCTGGATCGCTCAGAAAGTGATCACCCTCATAACTCATTGATTTTACTCAAAGCCGATCTGATTTTCACCATTTTGTAATGTGGAATCAGGCAGTTAGCGGCCTTGTGCACAAGTCGTCGGGGAAAGTGTTTTGTCAACACCCCGGGCGTCATCCCGAGACGGTATCGACAGCGTCCAACGCTTACTCGATACCCACCCCCACCGCCTAGTCCGGCCCTGAGCGCCCCCCGCCCTCCCATGCAATCAGCCGATCCAGCCGCTGCAATCACTACCACCCACCCGGCTTACCTCCACCCGCAACAAGAAACTATTGCCGGTGCGACCCCGGTGAGGATATTCACAGGATCTGTGGATAACTCTGTGGGTACGCCTGTGGAATGGCAGGCCAAATAGGGGCTGCACTGGATCGCTCAGAAAATGGACATCGGCGTAAGCAATTGATTTAACTCATATCAGCCCTGGCTTTAACCATTCTGTAACGTGGAATCAGGCAGTTAACGGCATTGTGCACAAGTCCCCGGGAAAAGTGATTTGTCAACACCCCGGACGGTATCGACAACGGTCGAGCCCGGCCGGATAAGCCGCTCCGGGCGTCCACACCTTGAGGAGCGACGACGGCATCCCCATCCGGTTCTGCCGGAAACACCCGCCATACCCTTACAATAGCCGGCCTTACCGCCGTAATCGCCTTCTGCCCATGGCCCGTCTGTCCCTCGCCAAACTGGAACGCCACCTCTACGCCGCCGCCGACATCCTGCGTGGCAAGATGGACGCGGCGGAATACAAGGATTTCATCTTCGGCATGCTGTTCCTGCGGCATTGCTCCGACGTATTCGAGGCCGAGCGGGAAAAGGTCATCGCTCAATACGGTCCGGCGAATGCCGACGATCCGATGTTCTACGAAGGCTTCTTCGTACCGCCGGAGTCGCAATGGCCGGGACTGATGGAAGCCCTCAACCGTGACCTTTTCGGCAAACGGCTGGACCAGGCGCTGGGCTTGCTGGCCCAACACAACAAACCGCTGGAAGGCGTGCTCGACCACATTCAATTCCTCAAGACCGTGGGCACCCGCCGCATCATCAACGACGAGGACTGCCGGGCGCTGGCGCGACATTTCAACCGGGTCCGGCTGCGCCAGGAGGATTTCCAGTTCTCCGATCTGCTCGGCGCCGCCTATGAATTCCTCATCAACATGTTCGCCGAGACCGCCGGCAAGAAGGGCGGCGACTTCTACACCCCGCGCGACGTCGTCCGGCTGATGGTGCGGCTGATCCAGCCGCGGGCGGGCATGAAGATTTACGACCCGACCTGCGGCTCGGGCGGCATGCTCATCCTCTCGCGCGAGCATGTCGAACAGTCCGGCGGCGACCCCCGTGACCTGCGGCTGGCCGGCCAGGTGCTGGACGTGTCGGCCTGGACCATCTGCAAGCTCAACATGATCCTGCACGGCATCATGGACGCCGACATCCAGCGCGAGGACACCCTGCTGCATCCCCTGCACCGCGAGGGCGGCGAGCTGGAGCGCTTCGACCGCGTCATCGCCAATCCGCCCTTCAGCCAGAACTACACCCGCGCCCAGATGGAGTTCCCCGAGCGCTTCCGCTGGGGCTGGTGCCCGACATCCGGCAAGAAGGGCGACCTCATGTTCGCCCAGCACATGCTGGCCGTCTGCAAGTCCAACGGCATCGTCGCCACGGTCATGCCGCACGGCGTGCTGTTCCGGAGCGGCGAGGAAAAGAAAATCCGCGAGCAATGGATCGCGCAGGACCTGATCGAGGCCGTCATCGGCCTGCCCCCGAACCTCTTCTACGGCGCGGGCATTCCCGCCTGCATCCTGGTGCTGCGCCCCGAAACCGGACGCAAGCCGCCGGAGCGCCAGGGCTGGGTCCTGTTCATCAACGCCGACGCCGAATTCCACGCCGGACGCGCCCAGAACTACCTGAAACCCGAACATATCGAGAAGATCGTCTCCACCTTCGAGCGCCATGAGGACGTGCCGGCCTATGCCCGGCGGGTGAGCCTGGACGAACTGCGCGAGAACGATTGCAACCTGAACATCCGCCGCTACGTGGACAACGCCCCGCCGCCGGAGCCGCACGATGTCCGCGCCCATCTGCATGGTGGGGTGCCGGTGGCGGAAATCGAGGCGCGGCGCGGGTTGTTCGAGGCCATCGGCCTGGACCCGGCGCGAATGTTCAGCGCCCGCGCCGAAGGCCGCCACGCCGATTTCGCGCCCACGCTGACCGAGCGGAGCGCCATCCGGGCACGGATCGAGGGCGATGCCGGGGTGCTCGCCAAAACCGAAGCCCTGCACGCCGCCGCCCGCGACTGGTGGCAGGCGCATGCCGGACGGCTGGTGCGTTTGCCCGAGCGCCGCGACCTCAACGGGGTCCGCGCCGAGTGTCTGGATACCTTCCACGGCGCGCTGGCGCCCGCCGGGGTGCTGGATCGCTTCCGGCTGGCGGGCGTGGTGGCGGGCTGGTGGAGCGACAGCCTGCCCGACCTCAAGACCCTGATGGAGCAGGGTTTCGCCGGCGTCATCGACGGCTGGATCGACGCCATCGCCGATGCCCTGGACGACGACGAGGGCAGCGGCCCCTTGTTCGACCCCTTCGCCCACAAGCTGGTGCTGGCGACGATGGCCGATTACCTGGAACGCATCGCCCACGAGAAGGCGGAAATCGCCAGGCTCAAGGCCGAGAAGGAAGCCTGGGAGGCGCAAAACCCGCCGGAAGACGAGGAAGAGTCCGACGGCTGGAATTACGCCCGCGACCTGGAGAGACGCATCCGCGAAGCCAAGGCGGAGATCAAGGCCGACCAGAAACGCCTGAAGGAAATCGACAAGGCCCTGAAGAAGCCGGGCATTAAGTCCCCTCTCCCACCGGGAGAGGGCAGGGTGAGGGGATCAAAAAAGGATTTCATGCCCTTAATTCCCGATACATCAAATCGGTCAGAAAATAGCGAGGAAGGAATATCTTATTTGAATCCCCCTCACCCCAACCCTCTCCCGGTGGGAGAGGGAGATACTGAGCGGGCAGTGCTGAAAGCCCGTATTGATCCCGTGTTGGCGCTTATTGCCAGTCTGGAAGCCGACCTGGAACCTTACGAAGCCCTGAAAGAGCAACTCGCCGCCGCCCGCGCCCGCTACCGGGACCTGATCAGGCAATTCCTGGCCGAGTTGCAGCGGCGGTGCGAGGCGATGGACGCGGCGGAGAAGCAAACCCTGGTACTGGAATTACTCGAACAGGATCTGCTGGCGGGACTGGATCAGGCCGCGAACCGGGAGCGGCAGGCGGCGATCCGGTTTGTCGAAACCCTGTGGGACAAGTACCGGGTGACGCTGGCGGACGTACGGCGGGAGCGGGCGGCGTGTGAAAGCCGGTTGGAACGGTATTTGGCGGGGTTGGGGTATCAATGATATATTCAAAATCCACCATGCCGCTTTCTAGGATTGCGGAAATCAACCCTAACGTAAACCTCAAGGGATTGAAAGATACCGAAGAGGTTTCCTTTGTGCCGATGGCGGATGTTACCGATTCGGGTCGATGGATAAATCGACAAACTCGCCCTTTGAAAGATGTCCGAGTTGGATATACGGGCTTCCAAGAAGGCGATGTATTGTTCGCGAAGATAACGCCTTGCATGGAGAACGGAAAGGTGCGCACGCTATTTGGCTTGTAAATGGCTTTGGATTTGGCAGCACCGAGTTTCATGTGTTACGCGCTAAGGGTGAGAATAGCCCGCAATTTCTTTTCCACTGGCTGCAATCATCCGAATTCCGTAACCGAGCGCTCGCATATATGGACGGCTCTGCTGGACAACAACGAGTACAACCGCTGTTCTTTTATAGGTTTGAAATCCCGGAGATTGCTTGTGCGGAGCAGGTAAGAGTTGCCGAGATTCTCGACACCCTCGACGCCGCCATCGAAAAATCCGAAGCCCTGATTGCCAAGCTCAAGCAGGTGCGCGCCGGGATACTGCATGACCTGTTGACGTGCGGGGTGGATGAGAGTGGGGAAATCCGTGACCCTCATCAACACCCAAAGCAGTTTGATAATTCGGCGCTTGGGATAATCCCGAAAGAATGGCAAGTTTTGCCGATTGGCAGTGCATGTTTATCAGCCATAGACGGGCCATTCGGATCAAATCTCAAGTCATCGCATTATATTGAGGGAAATGGAATAAGAGTTGTTCGATTGCAAAATATTGGAATTGGGGATTTTCTTGACGATGACAAGTCTTTTATTTCCCATGAACATGCAAAAAACCTACATCGCCATAAAGTAGTCGCCGGAGACTTGCTGGTTGCATCACTCGGAGACGAAAACCACCCTATCGCACGAGCCTGCGTTTACCCTGAGGGGTTAGGGGATGCTATAAATAAGGCTGACTGTTTCCGAGTGCGGATGAATCCATCCATGGCTATTAACGAATTCACTGGGATGTTATTAAATTGCCCGGCCACTCGGAAAGGCTTTTTTGGACTGGCCCAAGGTGTTACTCGTGACCGCATAAATCTAGGAAATCTAAAAAGCCTACTGCTTGCTCTTCCACCAGTGTCAGAGCAAAAGCTAATCGTAAAATATTATGGAGCCTTGAACATGGATTTAGAGCATCAAATATCAGCGCAATCCAAGCTCAAGACGCTAAAACAGGGATTAACCGCTGACCTCCTCACCGGCCGAGTCCGCGTCCCGCCCGACCTGGAACTGCCCTGATGCCCAGCCCGGTTTCCCCCATCGACGCAACCCCGGCCCCCGGTTCAAAATCCCTCCATTCCACTAGCAAGGCCCACCCATGAACGCCATACTCGAACAGGAAATTATCCAACGCCTGCACACCCTGGACGAACCAAAACTGCTGGAAGTGCTGGATTTCGTGGAGTTTCTTTCCCAGCGGGAGCGGGTCGCCCTGGATATGCCGTTACCCCGCAAAGCTGGGGCGCTGAAAGGGAGAATCTCCATAGCTCCAAACTTCAATCAGCCGCTTGATGACCCGGAACCGCTCGCACCATCCTGCCAAGCACGCGGCGCCATGCAAGGCATGTTGTCATCGGTCGATGAGTTCAGCGCTCGCAAGGAGGAAGAGCAAGCGCAGGAGGAACGGTGATATGCCGGTACGCACCGAACGCCCGAAGCTGACCCAAGCCCGCGCCCTGTTCCTCAGGCTGATGGGCGATCACCAGCCCCTAGACGGCGGGCTTAGCCTGCTGGAAGTGCAGAAACTCGCCTATTTCCTGCAAGCCGCCGGGGAGCCGTTACGGCTGAACTACGAAGCCGGTCACTACGGCCCTTACGCCCACAATCTCAACAAGGTGCTGGAAACCCTGGAGGGACACTACATTCGCGGCTACGGCGACAGCCCCAAGCCGGACCGCAGCATTGAACTGATCGACGACGCGGAAGCCCACGCCGCCGACTGGCTCAAAGCGGCCGGCGAATCCCTGGCCCGAATCGCCCGTGTCAACGCGCTAGTGGATGGCTTCGAGACCCCTTACGGCATGGAACTGCTGTCCACCGTGCATTGGGTTGCGCACCGGGGCAGCCCGAAGGCGGATGCCCCGGCCACCAACCCCGAGAATGCCTATGCGCGGATTTGCGGGTGGAATCGGCGGAAAGAGAACCTGTTCACCCGCGAGCATATCGGGGTGGCTTGGGGGTGGTTGGGGGAGAAGGGGTGGATAAACTCATTCGTAACCCCCCTGATGGGGACGGCGCCGCTGGGGAATACTCATAACGAAGAAACGATTCGTTGAAATTCAAGGCAGGCTGTTTCCAAGGAGGGCGGAAAGGCCACCTCCGTCCTCCCTTGCTTGCACTGATCGGCTAGAATTTCAGCCATGGCTGTGTTCAACGGTTCCGCGATCTTTTTCTTCTGGGCATCTATTCGCTCATTCTCATCTAGCACCTGACCATTTAATGCGAGTATCCAGGTTTCTATGGCCCATTTTGGGGTTATGAATACAATCCGCTCGTCTTGTCGTCGAACCTCGACTCCGCAATCCCTACAGGATTGGTCGAGCGAGGTCACTCTTTGTTGCAAGGTACGGTTATCCACATCCGTAATCACAACAAGCATATTGTTGAGATGATTGGCCTTGGCGCGATAGGCCTTTACCTCAGCCGGAAGTTGATCGCAAATCCACTGCTTGGCATCGCCACACCCTTCAGGGATGGGAACCAGGCGTATACGCCGTCGAAGGTTGGCGGAACACCATTTTGTCAGAAAGGCTCGGGCGAAGCGTTCATGCTGTTTGTCCTCGCAGAGAAGGATGATATTGCTCGCTCGCACCGCCATGACTAATCCCACCCTCGAGCTATTGTCTCCGCGGGCGAAAGGCCTTCAACAGCATTAAACGCCGCAACACGGACCGCCCCTCCCGTTGGACGTTCAAGCTTTCTTGCTCGGGCCGTACCGAGATAATTAATTAGTTCAGGATTATGAGAGGCAATCAACACTTGTGCACTAACTCCGGTTTCCTCGCAGATATCTTCAAGGAGGGCAAGCCAGGGCTGAATCTCACGTAACGCAATGAAATTATCCGGTTCGTCAAAGAGAAGTACGCCGGGCTTCACCCGGTACACATGAAGCAAGGAATATAAAATAATCAGGCACCGCTGACCATCGGATAGCTCGTTGAAGGCAAAGCTTACGTAACGTGCTTTATTTGATTTATCCGGTGGTTGGAATTGGGCTTTTAACACTCGCTTGTCACCACTTTCTGGCAAGGCCAATGCGGAAAATCCAGGGAGTATGTCACGCAATGCCAGCGTCAGCTCGGCAACGGCTGCGGGGTGTTCCAGTGCTACTGCTCGATACCAGGAGACAAAATTCTCTCCGTGCCGGGAAATTGCGCCCGATTCCTCATCGGAAGCCGCTACCATTAAACGGGGGTCTGGATTTAAATAACCAACCACCATGATATGCCCGACAAATTCACGAAACTCGCATAAATAGGTATTTTCTGGGCCTGCCTGCAGGAACCCTATTCCGCTGCGAGTCCAATCAAAAGATACTTCAGGACCTTTACTATAGTTATCCTTAAATAATTGCGCTTTAAGCTGAGCGTTGTCTAGCTGAGCTAAATAAAGAGGACTTCCGTCCAGGATCAAAGTTTCGCGAATGACCCGGCGCTGACCTCGTTGCGGCTCATGCTCTATCACAAGATCATAAACATACAGTCTTTCGCTGATCCGCACCTCCATGGTAAAGGATTGAAGTAGAAGCGATTGCCAGCGTGTCAGCGTATCTGAATTGAAGGCCTTGATCGAGATGTGCCCTCCAATAAAATCTCGCAGAAGCTCGACTACTTCCAACACAGAGGATTTTCCAACGCCATTATCGCCAACTAATAGACATAGCGATTCCGGTTTAAATTCGAAATTTACGAAGCAGCGGTAATTATCAATAAAAAGCCTGGTAATCATACTGATTTCTTGAGTAATTATTTGACGGTAAGAAACCTGACATAATATCCATGTAATTTCTTGTTTTGATAATGTCGACCTTGAATTAATACTAGATTATTTTCATTGATCCACTTAACTAAATTGGGTAATTGGAGCGCATAACAGCCTTACGGGCTGAGCAAAGGGTTTTTGGAGCCACCCAGTGCCGCCTTTAGGCTTGACGATTTTCAAAAAACATACGAGAGGATCGCCAAGCTTTTTACATTCCAGAGTTGACGGTATTATAGACAAATGCGCTCTGAATCAGGGCCTTCCGATCTGGTGATATATGGAATACAACGGCATAAACACCAACATCCCCTGGGAATCCCTCCTCGTCGAACTCCCCTTCTGCCAGCAATTGAAAGCCATGGGCTGGACCTGGCTGGAAGGCGACACGGTCGATCCGACCAGGACGGAGCGGCAGAGCTTCCGTCAAGTGCTGCTGAAATCGCGACTCGTGGCCGCGGTGCATCGCATCAACCGGATGCCGGGCGGCATGCCCTGGCTGGATGACGCGCGGATCGAGAAGGCCATCCGCCAACTGGAGGCGACCGGCGGGATGCGCCTGATGGAAGCCAACCGCCACGTTACCGAGCTGTTGCTCAAGGGGACGGTCACCGAGGGTCTGCCCGGCTGGGATGGCGGTCGCCCGCAACCGCTGCGGTTCATCGACTTCGATCACCCCGAGAACAACGATTTTCTGGTCATCAACCAGTTCAAGGTGGAACTGACCCGCGGACAGGGCCACATCGTCGCGGACGTGGTGCTGTTCGTGAACGGGCTGCCGCTGGGCTTGGGTGAACTCAAGAATCCCGCCGTCGATGGCCCACTGGAGCAGGCGATCGACCAGTTGCTGCGCTACAGCAACCAGCGCCAGGCACTCTACCCGGATCGGTACCGGGAGCACGAGGGGGTGGAGCGCCTGTTCCACGCCAACCAGTTGCTCATCGCGAGCGACTTCTTCGAGGCCCGGGTCGGCGCCGTGGGCGCGCCGCCGGAGGCTTACCTGGAGTGGGCGGACACCAGCCCGGCGCCGATGTCCCAGGTGGCGGCCGAAGTCGGACGGCTCGCGCGGGCGGTGGGGGCCGACGCGGCCGAGCGCGAGACCGCCGAGGCGCGCCGCGCGCTGGGCGCGGAACAGCCCGGCCGGGCCGGTACGCCGCTGTTCTTCCGCCCGGACCCGAAGGCGGCCAAGCCGCTGTCGAGTCAGCATAGGCTGGTCGCGGGCATGCTGCGCCCGGCGTATCTGCTGGACATCGTCCAGAATTTCATTCTCTTTCAGGCCGAGGATGGCAAGACGCGCAAGGTGGTGGCGCGCTATCAGCAGTTCCGGGCGGTGCACCGCATGATCGGCCGTCTACTGCTCGGGGCGGTCCCGACACCCGGCGCGGATCGCGACATGCGCGGCGGCATCATCTGGCATACCCAGGGCTCGGGCAAAAGTCTGACCATGGTGTTCCTGGTCCGCAAGATGCGCTCCGTGCCGGTGTTGAGCGGCTACAAGATCGTGGTCGTGACCGACCGCACCGATCTGGAGCGGCAGTTGCGCGACACCGCGCGGCTGACCGGGGAAACGGTGCGCCCCTCGAAGGAGGACAAACAACGCCGGGAGACGGCGACGGCGCGCACCCAGCGCATCCTGGCGGAGGATTCGCCGGATCTCGTGTTCGCCATGATCCAGAAATACCAGGATACCGAGGCGCGGCGCACGGCGGAGCGCGTCCGCCTGAGCATGGAGCGGCGGGAAATACGCGTGCTGGAGGCGCCCGGCGCTGATTCCCCCATCCGTCGGACCGGTTCGCGTGAGGTGATGCTGGAGGAAACCCTGCCGTTCCAGGGATTTCCGGAATTGAACCGGTCCGAGCGGATTCTGGTGCTGGTGGACGAGGCCCATCGCAGCCAGAGTCGTCTGCTGCATCGGAACCTGCGCAAAGCGCTGCCCAACGCGGCCATCATCGGCTTTACCGGCACGCCCATCCTGGCGAAGGAAAAGACCGAGACCCGAGCCATCTTCGGCGACTTCATCGACCGATATCTGTTGCGCGACGCGGAGCAGGACGGGGCGACGGTGCCGATCCGTTACGAGGGCCGCACCGCCGATGGTCTGGTCAAAGACGCGGACAGCCTGGATACATTGTTCGAGGATATGTTTCGCGGCTACACGCCACGTGAGCTGGCCCAGATCAAGGCCAAGTACGCCACGCAGGGCGACGTGCTGGAAGCGCCGCTGTTGATCGAAAAGAAGGCGGCGGACATGCTGGAGCATTATGTCGCCGGCATCCTGCCGGAGGGTTTCAAGGGACAGGTGGTGGCCAGCAGCCGCGCGGCGGCGGTGACCTATCACGAAAAGCTGGGCCTGGCGCGGGACAGGCTGGTCGCGGAGTTGGAGGATCTGCCGCCGGAATGGCTGACCGCCGATGAGGATTTTCTGGAGACACTCAGCCGCCGCCAGCGCTTTCTGATCGCGGCCCACCCGCATCTGGCTATGATCCGGGCACTGGAGTTCGCGGTGGTGGTATCGGAGTATCACAACGACCCGGAGCACTGGACAAAATGGACGACCAAGGAAAACCAGGAGGCGCACATCCGGCGTTTCAAGAGGCCGCTGGGACCACGGCGAACTGAGAAGAGCGATCCACTGGGCCTCCTGATCGTGACCAACATGCTGCTGACCGGTTTCGACGCGCCGGTCGAGCAGGTGCTGTATCTGGACCGGCGCATCATCGCGCATGAGTTGTTGCAGGCCATCGCGCGGGTCAACCGGACCTATGGCGGCAAGCGCTACGGGTTGGTGGTGGACTATATCGGCGTGGCCCGGCATCTGAACGAGGCGCTGGGGGAATATGACCGGGAGGACATTGCCGGGAGCGATCTCGACATCCATTCGGAACTGCCCAAGCTGCGCGACCGGCACGCGCGGGTGATGGGGATATTCACCTCGCGGGGTCTGACGGACTTGCTGCATCAGGTTCAGGAGGCCGTCGAACTGCTGGCGGACCTGAAAATCCGGGCGGATTTCATCAACAAGCTGCGTTTGTTCTACGAGACGCTGGGCCTGCTCGAACATCGGTCGGAAGTGCCGCCCGCGATGTTCCGCGACGCCAAGCTGCTGGGCTTCATCAACAAGGCGGCGGCGAACCTCTACCGGGACCCGGCGTTGAACCTGCTGGGCGTGGCGGCCAAGGTGCGGGCGCTGATCGACAAGCACGTCACCGCGCGCGGGGTGGACCCGAAAATCGAGCCCATCGCCATCACCGATGCCGGTTTTGCCCGGGCCATCGCCGCCAAGGACTCTTCCCGTTCGCGCGCCCTGACGATGCAACACGCCGCCCGCTATCACATCACCCGCTTCGTGAACCGGAATCCCGGCTACGCCAGGAAGATGAGCGAGCGGCTGGAGGAAATCCTCAAGACTTTCAGGGATGACTGGGATGCCCAGGAGGAAGCCTTGCGGACCTATATGGATGACCTCCAGGCGGGCGATGTCGATGAGTTCCCGGACCCGTCCCCGGAGTCGGAAACGCCTTTCGTGCGGCTGGTGCTGGACATTACCCAGCGTCAGGCCGTGTTCGACACGCCACGCCGGGAGAAACTGATCGCGCTGACCCTGAAATTGCTGGGACATATCCGCCAGGAGATTCGCCGGGTGGGCTTCTGGCAAAGCGAGGCGCGGCGGGACGGCCTGATCCGGCATCTGGTCCGGTTCCTGATGACGGAGGGTGGACTCGATTCGACCTTGAGCAAGGAACTGGCTTACCAACTGGTGGCGCTGGCGCATCACAATCACGACATCCTGGCGCGATGACGCCGGAAACGCTCTGCATCGGCGAATTGCGCTTCCAGGTGCGCCGCAGCGCGCGGCGCCGTTCGCTGGGGCTGACGGTGGATCGCGGCGGCCTGCTGTGGCTGCATGCACCGGTGGACAGCACGACCGAGGAACTGGAACAGTGGGCGCGCGGCCGGCTGCTCTGGGTACATCGCAAGCTGGCCTTGCAGGACAGCGTGCGCTCCACCACTGGCGCCGTGGCGGATGTCTCCCCACTGACGGCGGGGGACAGCGTTTTCTATCTGGGCCAGGCTTACCGGCTGAAGTTCGTCGCCAGCCAGGCGGCGCCGATCATCCGGGCGGGAAACCTCCTGTGCTTAAACCCCGTAGGTCAGGCCCGCTTGAGGGCCGAATTGCGCGCCTGGATGGAAATCGAGGGCGTTCGCTGGCTGGGTCAGCGGCTGGATCAGACCGCCCGGCGGCTGGGCCTGCGGCCCACGGGCTTTGACGTCAGGGATCTGGGCCATCGCTGGGGTTCATGCACCGAAGAGGGCCGCATTCTGCTGAACTGGCGGGTGCTGCAACTTCCTTTACGCCTGATCGACACCATCATCGTCCATGAACTCACCCATCTTGCCGCGCCGCGACATGACGCCGAATTTCGGCGCAGGCTGAACAGTTACCTTCCCGACGCCGAGGCGCGGGAACGGGAACTGAACGTCTCGGGACCGGGCTATCTGCGGCTCTAAATCACCCGATCCTGATATTCACAGGTTCTGTGGATAACTTTGTGGGCAGCGTTGTGGAATGGCAAGCCAGTCAGGGTTTCCGGTGGATCGTCCAAAAAACAGGCAATTCCGCAACCCATTGATTTTATATTTGATTGTATCGCTTCCATAGCCAATCGAACCAGAAATCGCCTGCCTTGGCTTGACTGTGCATAGATTGAAGCCAGTTGTACTGATCGAGCCCGAAATTTGGCTATTTTCAGTGGCGGGCGGCGCTTGTGAATGCGACGAGGGTGACGGGCGGCCAGCCGGCAAGAGAGTGGCTGTTCAGGTTGAAACGACACCTCTGGAAGCCCTGATGAAAAAAAGGGGCCACTTTACAGTGGCCCCCCGTTCAACCGGCCTCCCGGATCAGGAAGCCTTGTCACTTCCACCCGTGTTGATGCCCAAAAGGGTGTAGGCGGGACAGGTATTCAACAACCCGGTGGCAATGGGTAACAATCCGATAAAGCCCCAGGGGCCGATGGCTCCCGTAATGGCCAATATCACCAGCAAGCCGCCCACACCCAGGCGCGCATATTTGTCGTTTTTACCAACATTTTGGGGTAGGTTCATCTGTTCTCCTCCTCTGTTCCGATTATTGTTTGAAGATGCCACACCCCTGCATTGCGTACACTGCATGAGGAAGGCCACATCAGTTTAATCTTCGCCGGTATCGATGACAAAGCAGATTTCAGACCAGTGTGACCCCAGTGTCCCTCGGGCAACAAAAAAGCCCTTGGATTGCTCGCAAGGGCTTGATTTGATTGGCTGGGGGACTAGGATTCGAACCTAGGTTGACGGAGTCAGGGTCCTTGATTATCAATAACTTACAACAAACCACCACACACTACAGCCAATAGAATCAATGATATAGGATGATTCCATTATCCTGATTGATTGCCGAATATCGCCATTATTTGCCTGCAAGTGTCCCATCAGTGTCCCATGGGACAGGCACAAAAAGCCCGCATTGCGGCGGGCGTGGTGGGCGCGGCTCTCACACACTGGGGCTTGTGATGACAACAATTTGCGGCCCGGTCAGCGCGTGGGGCTTGGTGAGAACGAGTTTACCTTGGGCTCTCAGGATAGCGGCGCGGGCTCGCACCTCATCAGGGCTCAAGCGTGGGGCGCTTGGTTGCGGCGGTCGGTTGGCTTCAAGTTTGTCGATGCGGTTACGCAAGCTCATGGCCATACCCTCGCTGTATGACGATGCCAGGTCCACGATGCTTGACGGTTACCGGGTCATCAGGTCCAAGCAATTCCGCCAGCGGGTCAGGGCCATTCACGTCCTGGTAGCAGACAAGAAACCCGTTCCTCATCCTGCCCACACGGCGCACATCGACAGCGTGGGCGGCGTCGCCCTGGGGCTTGACTCTCTCAAGAAACAGCTTTTTTATCGATGTAAATCATGGGCTTAGCCGACATGAAAAATCGTTCAAACAGCTCAAAACAGCGCCTGTTTCATGGTAACACCTTGCCCCGTGCGCGGGGCTTATA
>Ga0172373_10006251_pt1 | contig 15915 bp, 16 predicted proteins | sample Lak10m_2_FD_114546 | JGI IMG/M metagenome (GOLD analysis project Ga0172373, IMG submission 114546) | Freshwater microbial communities from Kabuno Bay, South-Kivu, Congo - kab_092012_10m | ecosystem: Environmental > Aquatic > Freshwater > Lake | place: Democratic Republic of the Congo...
AATTTCTGCTCTCGCTCAATTTTAATGTTTCAAAAATGAAACACTTTTTGCAATAAAAATTCTGCATCAAATTCAATCACATACGAAAATGTCCCGTTCCAGATGTAACGCAAAAGATACAAACAAGCCTGATCACACCATCGCCAACAAATACATAATAACCAATAAAAACATATGGTTATAAACTTGGCACGGTCGTTGCAATACCTAGTTCATGTTATTTTGATTCAGTCATAGCAAGCCAGTAAGTTGAGGAGCGAAGCATGAATTGGTTAACCGGGTCGCTAACCGCCCATGGTTGCAAATATCAGATAAGGCGATTGAGCTGGATATTGGGAATAACTGCAGTTTTTTGTTCTGGTGTAGCACAGGCTGAAACAGACCATCAGGTGAATGAATCCTGGAATCTTTCCTGGATAGGTGATGATGTAAATGCAGATGCGTTAAATGATAGTGATTTATCTTTTGTAAACGGTAAAGGTGCGGAGCAAACCGTTTTAGATGCTGGTGGAAAATTAGCCATTATCCTGTGGGATGAAGGCGGAAGCGATAACAGACGTGGGACCAATCATGATGTTAACAGCGCCTCAGTCGTTCATCTGACAGTGTTGCACAAATAGTGGAGAGTAAAGTCATGCGTATAAAGAAACACTTGCGTCAATGGCAAAAAACGATTCCAGCCTCATTGTTTGTGGCATTGGAAAGTTTGTCAGCTGCTCCGGCTATTGCAGGAGATGGGGTGGTGATTCTGCAACGCGAAGTTCCTGTTCGGCCCGCCATACGGGAAGGCAATCCCGGACGTGCCTTGACTATAGACACTTCGCCTGATGACAAGGTGCAACAAGCGGTCAGCCAAAGCACCAGCGTTAAACCAACCGAGTTAAACGATGCCGATTTTGCTGCAATTTCCACAGGGACTCCCAGAGCATTGGGTGTAGCCTCCGATACCGCTGGATTATCTGAGACAACTTTCAATAGTTACGGTCTGGGTAATGCAGGGAGTGCAGGAACCGTTCAGTCCGTCACACCTATGATTGCCGGTGCCGTGGGGGGCGCCGTGGGCGCCGCAACCGGACAGTTGAACACAGGGTTAACCGGTGCCACTAATGCAATGACTGGTCTGACCAGTGCCATCATGCGCACTACAGGACAGTAAGCGAAAAGCGGAAGGACATGTCATGAAATCAGACCTTTTACTTGCAAATGTGTTGATAACGTCATCCATGCTTCATAGTGGCTTGGTACTGGCACAAGATTCATTACCTGACACTCCTGGCTATGTCACCCAGAGTGTGATTGATGGCAATGCATTAAGTCATGTACGCGGTCGATTTGCGGTAAATATGACCGCAGGAGATTCAAATGTTCAGGCAAATGCGGCAGCCGTAGCATTAGATACACAAGGCGGGACTGCTATCGGATTAGTCAGTGGCGTACAGGTCACCGACCCGAGACAGGCTGGCTTACCCGACATCGCAACTGCATCTATTGGAGGCAATGCTTTTGCGCACAGCGCAGGCTTGATCTCGGTGAATCAGTCTAGCGGTGTAGGAAACGCACAAGCGAACGGCGCAGCGTTCGCAATGGGATTTGAAGAAGTAATAGCGGAAAGCGTACTCTCCGCCACGACTTCAAATGCAGTACCGGCTGGCGCCGGAACTGGCAAGAGTCACCAGGCAGTATCAATTGCTGATACCGCGTTCGATGGTGCACACGGGCTAGTTCAGGTCAACCAGTCGGCAGGGTCGGGCAACAGTACGGCCAATAACTTCGCACTTCAGGTGCAACTGGGTGCGAAACCGTAGTTTCAAGTTCTTAACCAACCGCAATTAGGAGAATAACATGAAATCGATTTTTGAAAAAACATCCCTCGCGTTGGCAGTGGCCGCTCTGTTCACTTCGCCAACAGTCTTTGCTAACGATAGAGGAGGTCATGACAGGGATCGTGACTCAGTAAATATTGAAAAGGACATCAGTCTGGAACAGGATGTCGAGATTGAAGGTCGCGTACATGTCACTGGTACGATTAACATTGATGCCAGCTCAACCGCCATTGTGGATGACAAACAAATCAACGGCGGCAACAATGTGCATAACAATGAGGTCACTAACTCTGCAACTGTTAGCGGCAATGCGCTCAGTAATGCCAGCGGCAATATTGGCCTGAACGTCACCGCAGGTGACAACAACCAGCAAGCCAATGCGGCAGCATTCTCAGCCGCTGACGCCAGCTTCGTATTCGGCTCATCCGATGCGGAAGTGTTTGCAACTCAGGCAGCGGTAGGTAATCGTACCAACTACCTCGGCAATACCAACGCCGCCTCTATCAGTGGTAACGCACTTACCAACGCCAGCGGCAATATCGGTGCAAACGTTTCTGCCGGTAATAATAATCAACAGAAAAATGATCTGGCCGCATCGGTCGCAGTCGCTCGCATGGCAACAGCAACGGTGCAGGCCAACCAGTTGAATGGCGGCAACACAACCGACAACAACCCTATTCATCATGAAGAAGTTCAAAATGTCGCAGTTAACTTGGCATTGAGAGCCGGCGGTGGTTACCTTGGTGGTGGTTTAGGTGGCTACAGCGGTCAAACCGGTGGTAGTTATAGTGGTAGTGAATCTGGCTCAACCTCTGGCAACTCTTACCAATCCAGCAACTTCTACCCTGATGTCTGGAGCTCTAACCAAACCCACCCATGTGGTGATTGCGCCCAAACAGGACACATCGACATGGATAGCCAAGCGCAAGGCGCTGTTCAAAACCCTAATAAACCAGGTGTAGGTGGCCTTGGCTTTGACAATACCGGGACATATAGCGGAAGAGAGTCAGGTAGCTATAATGGTGGTGAACGCGGCACATTGGGCTTCGTTGAAGCAGGTGGAATTCTGCTTGCCGGTGCAGTGACTGGCAACATCCCTGTTGTTGTCACCACCAATCTGGCAACTACCAACACTTCAAGTCTAGGCGACAACGCATTGATGAATGCCAGAGGCAACATCGGTGTCAATATTGCCTCTGGTACCAACAACCAGCAATTTAACGGGCTGGCAATCTCAGCAACTCAGGCAGGCACTGGTTCTGGTGGCAGCAATGGTGGCAGTCCTGAATAAGTGCGTGGATAGCACAACTATCTTGCACACATAGCCCAAAAGGCTATTTAGCGAATCCCTGCTGGAATATTCGGGCGGGGATTCGCCAATCAGTTTGCAGTATTAAAGCGCTTTGTAGCCAGAAATGCGAAAAGAGAACTGCTATGAAACATACAGAAAAATATAAATACATTTTAGCTTTTGCTGTGATGGTGACCTTGAGCATGGCAAGTTCTTTCTCGTCTGCATTGATTTCCATATTTATCTCTCCGGCTTTAGCCGCCGATATTAGAGTCGGCAATGTTCTTCCGGGGGGTGGGGTTGTTCATAAAAACCTGATTAGCATGCGCGACCTGAAATTCGTGAACATGGTGCCGCAGCATACAGATTTCAGTTGTGGCGCTGCTGCGCTGGCCACGATTCTGAAATATGCCTATAACAAAGACATCACTGAAGAAAACGTGATTGAAGGATTAATGAAGGTCAGTGACGTGGAGTTGGTTCGTCAGAAAGGTTTTTCATTGCTGGACATGAAAAACTACACTCAAAGTATCGGCATGCGCGGACGTGGATATAACGTTACTCCGGAAACGCTGGAAAAAGTACATATTCCTACGATCGTTTTACTGAATTACAAAGGTTATAAACATTTTGTCGTGCTCAAAAAAGCCACTGCAGAGAAAGTCTATATTGCAGACCCTGCGCTAGGTAACCGCATCATGAAAAGAGATGAATTTGATGCCAACTGGAACGGGATCATTTTTGCAGTTGTAGGACAAGGGTTCGATCGGGAATCTATCCTGCTAAAACCCAAGGAAGCATTAACTGCGCGCAAGTTAACCGATACATTTCACCCCTTAACCGATGCCGAACTATTTGATTTTGGCTTTACCCGCGCTGACATGCTGGGGTTATAGAAGAACTGTGTCTGAATTTGAATCATGTGGAAAAGGCGCTTATGCCAAATGTGTTAGTAAGTATTTAGCGTACCAGCAGGTAAATATTACTTGAGGTACCAAGGAGTTCCTAATATGAATATCTCTACCATGAATGCAATACAGCACGCCCAATATTTGCATCAGCAAAGTTCAATGCAAAAATATACAGGTCTCGTGCAAAAGCGTGTGGCAAGGAAGTCTGGTAATCACACACGTAGACTGGCATTAACACTAGCCGGCATTATTGCTTTTACACCAATAGCAAATGCGGCAATGCCGCCAGATTTAGAAGTATTTAACGGAATGAAGGAAGTTTCCGATAGCGATTTGGGTCACATGCGCGGAAAATTCGCCAGTAATAATCAGGTGCTTTATTTTGGGGTTGAAATCATCAGTAACTGGCAAACTGCTGCCGGTAACGTAATTACAGCTGGCGCCAACCTTAATATAGATTTTCGCGCCAACCCGGGCAGTACGCCAACAGTGCAATATGTGCCCACCGTCAGTATCGTGCAGCAATCCCAACCTGTGGCCACAGAACAAAGCAACGGCAGCAACAACGTAAGCGGTGGTGCCGGACTGGCTGCCGTCAGTGGTGTTTCACAAAACATCCAGGTGGCGGGACAGTTCAACCGCATACAGAATGGCATCGACATGCAGGTGGAACTCTCGTCTGCAGGTCAGGGTGGCTCGATTGCCAGTGCTGTGCAGGGTCAGGCGGGGTCGTTATCTGCAACCGGAGATGATGGCACGATCGCCACGGTGACACTCTCGAATAACAGCATCGGTGTCAATGTTGCCGTGCCAGGACAAGGACAGGTATTACAGCAGATCCGCAATCAGGGGATGTTCCAGTCAGCGCGTATCGGAGGCGACCTGAATCAGATCTACAATGCGATCACGATGCATATCGGGCTGAATTCCGCTGCCGGGGGTGGCGCTGCCGGTACGTTCGCAGCTTTGCAGAGCTTGAAAGCACTGCCTCAAAACGGCATGTTCTAAACAGTTGGCAGTAAATACTCTCTATCAATCAGGAGGTACAAGACGAGTGCGTGTGATGTCCCTATGGTTCAGTCTAATGCCAAGGATTAGGCCGAGAAATCAGCCAGAAGTTCAGGTAGTGAAGCCCCCCTCACACCTGACTACAATCCATGGGCATGAAACAATGGTTATCCATCATCATTCGTGCACCACCCGCATTCGCCTTGTGCCTCCTGATAATATCGATCAGAATTCCAGCGGATTGACATCCACAGCCCATCGCACTTTAGCGGCTGGCTTATGGGCTCTTATCTGACTCACCAGTTGTGAAAGCAATCTTTGCAGGGCAGGGCGCTGGCTGGCATGCATCAGGATATAGCCGCGCTCCATACCCTTGAGACGCTCCATTTGAGGACGCACCGGATCATAAACCATCACCTCCTCGCTCAAACTCCGCGCTGTGTGAAATGCAAAATTCAAGAACTGCTGCACTAACGAATAATCATGCGCTTCCGCTCTTAACAAGGCGGTGTACACAAAAGGCGGAAATTGCACCTGCTCCCGCTCCAGCAGCATGGCATTGGCATAATGCTCGTAATCCTGTCGGCGTAAAGCATTAAATAACTCATGCTCAGGAAACGCCGTCTGGATAATGACCTGACCCGGCTTATCTGCGCGGCCAGCACGGCCAGCCACCTGCATCAATTGAGCAAACAAACGTTCGCTGGCACGAAAATCAGGGCTGTGCAGAGCACTATCAGTATCGATTACCCCCACTAAAGTCAGATTAGGAAAATCATGCCCTTTCGCCAGCATCTGCGTACCCACCAGAATATCGATTTCGCCGCTATGTACGCGATTCAGAATCTCAACCAGTGCGTGTTTACGGCTCACGCTGTCACGATCTACCCTGACAATGCGCGCATCAGGCAGCAACCGGGCTAAAGTCTCCTCCAACCGCTGCGTGCCATGACCGGTCGGATGCAAATCCGCATTGCCGCAGCTTGGGCACTGATGCGGAATCTTTTGCTCATGCCCGCAGTGGTGGCAACGCAGCTTTCTTTGCCCCAAGTGCACCACCAGCCTGCTGCTGCAACGTGTGCAGGGGGCAATCCAGTGACAGGCTGAACAAAGCAGAACCGGCGAATATCCGCGGCGATTGATAAATAGCAAAGACTGCTCTTTTCGATCCAGTCTGGCGCGCAAACCTGCAATAAGCTGAGGGGTTAAGCCGTGCTGCAAATTGACTTTGGTCGTATCAATACAGTCAATCCGCGGCAATTGTGCTGCTGACACGGCGCGCTGCTTTAACGTTAGTAAACGATATTTGGTCGCCTGATTCCTGTCAGGCTGTGCTTGATGGCCGACGGCGTTATACCAGCTCTCCAGCGCCGGGGTAGCGGACCCCAGCACCACCGGAATATTCAGTCGCTTCGCCCTGACCATCGCAACATCACGCGCGTGGTAACGCATGCTGTCCTGCTGCTTGTATGAACTGTCGTGCTCTTCATCAATGATGATCAGCTTCAAGTTCGGCAAAGGTGTAAAAATCGAAAGCCGGGTGCCGATGATGATCCGTGCAGCACCAGATTGCGCCAGCTGCCAATGATGTAAGCGTTCACTCTCGCTCAGACTGCTATGCAGACTCACCAGTGAAAATTGCGGTAGCCGGCTTCTGAAACGCGCTTCCAGCTGTGGCGTTAAATTGATTTCAGGCACCAATACCAGCACCTGCGCCCCTTCCTGCTGCAGAACATGCTGCATCAAACGAATATAGACCTCAGTTTTACCACTGCCCGTAACACCATAAAGCAACCATGGCTTGAAGACCTGCATTTCACCAGTGATACGCATGACCGCTTCTGTCTGCTCTGCATTTAATCCCGGCTCAGGGGTAACCTGTATGGAAGATACACGCTGCGAGGCAATCACTTGTTCACTTGTTGCATATTGCAGATCCACCAGTTGCTTCACGGCCTTGCGCGCAGTAGCGGAAATCTCGTCCAACTCGGCTTCTGTTAATCGCCCGGATGTCTGTAGCGCAAGCAGTACTTGACGTAATACGCGCTGTTTCTTGGGAATGCTCTCAACGTCTGTCTGCTGTCCAGTGTCTGTCAGCTGATACGCATACTGCTTGCGCGAAACGGCTGGGGCAACCTGCCTCAGGCGCGCAGGTAAAGCAGATAGCAGCGCCTGCCCAAACGGATAGTGATAATAGTCTGCGCTGAATTTAACCAAACTTAACATTTCAGCGTCCAGCGGCACTTCATCCACGAACACTTGGATGACTGGCTTTAGTTTTTCAATGGCTACATCACTTGTATCAACAATCTCCATGACAATGCCAATCTGGTTACGGCGACCAAACGGAACCAGCACACGCTGGCCGATTTGCACTGGCTGACCATTGCCTGAATAATCAAACAAACGGTCTAACGGTACATCAAGTGCGATTTTCAGAATGGATTGAGTCAAGGTTCAAGGACTTTAAGTAAAAATGACAGCAGTAGGTTAAAATACGCGTTTTAGCATTTTATGCAATTATTGTGAAAACACATCTTACCCAATTACTTGCCGTTGCCGCAAAAACTATTGCGCCAGACGTTGCGGATTTAAACATTGTATTAGAGCGCCCTAAATCTGCCGAGCATGGCGATTTTGCCACAAATCTGGCAATGGCTCTGGCCAAGCCGCTCAAACAGAACCCTCGGGTGCTGGCAACACAGATTATTGATGCATTGCCTGCCAATGACTATATCGCCAAAACCGAGATCGCAGGTGCCGGCTTTATCAATTTCTTTTTAAATGCTCAATCAAAACAAGCGGTAGTCAAAGATATTCTCAACGCGGGCAGCCAATATGGCCGTAATGAGCAAGGCAACAGGCAAAAGGTACAGGTGGAATTCGTATCCGCCAACCCAACCGGCCCTCTACACGTTGGACACGGACGTGGAGCCGCGGTGGGTGACTGTTTGGCACGTCTGCTGGACGCCAACGGCTGGGACGTCACGCGAGAGTTCTATTACAACGATGCGGGTGCACAAATCGACAATCTCACCATTTCTGTACTGGCTCGCTGCAAGGGCATCTCGACCGAACACGAAAGCTTTCCAGAAAACGGCTACCGCGGCGAATACATCAATGATATTGCCGCAGCATTTCTGGCCAAGCATACCGTAGTGGCCGATGACATCGAAGTCACCGCCAGCGGCGACATCAACGACCTAAATTCCATTCGTGCTTTTAGCGTAGCCTATTTGCGCCATGAGCAGGATTTAGACTTAAAAGCGTTTCAAATTAAATTTGACGTATTTTCACTTGAAAGCGCGCTCTACACCACAGGTAAAGTGGAACAGACCGTACAAGCGCTGATTCAAAGTGATCACACTTATGAAGACAACGACGCACTGTGGTTAAAAACCACAGACTTTGGCGATGACAAAGACCGCGTGATGCGCAAAACCGATGGCGGTTATACCTATTTTGTCCCCGATGTTGCCTACCATGCTGAAAAATGGAATCGCGGCTTTGTCCGTGTCATCAACGAACAGGGTGCAGACCATCACAGCACCATTACCCGCGTGCGCGCTGGCTTGCAAGCACTTGATATCGGCATCCCCGCAGGCTGGCCTGACTATGTACTGCACCAGATGGTAACCGTAATGCGCGGCGGCGAAGAAGTGAAACTGTCAAAACGTGCCGGCAGCTATGTGACCTTGCGTGATCTGATTGAAGAAGTGGGATGCGACGCAACTCGCTACTTCCTGGCAGCGCGTCGTGCTGACTCGCAACTGGTGTTCGATATTGATCTGGCACGCAGCCAAAGCAATGACAATCCTGTTTATTACATTCAATACGCGCATGCGCGTATTTGCAGTGTGCTGAGCCAATGGAATGATGATGTTGCAAAACTTGCACATGTCGATGTCACACCGCTGAACAATGCACATGAAACTGCACTGATGCAGCGCTTAAGTGAATATCCTGAAGTGGTTGCAAACGCTGCAATAGAGTTAGCTCCACACACAATTGCTAACTACCTGAAAGAGTTGGCCAGCGATTTGCATAGTTATTACAACGAATATAAATTTTTGATTGATGATGAACCACTCAAACTGGCACGTTTAAGTTTGATTAGCGCAACCCAGCAGGTGCTCAAAAATGGCCTGGATTTACTTGGTGTCAGCGCACCTGAAAAAATGTAAGGAATATCATTCGTTATGAGTAGAGATTACAAACCAAGTCCTGAGCGTGCTAAAAAAGCCAGCAAGGGTAACCCGTTTTTCACCGGTTTGCTCATCGGGTTTTTATTAGGCGTAGCTGCCTCTCTTGCCGTTGTCATGTTCATCAAAGGCGGCGACAGTCCTTTCGCCGAGATGACAAAACCCAATAAACCGATCTCTGAGAAAATCAAGGAAGATGCGAAGAAACAGGCCGCTGCTGATGCTGAAGCAACGACAGATGCTCAAGTAACAGACGGCAGCACCAAGGACGATAAAACCCGTTTTGATTTTTATACCATACTGCCGGGCAGTGAAAGCAAGGTCAGCACCGAAGAAATCAAAATCAAGGAAGAAACACCGCAGCCAACTGCTCAGCCTACGTATTTCTTACAGGTAGGTGCTTTTCAAACAGAAGAAGAGGCTGACAACATGAAAGCCACTTTGGCTCTACAGGGCTTTGAAGCACTGGTACAGACTGCAAGCATTCCTGAAAAGGGCATCTGGCATAGAGTGAGAGTTGGCCCATTAAAAAATCTGGACCAGATCAACAAAACAAAAGCAGACTTGAACAGCAACGGCTTTAAGGCTGACCTGATTAAAGTAAACAGCGAAAACCAATAATCAACATGCTGGTCAATATAAAGTTGGTTGAGTTTTAGCAAAATATGTCAGCCAAATTGATTACCAAGCGTTTGATGCAATACTGAATTCGTTATGTAACAAATCTAAAGAATAAGTTTATAAGGAAAATATTAATGAAAAAATTACTAGCTGCCTTGATGTTAATCGCTTCATTCAGTGTGATGGCCGAACCACAAATGGGGAAAGAGTTCGATCGAACCGCTCAAACCATCAACGCCGAAAACCCAAACAAAATCGAGGTCATCGAACTGTTCTGGTATGGTTGTGGGCACTGCTATCAAATGGAACAACCTATCAACGCATGGGTTAAAAAGTTACCTGCTGATGTAACCTTTAAACGCGTACCTGGCTTGCCTAACGAAAAATGGGCACCCATGGCCAAAGCTTATTACGCAATGGAAACCTTAGGCATCCTGGAAAAACTGCACACACCGTTGTTTGAGGCGATTCACAAACAAAAAGCGCTTGACCCAACAGATGAAAAAGCAGCGATTGACTGGGTAACCAAGCAAAGTGGTTTAGACAGAAAAAAAGTGGAAGCCGCTTTTGGTTCTTTCTCTATGAACACCAGCCTGAATCGCGCTGCCAATATCTTCCGTGCCTCAGGCGCCACTGGTGTGCCTAGCTTGGTCATTGATGGCCAGTACATCACTTCAAGCACAATGGCTGGTAACAACTATGCAGCGTTGAGCACTGCGGATTACATCATTACCAATGTTCGGGCAGATAAAGCCAAAGCGGCAAAACCTGCAAAAAAGTAATACCCGCTACGAACTGGTTTAACACCTTGTATGACAAGATTTTAAATTGGTAAATAATTTCAAGAACCCGTTTTACTGTGAGGTAAATACGGGGTTTTTGTACCAGTCATATCGCGAATATTTTTCAGGATTGCCATGAAAGTTTTTATTACCGGCGCATCAAGCGGCATAGGCGAAGCCCTTGCACACGAATATGCCAAACGTTATCAGCATAAAAAAACGATAATAGGCCTTGCAGCTAGACGGAGTGAGCACTTACAAAGACTTCGTGATGACTTAGAAAGTAAGTATCGTATCCAATGTGCCATCTATCCACTCGATGTGCGTGATAACACCGCTCTTTGTGCTGCCGCGGCTGATTTTTTACAGCAACATGGCACGCCCAACGTCGTGATTGCCAATGCCGGCGTCAGCCGCGGTACGCTTACCGAGTATCAGGAAGACATGACCGCATTTCAAGCGGTCATGGATATCAATGTGATGGGGATGGTACATACCTTTCAGCCATTTATCAGCGCCATGAAGCAAGCTCGCGCACAGGGAGAGCAAGCGCAATTGGCGGGCGTGGCCAGCGTAGCGGGGGTGCGTGGCCTACCCGGCAGTGGCGCCTATAGCGCCAGCAAAGCCGCCGCCATTACCTATCTGGAAAGCCTGCGTACCGAGATGCAGCATCATGATATTGCTGTCACCACCGTTGCGCCAGGCTATATACGCACGCCGATGACTGACATCAATACTTACAATATGCCATTTTTAATGGATGTAGACGTATTTGCCAGAAAATTTGCAGATGCCGTGAAAAAACAAAAACGCTTTACCGTGATCCCCTGGCAGATGGGTGTGGTAGCAAGGTTGATGCGGTTTATTCCGCCGATATTGTGGGATATACTAACTAAAAGCGCACCACATAAAAGTCGAGAATGACCCTTTAAATAAATTAAAATTATGCTCATCGAAGGTACACTTAAAAAATGGAACGATGATAAAGGCTTTGGGTTTATAACGCCCGCACAAGGTGGTCCAGAAGTCTTTGTTCATATTTCAGCTTTCCCTAGAAATAGTAGTCGTCCACTCCTAGGTGAGCGAGTAACATTTGAGATTGAAATTGATAAACAGGGGAAAAAGAGAGCCAAGAACTTAGTTTTTCTAGACCGCGTTAAACCAGCATCCAAGAAACACACTATTGTTCACCGAAAAAACAATCCGAACTCAATTTCACTTTTATCAGTAGTAATAATTGGGTTCTTGATTGCTGTTGGGGCTTACATGTACAACCATATAAATGTTAGTTCTACTCTTCAAGGCATCGCATCTGAAACTAACACCAGCGTCAAATTCAGCAATCAAACCATATTCAATACATTCAAATGTGACGGCAGAACGCATTGTTCACAAATGACCTCCTGTGCTGAAGCTGAGTACTTTCTCAAAAACTGCCCAAATGTAGAAATGGATGGTAACAATGATGGGGAACCATGTGAGCAGCAATGGTGCACAAGTTCTTTCGCTAATTAGAAGAGTCAGGTGGATTATTTAACCCAGCCTAAAATAAGCTGAGTACTAGGCATCCCGACGCAGACAGTACAATTTAGTACGGCAAGTCGGGATAGCGACGTAATCAGCTTATCATCTACTGATAGGTTTATAACGAATCCGTTTAGGCTTAGCGCCTTCCTCACCCAATCGCTTACGCTTATCAGCCTCATATTCCTGATAGTTACCGTTAAAGAAGGTCCATTGTGAATCACCTTCCGCTGCCAGGATATGCGTTGCGATACGATCCAGAAACCAGCGATCATGCGAGATCACCAATACGCAGCCTGCAAACTCCAACAGCGCATCTTCCAGCGCGCGTAATGTTTCCACATCCAGATCGTTTGAGGGTTCATCCAGCAGCAGCACATTGCCACCCGAGATCAATGTCTTAGCCAAATGTAAACGGCCGCGCTCACCACCAGATAGCTGGCCCACAATCTTCTGCTGGTCTGCCCCTTTAAAGTTAAAACGGCCAATGTAAGCGCGTGATGGCGTTTCATAGCGGCCAACCTGCAGAATATCGGAGCCGCCTGAAATTTCATCAAACACGGTTTTGCTATCGCTCAAAGCTTCGCGACTCTGGTCCACATAAGCGAGTTTCACGGTTTGACCGATTTTCACCTCGCCAGTGTCAGGCTGCTCTTTACCGGTAATCATCTTGAATAAGGTCGATTTACCCGCGCCGTTAGGACCGATGATGCCAACAATCGCGCCAGCCGGTATGCTAAAGCTCAAATTATCAATCAATAAACGATCATTGAACGCTTTGCTCACACCATCAAACTCAATGACCTGATCACCTAAGCGCTCACCGGCTGGAATAAAGATCTCCTGTGTTTCATTGCGTTTCTGATATTCAGCACTCGCTAATTCTTCATAACGCGCAATACGCGCTTTGCTCTTGGCCTGGCGTGCCTTTGGGTTCTGGCGCACCCACTCGAGCTCGGTATTCAGTGCTTTACGGCGCGCAGACTCTTGCGACTCTTCCTGTGCCAGACGTGCTTGCTTCTGGTCTAGCCAGCTGGAGTAGTTACCTTTCCACGGAATGCCATGTCCACGGTCCAGCTCCAAAATCCATTCCGCTGCATTATCAAGGAAATAGCGATCATGCGTAACCGCCACCACGGTACCCGGAAAACGCACCAGAAACTGCTCTAGCCATTCCACAGACTCTGCATCCAGGTGGTTGGTTGGCTCATCCAGCAGCAACATATCCGGCTTTGACAGCAACAGCTTACACAAAGCCACACGGCGCTTTTCACCCCCTGACAATGGGCCAATCTTTGCATCCCACGCAGGTAAGCGCAAAGCATCGGCAGCAATCTCTAACTGGTGCTCCACATCTGAGCCACTGGCTGCAATGATATTTTCATACTTGGCCTGTTCTTCTGCCAATTTATCAAAATCCGCATCCGGGTCAGCGTAGGCAGCATAGACTTCTTCCAGCTTCTGCTTCGCTTCCATCACCGCACCCATGCCGCTTTCAACTTCCTCGCGCACAGTCTTATTCGCATCCAGTTGCGGCTCCTGCGGCAAATAGCCAATAGAAATGCCAGGCTGCCATTGCACCTCGCCTTCAAACTCTTTATCCACGCCCGCCATAATGCGCAGCACGGTAGATTTACCCGCACCATTCAAGCCCAGCAGGCCAATTTTTGCACCAGGGAAAAAAGACAAAGAAATATCTTTGATAATCTGTTTTTTAGGAGGTACGATTTTGCTCACGCGGAGCATAGACATTACATATTGAGCCATGATGTTATTTTGCTAATCTGAAAGAGTGAAAGCTTAACAGAAAGTAGGGTGGCCTTGTTAAGCGGGGCAATGGTAAGAGGCGTTACAGGTATAATGAAGCCATTACTGTTTACCGCACGAATCAAGCCCATGGCCATTAAGTCTATAATTTACAAAATCGACCTGCAAATTACGGATATGGACCGTAATTATTATGCGACGCACAATCTCACGGTAGCACGACATCCGTCTGAAACCGATGAGCGCCTGATGGTGCGGCTGATTGCATTTGCACTATATGCCAATGAGGCACTCACCTTCGGCAAAGGCTTGAGCGATGATGACGAGCCGGATTTATGGCAAAAAGATCTCACCGGTGCCATCCAGCTATGGATAGATGTCGGATTGCCCGACGAACGCGAGATACGTAAAGCGTGCGGCCGTTCCACACAGGTTGCCGTGGTGCTATATGGGGGGCGCGTTGCCGACATGTGGTGGACGCAAAACAGCAAAGCTTGCTTAAAATTAAACAATCTCACTGTCATCAATCTGCCTGACACACAGGAGCTGGCCAATATTGCAAGCCGTGGCTTGAATATCAACTGCACCATTCAGGATGGCCACATTCTGATAGGCCATGAAAATGGCTGTTTTGAGGTTACACCAGTCACTTTAAAAGAACCCAACAGCTACTGATTTAAGGCTCATCCTGAACTGGTACTTTCAGAGACAGACACCAATGAAGTTCAAAGCGATAACAATTGTTTTTATTGCAATGTTGCCTGCTACTGCCGCGCATGCCGAAAAAATCGATACAGCCGCTTTACTCTCCGCACATAACAAATGGCGCACTGAAGCGGGTATCACCGAGAAAATAAGCTACTCACCTGCACTGGCTATAAGCGCTCAAGCTTGGGCAAATCACTTGAAACAATCTAACGCTTGCCAGATGCACCATAGTAAATCCAATGGCCACTATGGAGAAAACCTTTACTGGGCAAGCGCCTTAACATGGCCTGATGGCCGCAGTGAGCAATTAGATATCCCTGCACAGCAAGTCGTAGACAGCTGGGGCAGCGAAAAATCTGACTATGACTACATCAGCAATCAGTGCGCTGAGGGGAAAATTTGCGGACACTACACGCAGTTAGTCTGGCGCGCTACCAGAACAGTAGGTTGCGGAATGGCAGTATGTGACGATACCCATGAGCAAGTATGGGTATGCCGATATCAACCGGCAGGAAACTGGGTGGGCGAAAAACCCTATTGAACCGTGCCGTTCCATCTTGAACAATTTGAGTAACCCATGCACCCAAACAACTCAGATATGATTCGCATATTTTTTGCCTTGTGGCCAACAGCATCTATCCAGAAGTCATTATATGCAGTTGCTAAAGAAAACAGGCCCAAATGCGGCGCTCGCCTGATGCGAGCCGACACGCTGCATATCACACTGCAATTTATCGGTGAAATTGAACGCAGCCGTTTAGCGCATCTGATCAAGGCTGCAGGCATGGTATCCGCTCCACCTTTTGAAATCACCCTGGATAAACTCTGCTACTGGAAACACAACAAGATTGCCTATGCAGCACCCGAAACTGAAATGCCCGCACTCAGCCTATTGGTGAGCACTCTTAAACAGACACTGAAATCAGAGGGCTTTTCATTTGAGAATGGCAAATTCAGCGCACATGTCACGCTGATGCGTCATGTCGAAGAAGTGATGGAATCAAGAAGCATTGCGCCTATCCCATGGCGAATTGATCACTTCGCGCTGATCGAGTCCATTACGAACCACCAGGGAACGCATTATCAAATACTGCAGAAATGGCCACTACATTCAAAATGAACAGGTGACTTCACAGTGAGTCTATCACTCAGTATTGAGGGTGTAAATAATTTTGTGTAAACGGTCATTTTGCAGGAAACTGCGTACTTACTTTTGGAGTAAAAATGACCGTATCAAAACCCCTACCAACCGACCTGATCGATGGTCTGCTGGCGAAT
>Ga0172373_10006253_pt1 | contig 15912 bp, 12 predicted proteins | sample Lak10m_2_FD_114546 | JGI IMG/M metagenome (GOLD analysis project Ga0172373, IMG submission 114546) | Freshwater microbial communities from Kabuno Bay, South-Kivu, Congo - kab_092012_10m | ecosystem: Environmental > Aquatic > Freshwater > Lake | place: Democratic Republic of the Congo...
ATTCCGCCCATGGACGCACCCGACACCGCGCCGCCGCCGGCCGCCCCCACCGTCTCGCTCGGACTGGGGCGCCACCCGCGCTTCGCCCGCCCCAACCTGGCCGATTACCTCCCGGACCAACTGCCCGCGCTGCTGGCGGAGCACGGGATCGAAGTCGACGAGCTGCGCGCGCGGCGTCTGTTTGCGGCGGTGGTCGGCCGTGGTGAGCGCGATCTGCTCGCCGTGCGCGGCCTGCCCCACGCCGCCGCCCGCGCCATCGCCGAGACGTTCGACCTGCCGTCGATCCGCATCAAGGAGCGGCGCGTCTCGCCCACCGACGGCTTCGTCAAGTACCTCTTCGAGCTGGCCGATGGCGCGGAGGTGGAGGCGGTGCGCATCCCCATCCCGTGCGAGCCGCCCGACACCGCCGAGGGGGCGCAGGCCCGCAGCGCCGTCGTCGGCACCTGGAAGGGCCGCGAGAAGAAGTACGTCGTCTGCGTCTCCAGCCAGGTCGGCTGCGCGGTGGGCTGCACTTTCTGTGCGACCGCCACGCTGGGGTTCAAGCGCCATCTGTCGCCGGCGGAGATCATCGCGCAGCTGCACGCGGTGCGGGCCGAGGCCGACCGTCCGGTGCGCGGCGTGGTCTTCATGGGCATGGGCGAGCCGATGCTCAACTACGACGCCGTGATCCAGGCGGCGCGCATCTGCTCCCACCCGGCGGGCCTGGGCATCTCGGCGCAGGAGATCACCATCTCCACCGCGGGGATCATCCCCGGCATCCGGCGGTTCACGGCCGAGGGACACAAGTTCCGCCTCGCCGTCTCGCTCACCAGCGCCCGCCCCGAGCACCGCGCCCGGCTGATGCCGATCGAGCGCAAGTACCCCACGCCGGAGCTGGTGGAGGCGATGCGCGACCACGCCCGGCACAGCAAGGGGCGTCTGACGGTCGCCTACGTCATGCTGGGCGGCCTGGACGGCAACGTCACGGAGGCCGACGGCGAGGCGCTGGGGCGGCTGCTCTCCGATGTCCCGGTGCGGCTCGACCTGATCGACGTCAATGGCGGGGTGGGCGGGTTCGAGCCGCCGACGCCCGAGGAACTCAAGCGGTTTCGCGACACGCTCGACCGGACGCTCCGACAGCCGGTGGCCCGTCGCTACAGCGGCGGCAAGGATATCGACGCCGCCTGCGGCATGCTGGCGGCGCGGCAGCAGCCCGGGCTGGTCGGCTGAGCCCCATCGAGCGCATTGGCCGCACCACGCTGGCCACAACATCGATGCCGATCGTGACGGGCGGCGACCCCTCGACAGGCGCGAGAGCTCGAGCAGCTACGGCGTCAACACCGCCGCGCCCTCCGCCGCCGAGAGGTGGCTCTCGATGATCGGCACCAGCCTCGGCACCGCCGCCGCCACCTGACGCTCCGCCTGCGGACGCAGTTTGCCGTAGGCCGACGCCAGCCCCGTGTGCGGCGTCAGACGTGCGCGCTCGTCCGTCACCGCCAGCAACGCTTGCGCCACCTGCTGCTCGTGGCGCCGCAACCATGCCCCCGCCGAGCTCCCCGCCGGGCGCTGCTCCAGCAGCGGATCGAGCGCCTCGGCAAACCGCGGCAACAGGCCATCCAGTACGTCGGCCGCCAGCCCCGGCCTCGTCGCCTTGACCAGCCCCCACACGCCCCGCACGGCCATGCCCGAGACGCCCGTCTTGGCGGACACCTCCGACTCCAGCAGCGCCACCGCCGCATCCCGCAGAGCCCGTCGCCGCTTCTCGTCCGCCAACAACGTCGCCAACGCGCCCATCTGCAACGACCTCCCCGACTCTCAAGCCGACGCCTGCGCGCCGCTGGCTCCGAAGCTGCAATCAAGCTAGTGCAGCCCCGCCCCGCCGGACAGCGTCGACCACGCTGATGGCTGGCCGACGGTTGATCGCGAATCGACCCCTCGCAGCAGGCATCCCCGGGCCACCCATCAGCAGTGGATCTTCAGGAGTCAGCGCATGCCACACGTCGTCGTCGTCGGAGCCGGTCCCGGAGGGCTCACCAGCGCCATCGCCCTCGCCGGGCAGGGGATGGACGTCACCCTGGTGGAGGCCAAGGAGCGGGTCGGCGGCCGGATGAACGTCGTGACCGACGGCACCTACACGCTCGACACCGGGCCCAGCATCCTCCAGCTGCCGCAGGTGCTGGAGTCGCTGGTGGCGCGCGCCGGCAAGCGGCTCTCCGACTACGTGGAGCTGCGCAAGGTGGAGCCCAACACGCGGCTGCACTTCTGGGACGGCACCACGCTCGACACCTCGACCGACCGCGCGGCGATGGCCGAGCAGCTGCGCAAGTTCGGCGCCGACCAGCCGGCCAACTTCGAGCGGTGGATGCGGCTCCATCAGCAGAAGTACACGCTGGCTTGGGAGAAGTTCATCGCCCACCCGGCCGACAGCGCGCTCGACTACTTCAACCCGCTGCGGCTGCTGTCGACGCTGCCGCACAAGCCGTGGCAGACGCTGGCCTCGCATCTGGATGGTTTTTTTCACGACGACCGGCTCACCTACGCGCTGGCCTACCCCTCCAAGTACCTGGGCCTGCACCCGACCAACTGCTCCAGCGTCTTCAGCGTCATCCCGTATCTCGAGTTCGCGTTTGGGATCTGGCACCCGATGGGCGGCTTCCGGGCGCTGGCGGACGGCCTCGCGCGGATCTTTCAGGACCTGGGCGGCACGCTGCTGCTGAACAGCCCGGTCGAGCAGGTGCGGACGCAGGGCGGCCGCGCCACCGGGGTGCGGCTCAAGGGCGGGCGCGAGATCTCCGCCGACGCCGTGGTGGTCAACGCCGACTTCGCGATGGCGCGGCAGAAGCTGCTGAACAACGACGAGGTGAGCGCGCGCTGGACGCCCGACAAGCTGGAGTCGCTGCGCTACTCGTGCAGCACGTTCATGGTCTACCTCGGCCTGGACCGCCCGCTCGACCTCGCGCACCACGAGATCTACCTCTCCAAGCACGTCACGCAGACCACGCCGGAGCGGCTCAACGACGAGACGCTGGACGACGTCGACCCGCCCTTCTACGTGGCGCACCCCTCGGCGACCGACCCGTCGTTCGCGCCGGCGGGCCACTCGGCGCTGTACATCCTCGTGCCCTGCCCCAACACGGCCAACCCCGTCGACTGGAGCCGCCACGCGGAGCGGTACGCCGACCTCGCCATCGACCGGCTTCGGCTGGTGGGCGCGCCGGCGGACCTTCGCAAGCACATCAAGTTCCGCAAGGTGTTCACGTCCGAGACGTGGCGGGATGAGTTCTTCGTCCATCGCGGGGCGGTCTTCAACCTGTCGCACAACTGGACGCAGCTGGGGCCGCTGCGCCCCAAGGCCCGCAGCGAAGAGGTGGACGGGCTCTACTGGGTCGGCGGCGGCACCCATCCGGGCAGCGGCCTGCTGACGATCTTCGAGAGCGCCAACATCGCCGCGGGCCTGCTGTCGGAGCGGTTCGGCCTCAAGCCGTACGCGGGCCCCGCCGAGCGCGTGCCGCCGGTGCCGGCGGAGATGCGGGTGTAGGGACGCCCGCGAGCCGTCGCACAAGGCTCGACGCGAGCAACGCCCGCCCACTTCCGTCGCGATGAGCGTCGGCTCCTGCCTCCCCTGTCGCGGCGGCCGGAAGCCCGCCGATCCTCGGGAGCTTGGCTTTGCCGCCGTGACGTCGACCCGTTCGGACGCGCCGGCAGCACGTGGCTTGTCCACGGATTGACGCCTCTGCGGGCGCCCCGAAGGAGACCGATGGACGGGTGACTCCCGCGGAGTGCCGTGCTATCCACGCGCGCCTTCGTAGGAACGAAAAGCCGCTGCCAGCAGGCGAAAGGAACCCGTCCGATGACCACCGCCACCGCCGACACCACCCCCGAGACCAGCAAGGGCTACGACCCGCGCGAGGTCGAGTCGCGCTGGTACGCGTTCTGGGAGCAGGGCGGCTACTTCAAGGCCGAGGCCGAGAGCGACAAGCCGGCGTTCTGCATCGTCCTGCCGCCGCCCAACATCACCGGCTCGCTGCACATGGGCCACGCGCTGACCGCGACGCTGCAGGACATCCTCGTACGCCACAAGCGGATGAGCGGGTTCAACGCCCTGTGGCTGCCCGGCATCGATCACGCCGGCATCGCCACCCAGATGGTGGTCGAGCGCGAGCTCAAGAAGAGCGAGAACAAGAGCCGTCACGACCTCGGCCGCGAGGAGTTCCTCAAGCGGGTCTGGAGCTGGAAGGAGCAGTACGGCAGCCGCATCCAGTTCCAGCATCGGGCGATCGGCGCCAGCCTCGACTGGTCGCGCGAGCGGTTCACCATGGACGCCGGCTCCAACCGCGCCGTCAACGAGGTGTTCGTCTCGCTGCACGAGCAGGGGCTGATGTACCGGGCCGAGCGGCTCATCAACTGGTGCCCGCGCTGCATGACGGCGCTCAGCGACCTCGAGGTGGAGCACGAGGAGGGCGCCAAGGGCGAGCTCTACTCGTTCGCCTACCCGCTGTCCGACGGCAGCGGCGAGATCGTCGTCGCCACCACCCGTCCGGAGACGATGCTGGGCGACACCGCCATCGCCGTGCACCCGGAGGACGAGCGCTACACCGGCGTCATCGGCCAGTGCGTGCGCCACCCGATCACCGGGCGCGAGTTCCCCATCGTGGGCGACGCGGTGCTGGTCGACCCGGCCTTTGGCACCGGCGCCGTCAAGGTGACGCCGGCGCATGACTTCAACGACTTCGCCGTCGGCCAGCGCCACAGCCTGCCGATGATCAACATCCTCAACCCGGACGGCACGCTCAACGCCGAGGGCGGGCCGTTTGCTGGGCTGGACGTCAAGAAGGCGCGCAAGGCCGTCAAGGAGCGTCTGGCGGAGCTCGGCTTCGAGCGGGGCGCCAAGGACCACGTGCTGGCGCTGGGCAAGTGTCAGCGCTGCACCACCGTGGTGGAGCCGTACCTCTCCAAGCAGTGGTACGTGAAGATCGCCCCGCTGGCGGAGAAGGCGATCGCCGCCGTCGAGGAGGGGCGCACGCGGTTCGTCCCCGACACGTGGACAGGCACGTTCTACGGCTGGATGCGCAACATCCATGACTGGTGCGTGTCGCGTCAGCTGTGGTGGGGCCACCAGATCCCCGCCTGGTACGTGGAGGGCGGCGACGGCGAGCCGATCGTCACCCGCACCGAGGAGGAGGCGTACCGCGTCGCGCGCGAGAGGTTCGGCGCCGAGGTGAAGCTGCGCCGCGACGACGACGTGCTGGACACCTGGTTCAGCTCGGGGCTGTGGCCGTTCTCGACGCTGGGCTGGCCGGAGAAGACGGCCGAGCTGCGGACGTTCTACCCGAACAGCGTCATGGAGACCGGCTTCGACATCATCTTCTTCTGGGTGGCCCGGATGATGATGTTCGGCCTGCATTTCATGGGGGATGTGCCCTTCCGCACCGTCTACCTGCACGCGATGGTGCGCGACGAGAAGGGCGAGAAGATGAGCAAGACCAAGGGCAACGTCATCGACCCGCTGGACGTGACGGCGCAGTGGGGTGCGGACGCGCTGCGGTTCACGCTCGCCTCGATGGCGGCGCAGGGACGCGATATCAAGCTCTCGCTCAAGCGGGTGGAGGGCTACAAGGCGTTCGCCAACAAGCTGTGGAACGCCGCCCGCTTCGCCCGGATGAACCTGGAGGGCTACGACCACGCCGTGGCCGCACGCGCGGTGCCGTCGGATGCCGACCGGTGGATCCTCGCCCGCACGCGCACGGCGGTGGCCGAGGCCGAGGCGGCGCTGCAGCAGTACGCCTTCTCCGATTACGCCTCGACCGTCTACCAGTTCGTCTGGGGCGATCTGTGCGACTGGTACATCGAGCTCTCCAAGAGCGCGCTCTACAGCGACGACACCAACGCCCGCGACGCCGCCCGCCACGCGCTGGTGACGGCGCTGGACGCGGCGCTGCGGCTGCTGCACCCCGTCATGCCGTACGTGACGGAGGAGCTGTGGCAGCAGCTGCCGGCGGAGGTGCGCACCACCGACAGCCTGTGCGTCGCGCCATTCCCCAGGGAGAGCGCGTTCCCCGAGGGCGGCAGCATCGAGAGCGACTTCAAGCCGATCCTCGCGGCCATCAGCGCCCTGCGCGCCTTCCGCGGCGAGAGCGGCATCCCGTTCGGGACGCGGTTCACCGCGACGGCGCTGGCGACCGGCGAGACGGCGACGGCGCTGCAGCGTTACCGCGTGCTGGTGGAGAAGCTGACCAACAGCGAGGTCGTCTTTGCGTGGGAGCGCAACGTGCCGCACGCGGTGCTGCCAGCGGCCGGGTTCGAGCTGCGGGTGCCGCTGGAGGGGCTGGTCGACTTGGCGGAGGAGCGCGGCCGCGCCGAGAAGGAGCTGGGCAAGGTGACGGCCGAGCTGCAGGGGCTGGAGGGGCGTCTGGGCAACCCGAACTTCGTCGCCCGTGCGCCGCGCGAGGTGGTGGAGAAGGACGAGGCCCGCGCCCGGGAGCTGCGCGACCGGCGTGAGCGGCTCACGGCGCACCTGGCGAGCCTCGCCTGATCGGTCCACATCGACGTCTATAGACACGCACGTCCACCTGCCGAACGGAGTCCACGATGCACCTCTTTGACGGAGACGGTCTTGACGAGCTGGTGCGCATGGCGCTGCGGGAGGACGTGGGCGCCGGCGACCTGACGACGGAGGCCTGCGTGCCGGTGGGCGCTCGCGGCAGCGCCATGTGTTACGCCAAGAGCGACGTGGTGGTGGCCGGCATGGACGCGGCGGAGCGGGTCTTCGCGCTGCTGGAGCCGGGCTGCAGCTTCGTGCGACGGGCGCAGGACGGCGACGAGCTGAGCGCGGGTGGACGGCTGTTCGACGTGCAGGGCTCGCTGCGCACGCTGCTGGTGGCCGAGCGCACGGCGCTCAACTTCATCCAGCGGCTCTGCGGCGTGGCGACGCTGACGCGGGCCTCGGTGCGGGCGCTGGACGGCACGCGCACGCGGCTGCTCGACACCCGCAAGACGACGCCGGGGTTCCGCGCGCTGGAGAAGCGGGCGGTCCGCGCCGGCGGCGGCCACGGCCACCGCACCAGCCTCGCCGACGGCATCATGATCAAGGACAACCACATCGCCGCTGTCGGGGGCATCACCGAGGCGGTGCGTCGCTGCCGCGCCCACGCGCACCCACTCGTCAAGATCGAGGTGGAGGTCAAGAACCTCGACGAGGTGGCCGAGGCGCTGACGGCCGGCGCCGACATGCTGCTGCTGGACAACATGAACGACGCGCAGCTGGCGGAGGCGGTGCGGCTGGTGGCCGGACGCGTGCCGACCGAGGCGAGCGGCAACATGAACGTCGCGCGGCTGCAGGCGGTCGCGGCCGCGGGCGTCGACTACGTCTCGATGGGCGCGCTGACCCACTCGGCCCCGGCGGCCGACATCTCGCTGGCGATCACGCAGGCCGACCGGACGTGAGCCTGCTGCCGGAGCGGTCGCGGCAGCTGCGGGAGCGGCTCGCCGCCCAGCAGGTGCACGCGATCGGCCACCGGATCGACTGGCACGACAGCCTCGACTCCACCAGCAACGAGGTGCGACGGCTGGCGGAGGCGGGCGCCGAGCACGGCACCGTCGTCATCGCGGCGCATCAGCACGCCGGTCGTGGACGGCGCGGGCGGCAGTGGAGCGGCCTGCCGGGGGAGCAGCTCTATCTCTCCGTGCTGCTGCGGCCGCAGCTGCCGGTGGAGCGGGCGAGCGAGCTGCCGCTGCTGGCGGCGGTGGCGGTGGCAGAGGCGCTGGAAGGCCTCGGAGCCGCCCCGCGCATCAAGTGGCCCAACGATCTGGAGCTGGACGACCGCAAGGTCTGCGGGCTGCTGTGCGAGCTGGGCACCGACGGGGCCGGACGGCTGGATCATGTGGTGCTGGGCATCGGCATCAACCTGGACGGCGGCACGGACGACTTCCCGGAGGAGCTGCGGGCGCGCGCCACGACGCTGCGCCAATCGACAGGCCGCGCGTACGACGTCGCCTCGGTCGCGGCGCCCCTGCTGGCGGCGCTGGAGCGGTGGCTGGAGAGACACGCGCGCGAAGGGTTTCTGCCGGTGCTGACAGCCTGGCGTGCTCGCAGCTCGACGCTCGACGCGCGGGTGCGGGCGCTGATCGATGGCCGGACCGTCGAGGGGATGGCGATCGACGTCGACGCCACCGGCGCGCTGCTGGTCGAGGAGGACGGTGGCCGGGTGCATCGACTCGTCGCCGGCGAGGTGGAGCGGGTGCGGCGCGTGCCGATTATCCGGGACCCGCCGATGGGAGATCACCAGCGATAGGCGCGCATATGCGCGCCTCCACGTCAGAGTGGACTCGCTGCGCGCTGCTGCTCTGCCCTGTCGCGGCGGCCGGAAGGCCGCCTGCCTCTCCCCTGTCGCCGCGGCCGGAAGGCCGCCGATCGCTTGAGGCTTGGCAGGGCTTTGGATCGGAGGGGTACGCGCGCCGCGGTCGACTTCTGCCGCGGCTCTTCTCCGCCCTGTCACTGCGGCCGGAAGGCCGCCTGCCTTTCCCCTGTCGCCGCGGCCGGAAGGCCGCCGATCGCTTGAGGCTTGGCAGGGCCATCGATCCGAGGACGATGCGACCTCGCCTGACGCGCGCATCGGGACCGCGGATAGAAGAAGGCCGACCCGTCTCGACGACAGGCCGGCCTCGGATCTTTTCGCGCTTCAGTCAGGCTCAGTGCGCCTCGGCCTTGGCCTCGCCGCCCTTGGCCTCACCACCGCCGCCGCCACCGCCGTCCTGGATGCCGGCGAAGTTCATGTTGCCGTAGCCGGCCTGGTGCGAGGAGAGCATCACCTGGCGCAGCACGCTGAACGGCACGTCCATGTCGGCCTGGATGTTGATCTCGCCGTCGAACTGGAGCCCAGAGCGCAGCTCCTCCTGAGCCTTGCGGAACTCCTCGACCTTGAGCTTCAGCGTGTCGACCAGGTCGGGGATGCTGTCGGTCTCGCCGTCGACCATGCGGGGGCTGGCGGCGGCCGTCTTGGCGTCGACGCCGTCCTTGGCCGGATCGACCGGCTTGCCCTCGACCTGCAGCGAGTAGGACTTGAGGTCGGGCGACATGGCGACGCCGACCTGCGTGTTGCGCTTGATCTTGCCGGGCGTGACGATCTTGGGGACCTGGATCGCCTCCGAGATCGTGATGATGTTGCCCTCGGCGGAGAAGTTCTGGAGCAGGTAGATGACGATGATCGTCATCATGTCGACCATGGGCGTCAGGTTGAGACCGGCATAGCCGCTCTTCTTCTTACCCATGGCCCCCTTCTTGCCAAAGATCTTGCTGCGCGAGAGGCGGACACCGGGCCGCTTGCCGGGAGTGACGATGGGCATGGAGGAGTCCTAGTTGGTGGTGACGGGCTTGTACTGGGGGTCGACCACGACGGCGGCGAAGCTGAGCGGCGCGCCCTTGAGCATGTCGACCACCGCCAGCACCTCGTCGAACTTCACGGCGTCGGTGGCGTGGACCTTGATGATCTGCCCCGAGGGACCGTAGCCGGCCCACTTGCCTTCCTTGTCGTTGCAGCCGTTCTTGATCAGCCGGTTGCACTGGTTCTTGATCTCGTCGCGCAGCTTCTCGAGGTTGAACGCCTTCTCCTCGTACGTGTAGGAGCCGTTCTTGCTCTTGCGCTCCTCGCGCATCGCCTTGCGGTTGGCCGGGAGGTCGACCTTCTCGGAGATCTCGACAGGGGTCGGCTCGATCGGGGCGGAGCCGTTGCGCCGCGAGTAGACGAGCTTGTAGCCGGCCTTCTCGTCGAGGTGGACCGACATCTCGACCACCTCCATCTTGTCGAACTCCTGCGGGCTCTGATCGGGCGGGGCTGCGTCGCCGGTCGCCACCTTGAGCGCGGCGATCTGCGTCCACACCGCGGTCACGATGAGAAACGAGATGAGGCAGGAGAGCAGGTCGATGAACGGAACGAGGTTGATCTCGCTGTCCATCGACTTCTTGCCACCTTTGCCCGAGTCGACTGGTGCGGCGCCACCCATGAGGGTCTCCCGACGCTGATGCGTGAGAAGGAAGATCCGCCGCACCCAGGATCCGCGTGGGACCCGTGTGGTGCGGCGGACGCGTTGCAGAGCGTGACGTTACGCCGCCTTGGAGTTGGCGGTGATCTTGTCGCGGTTGGCAACGACCAGGTTGAGCACGCCGACGGTGGTCTCGTTGATGTCGTCCACCATGTGCTGCGTGCGACCCTGCAGCACGGAGAAGAAGACCAGCGAGATGATGCCGGTGCCGAGGCCGAAGGCGGTGCAGTTCATGGCCTCGGCGATGCCGGCGGTAAGCATCTGGCTCTTGGCCTCGGCGGAGATGCCGGGGGCGGAGACGGCGGCGAAGCAGCCGATCAGACCGGAGACGGTGCCGAGCAGGCCGCACAGCGTGGCGACATTGCCGAGCATGGCGAGGTAGCCGGTGCGGGCCTCGAGGCGGGGCAGCTCGCGGAGGCTGGCCTCATCCATCGCGGCCTGGACCTCGGCGTCGCCCTTGGAGACCTGCATCAGGCCGGCCTTGACGATGTTGGTGAGCGGCACCGGCTTCTGCGAGGCGGTGTAGCTGATCGCCTGCTGCAGGTTGCCGCTGAAGATGTGACCCTTGAGCCCCTCCAGGAAGGCGTGCTTGTCGATGTTGAGCTTCTTGTAGAGGATCGAGATGCGGTCGAACAGGATCGCCAGCGTCACGAGCAGGCACACGAGGATGGGCCACATGCCCCAGCCGCCCTCGTTGAAGTGCTCCGCCACCGAGTGAAAGAACTCCATGGAAACCTCGCGCCGCTGAGGGCCTGTTGTTGGAGCCGCCCCACGCTGGGGCGACGGCTCCGTGAAACACCGACCGAAGAGGCTTGTCAACTGCCTCGTCGGGCTTGACTGCGAAAAGCGCGCGCGGGCGGCACGAGGCCGACAGCACGAGCGGGAATCGAAAACCGCGCGGACCTTATTCACGGCGCCATCGGAGTGTCAAGAACGGGCTCCGTGCACGCTGCGCGTCAACGGTCGGCACGCCGTACCGGTGCCATCAGCCGTGGGTGATCGCCCGGAGAATGACGGTGAGCGCGTAGTCGAGCGCGAGGATCGAGATGCAGCCGCCGACCACGGCCCGGGTGGTGGCGACGCCGACCCCCGCCGCGCCGCCCGAGGCGTTGTAGCCGCGGTGCACGGCGATGAGACAAACGACGTAGCCGAACACGCCGGCCTTGACGATCCCCTGCGCGATGTCCTCCAGCTCGGTGAGCGTGGGGATGCGCGACTGGAACTCCGCGGCCGACAGCCCCGCCGAGGAGACGGCCACGAGGTAGGCGCCGAACAACGCCACCGCGTTGAAGACGAGCGTCAAAAGCGGCAGCATCAGCGCGCCCGCCAGGACGCGAGGCGCCAGCAGGTACTGCCGGCTGTCGACGGCCATCGACTCCAGCGCATCGATCTGCTCCGTCACCCGCATCGTCCCCAGCTCGGTGGCCATGGCGCTGCCGGTCCGGGCGGTGAGCATCAGCGCGCCGAAGACGGGGGCCATCTCGCGGGCCAGCGCCAGCTCCACCGAGGCGCCCACCAGGCTCTCGGCGTTGAAGAGCCGCAGCGCGTAGATCCCCTGCAGCGCCAGCACCGCGCCGACGAAGAAGCCGGTGACGGTGATGATGAAGAGCGACCCGACGCCGACGGTCTCCAGCTGCAGCAGCAGCAGCCAGGGCCGCCAGGGCCGTCGCAGCGCCATCACCGGCACCATCAACGCCAGCTCGAAGATCCGCCCCAGGTCCTCGATCGCCGCGATCATCTTGGCGCCCATCGAGGCGACGACACGCTCCGCGGCCGACATCAGCGGTACACCCGCGGCACCCGCTTGCCCAGGCCGCTGAGGATCTCGTACGAGATGGTGCCGGCCGCGTCGGCCAGCGTCGCCGCCGCCAGCCGCGCCCCGCCCTGCGCGCCGATCAGCACCACCTCGTCTCCCAGCGCCGCCCCCGGCACATCCGTCACGTCGACCACGCAGGCATCCATGCAGACCCTCCCCACCACCGGTGCCAGCCGCCCGCGCACCAGCACCTGCGCCCGATTGGAGGCGGCCCGGGGCAGGCCGTCCGCGTAGCCGATCGGCAGCGTCGCCAGCACCGACGGGCGCGCCGTCTGGAACGTACCGCCATAACTGACAGCGAACCCGGCGCCGACCGACTTGAGATGCGCCACACGGGTGCGCAGCGTCAGCGCCGGTCGCAGCGGGTGCGCGGCGCCATCGCCTGCCTGCTCCAGCGGGTCGACCCCGTACAGCGCGATGCCGGGGCGGACCATCTCACCGGGCCCCTGCCCCAGCCCCAGCGCGCCGCCGCAGAGCAGCGCAGCCGAGTTGCATTGATGTCGCAGCGTCGGGCTCCACCCCCGCGTGGCCAGCGACTGCTCCAGCGCGCGAAACCGCTGCAACGGTCCGAGCAGCTCCGCCGGGTCGCCGGAGTCGGCGTGGGCGAAGTGGGTCGCCAGCCCCTCCAGCTCCAGCGCCGGCAGCTGCGCGAGCCGGTCCATCAGCGACGGCAGGTCCTCGGGGAGCGCCCCCCAGCGGCCCATGCCGGTATCCAGCTTGAGATGCACCGGGTAGCGCGCCAGCCCCGCGTCACGCGCCGCCGCCGCCACCAGCTCGAGCTGGTCGACCCGGTAGACCATCGGCGTGAGTCGGTAACCCACCAGCACCCGCGCGTCCTGCGGGGTGGCGATTCCGGAGAGCACGCACACAGGCACCAGCAGACCGGCGCGGCGCAGCTCGACCCCCTCCTCCACCAGCGCCACGCCCAGCCAATCGGCGCCGGCCGCGACGAAGGCGCGGGCACACGGCACGGCGCCGTGGCCGTAGGCGTCGGCCTTGACCACGGCCTGAATGCGCACCGCAGGGCCGGTGCGGGCGCGCAGCAGCCGGAGGTTGTGGGCGAGCGCAGCCGTCTCGACCTCGACCACCGTCGGACGCAGTCCCACCACCTCGGCAGGGACGGGGCGCGGCGGTGTCGACGGTGGGAAGAGCGGCTGGGTCATCGGAGGGCGCTGACTGTACGGGCCGGTGGCGGGGGCTTCAAGAATCCGCCGGCCGCCTGACGCCGCCCGGGGCGGGGTCAGCTCTTGGCGTGGACAAGCGTCCGTGTACCGGACTTGAACACCACGTCCACCTTGTCGCCGCGCACCTCGTCCACCCAGCCGGCGCCGAAGGTCGGATGGATCAGCACCTCGTCCTTGAGGAAGACGGTCTTGATCGAATACGGGCGGCTGGCGGGCCCCTTGCCGGCCAGCGCCTCGTCAAAGCTCAGCCGCGTGACGACCGGACGCGTGCTCTCGGCGCGCGCTGCACGGGCCGTGGCGGGCTTGCTGGCGGCGGTCTTGGTGACGGAGCGGTACTTGTGCTGGCCGCCGCAGGTGTTGCACTGCACGCGCTCCGGCTTGGAGCCGACCATCGCGATGATGGTGTGGGCCAGCACCATGCGACACTTGGTGCACTGCGAATCCACCTCACCGCCAACGCGCAGGGTCATCTCAGGCCGCTCCTTCCGACTCGGCGCCGACGGGCGACCGTTCTCCCGTTACTGCCGAGAGGGCGCGGAAGGTATCACCGGATCGGCCGGCGCGCCGCTTTCCGGCGACGGTTTGGCACCCTGAGTGAGCCACGACGCGACGACGATCCGCTATCGGCCGTCGAGCCCCAGCTCGGCCAGCAGCGCCCGACGCTCCGTCCAGCCCGGAATGACCCGCACGTGCAGCCCGAGCCACACGCGACAGCCCAGCAGCCGCTCGATGCGCGCCCGCGCCGCCGAGCCGATCTGCCGCAGCATCGCGCCCCGCTTGCCGATGACGATCCCCTTGTGGCTGTCGCGCTCGAGGATGATCGTCGCCTCGATCCGCACCAGCCCGGGCCCCAGCGGCTTGGGAGGCGCCAGCTCCTCCACGTGGGCCGCCGGCGCCGTCAGCTCAGGCAGCTCATCGTCATCATCGTCGGCCGCGTCAGCCACGTCGTCGTCGGACTCGACATCTTCGTCCAAATCATCTTCGTCGACGGCATCTTCGTCCACGACATCTGAGTCCAGATCATCTTCGTCTACCGCACCGTCATCGTCGCCGTCGGCCCCGGCGCCTTCCGTCAGCGCATCCAACGCGTCCGGGTCTGCAGCCAGCTGCGACAGCACCTCGGCCATGTCGTCGGCCGAGGCGTCGGGCCGGTCCGACTCGTCGAACAGGTCGATGGTGACGGCGGTGCCGTAAGGGATCTCCTGCCGGGTCTGCAAAAACAGCTGCTCGCGCACGTACTCGGCGCAGAGGGTGCGCTCCGTCTGGTCGGTCAGCTGGTCGTCGGGAAAGAGCGGCCCGCTCTCGGGCAGCAGCGGCCGGACGACGTCCACCAGCCCCTCGACGTTGTCGCCGGTGAGGCCGCTGAGCGGGTAGATCGCCTTGAAGTCGAACGCCTGCGACCAGCCCTGCATCACCGGCAGGAGCCGCGGCTTCGGCAGCAGGTCGATCTTGGTCAGCACCAGCACCACCGGACGGCCGGCGCGCTGCACGGCCTGCAGGATCTCGCGGTGAAACGGCCCCACGACGTCGACCGGCTGGGTCGGATCGGCCCCCGTGGGCCAGCCGGCCTCGGCCAGGTAGAGGATCACGTCGACCTCTCCCATGGCGCCCATCGCCTGCTCGACCATCGCGCGGTTCATCAGGCCGCGGGCCTTGTGCACCCCGGGGGCGTCGACCAGCACCAGCTGCGTGCCCGGGCGGTGCACCATGCCGAGCATCCGCTGACGGGTGGTCTGCGGCCGGTTGGAGACGATCGCCAGATGCTCGCCGACGAGCCGGTTGAGCAGCGTGCTCTTGCCGACGTTGGGCTTGCCCAGCAGCAGGGCGAAGCCGGCACGCGGCGGCCCCTCCACGCGGCGCGGGGCCACCGTGCGCGGCGCAGGACGTGCCCCTCCGCCGCGTGAGGCCGTCGTCGTCGTCGTCGTTGTCGGCAGCGGCGGCGGTGCCAGCTCGGCCTTGGGCTCCGGTCGCGGCGGTCGCGGTTGGGGGGGACGGCGGGGCGGCAGCTTCGGCGCCGACGGCTTCGAGGCCGGCTGCTTGGATGCAGGCGGCTTGGAGCGGGAGGGCTGCGTCGACTTCGCCGACTTCGCGCCGCGTGGAGCGCCCTTCGCAGCCGGACGCGACGGCTTTCCACCCCGCGACGGACGCGATCCGGCACCCTTCGCTCCGGCACCCCTCGATCCGCCCGCCCGCGAACCGTTCGAACCACCCTGACGAGCCATCACCACACTCCCGAAACCCAGCGGCCGTGCCGGATCGGCGCGACCCCCTGAAACAGACGCGAACGAACGATCAATACGAGCCGCGCGTCACCACCACGCGATGCAGGGCGATGGGGCCGGCCGGCGCACCCGGCACCGGGTACTCGGCGTGGCGGGCCACCTTGGGCAGCCGCTCGAAGCCCCGGACCACCTCGCCCACCACGGCATGCGCGCGATCCAGATGCGGCAACGCCACCTCGGTCAGAAAGAACTGGCAGCCGGCCTCCAGCACGCCGTCCGCGCGGCGGCGGCAGCCCAGCGCCATCAGCCCCGGCCGGTCAAACCGCAGCGACGGGTGCAGCTCCGGCTCGACCCGCACGCCGACATCGCCCTGCCCCAGTCGCGACGGGTCGCCGTCCACGACACTCGAGAACGGATCGCCCCACTGCACGGCAAAGAGCGGCGCGGCGGCATGCGCGCTCGTGTTGTCGTAGAGCGGACGCCCCTCGTGACGGCGACCATCGGCCGGGTGCGTCCACGCCGTGCGCCCGGTGGCCAGCCCGACGAAGTGCGCGACCGCCCGCGGCGCCTCCTGCTCGAACAGCTGCACCACGATGCGACCCGCACCGGTCTCCAGCGCGGCATACAGCAGCTCGGTGGGGGCGGGGTCCTGCTCGGCGATCGACGTCACGGG
>Ga0172373_10006254_pt1 | contig 15911 bp, 15 predicted proteins | sample Lak10m_2_FD_114546 | JGI IMG/M metagenome (GOLD analysis project Ga0172373, IMG submission 114546) | Freshwater microbial communities from Kabuno Bay, South-Kivu, Congo - kab_092012_10m | ecosystem: Environmental > Aquatic > Freshwater > Lake | place: Democratic Republic of the Congo...
ATCATTTACGAATCATAATACTAATACTGTTTCAAGTGAATTGGAAGTAAATAGCACTACACAATCAGTCTTAACAGAAAAAATTTCTGCAAATAAACTTGAACAATCAAATGCAAACTCTAAAATTAAAATTGATTCGCCAATTAAGTATGATTTATCAATCGATGAGAATTTAGAAGAGAAAATTTTTCAGAATAGAATTACGAAAATTCCGATAATAGAAAATCAGACTAAGATCAATCCTAAAACGGAACTAAATCAAGAAAGAATTATTACTCAACAACTCAAAACGGACAATGATCAGACAACTAATAATTTACCAGAAGCCGAAATAATAAATTCAACACTAACCGAAACTGCTTCAAAAGAAGAATCTCTCAATTATGAAAAATCAGATACAAACATCAGAGCGAATAATCAAAACAGTTACCCAAAAATAAGTGGATTAAAAACAAAAGTTGAATTCCACAACGACCCGCCGAAAATTCAACTGACTGATAATTCTGATGCCAAAGTAATAGAAGCTCATTCAATTGAGCTGCATGCAGATCAAAAAGTCAATCCTTCTGAAAGCATTGATTTTTCTATCGAGCAGACGGTCGATAAATTTTCACTTGATACGTTAATCGAAAAGACTGAACCGAAATCCGATTTAACTGCTTCGCTTAAAACTAAAAATGGATTCGGAACTAAAATTGACACTGATCAATTTTCTAAAATGAATGATGACCCGGACTTTCTTTTAAGTAAAAGTAATACTAAAACAGAACGACTTGAAAAAACTGCGAAAAACATATTCAATGAAGATGAAGAAATCATAACTCAGATACAAAAACAAAATTTAACCAGTACCACTGAGGAAGAAATTATTTCAACTGAACCAGCAGAAAAAATAGCTCATGATTTTAAATTGAATGTAAAAAATAAATCGTTCGATTTTCATTTAAAGGAACCTCCATTTTCAAAAAGCGACGAGATTGAAAATGACATACAGCCTGCTCTAAAAAAATCAGTAAGCGACACCATCACTTTAAAGTCTAAGTTAATAGCAAAAAGTAATGATGAAGTGAAAGATGATCCGATAAAAATATTTCAAAATTCAAATCAAGAAAAAATTATTGAACCGGGATCAAATTCAGATAGTGAGTTAATTACTAAAACTAGGCAACCGCTTGAACTCTCCCCCTTGAAAAACAATAAAGAGTTTTCCCCAAAAACTGTAAATAGTGAAAATAGTTTTACACAAGAAATGAAGCCGCTTGATCATATTACTGATATCCAGGAAGAGCAAGTTCAGTCTAAGCCAAATGACATTCACATTAAAATAAAAATTGAACAGACGGTCATTCCTGCCAAAGAGGAAGTGAAAGAAAAGTTCAATCCATTTTTAATTCCGCTGGAAGAAATAAAGAAATTTGATAGCGCAAATTTATTGAGAGGTAATAAGCAATCCTCTAAGCCTTCTGTAGAGTTAAAATCTCCATCTGTTACTAAAGACTTTCAAAAACAGGAATTGAAAAAAACAGAGAATAAACCGGAAGAAAATCATTTTACAAATCATGAAAATCCTAAAGAAAATAATTCTTCTTATAAAGTAATCCATAACCAAACGGCTGAATCGTTCGAAATAAAGCAGTCTCTTTTCAATGGAGACAGCGTCCAGTATAAAACAATTCGCCAGACTGAGTTGATAAAAGAAATTTATCAAATGGTCGAGGCGGGTGATAAAAAATCAGTGTTTATGAAATTAGTGCCTGAAGAACTTGGCAGTCTTAAGATCCTCATTGATACAGTCGATTCGAAAGTTACCGCTAAAATTGAAGTGGAGAACGAATCAGTTCAGAAATTTGTGCAGAGTAATGTGGAATCATTAAAACAATCCCTTCAACAGACGGGGGTGCAATTAAACGCTCTGACTGTTTCACTTGCCAGTTCGGAGCAGAAAAATCAAAACTTAAATGGAAATAAAAAAAGAAATCAGCCTGCAGGAAATTCAAAGAAACTTGAATCCGGCGATGAGAAAGCAAAAACAAAAAATTTAGGCTACAACACTTACGAATATTTAGCATAGAGGTATGAAATGATTGATGGCGTATATGGCTTTGGTTCCGATCCAAATTTAATTCAAGATGCACCAAGCTCGGTAATGGGCAAAGACGATTTTTTGAACATGCTTATCACACAACTTAAATATCAGGATCCACTGGACCCTATGGATGGCAGTCAATTCGCTGCTCAGCTTGCTCAGTTCAGCTCACTTGAACAGCTGACAAATATTAACGATACATTAAACTTCAGTATAGATGCGAATTATTATTTAACCCAGTCTATCAACAATACGCTTGCTGCTACGTTAATTGGAAGGGATGTAAAGTTATCCAGAAATGACTTTAAATATTCCGGACAGGAACAACAAACTCTTGGATATAATTTAGGCTCGAATGCAGTAAATGTTACTGTTAAAATTTATAATGAGGGAGGGGCGCTCGTTAAAACGATCGAAGATGCGCCAGGGGCAGCCGGTGAGAATAAACTAAATTGGGATTTTACCGATAATGATGGCAACACGGTTCCGGAAGGCAATTACACTTTTGAAGTTGAAGCCATTGATGGAAATGATCTGAGTGTAAGTGCTGATAAATTTGTGCTTGGTTTAATTGAAGGTGTCAGGTTTACTGAAACTGGAACTGTGCTTGTAGTCAATGGCGCAGAATATAACCTTGCGGATATATTAGAACTTTATGATCCAACTCAGGAGTAAAAAATGTTAGAAGTAAATGGCATCAATGTCCCGTTTATACCGATTGGCGATTTCGATTCTTCAGCAGCCGGTAATCTTGAGCAAACCGGTGACAGCTTTGCCTCTATCTTTAACAAAGAGCTCGACAAGATAAAATTTTCTTATCACGCTCTTAAAAGATTAGAGGAAAGACAAATTCATCTAAATGATGATGAAATGCAGAAGATAAACACTGCAGTTGACAAAGCAGAATCAAAAGGAGCCAAGGATTCATTGGTGATGATGAACTCCACAGCGTTTATTGTTAACGTTCCCAATAGAACAGTTGTGACAGCAATGCCAATTGGCGAAGGAACGGAAAACGTTTTTACAAATATTGACAGCGTAGTTTTTGCAGCTTAGTAATTAATTAAATAATCACGGGCGGGACCTTCATGGACGCCCTGTTCGACCGATTGACAGACGTCGAACATTTTTTCAAATAACTCTACGGAGGTTAGAATGTCTCTTCTTAATTCATTGTTCTCTGGTGTATCTGGTTTGCGAAACCATCAAGCAATGATGGACGTAATAAGCAACAACATTGCAAATGTAAACACGATCGGTTATAAAGGATCCAGAGTTACATTTAGTGATACTTTTAATAAGGTTGTACGCTACGGATCGAATCCTTCCGATACATCTGGTGGTACCAATACATTTCAAATAGGTTTGGGTATGAAACTTAACTCTGTTGACCGCAATTGGACACAGGGAACTTTTGAAGGTACCGGCATCACAACTGATCTTGCATTGCAAGGCAGGGGTTTATTCATTCTTGAAAATAATGGTGAAAGATTTTATTCACGAGCCGGAGCTTTCGCATTTGATGCAAATGGTAAATTAGTCAACTCGCAAAATGGCGCAATTGTTCAAGGTAAAGTTGCTTCATCAGATGGAACTGTTCCTCCGGGCAACTATCTTGAAGATATTATTATTGATTCCAATCTCAGATTACCCGCGGTTTCAACCACAAATATTTCGTGGGGCGGCAATCTTAACAGTGCTTCAAGCATCACACGTTCTGAGGATTATGTTGAAACCGGCAATATTAATTCAGCTTTACTAGTAGGTGAATCAGCTACTGATTCAAATACAATTTACGATGAAAACGGCAACTCATATACTTTCGATGTAACATATACAAAAACCGCTGCCGATACTTATGACATGGTTTATCAATTAAATGATTCTGATGGTAACCCGGTTATTGGTCCCACAACTGCATCAGTAGTATTTGATCCTTCAACAGGAGAGATGCTAACAATCGGTGGAAACCCGCCTGCTTCAATTCCAATAGTTGATGCATCTTTGGGAATCAACTTCGATTTTGATCCAACGAATGTAACCCAATCGGCTAATTCAACTTCACTTGCTTCAACAGTTGATGCAAATCGTGACCCTACCATTGTTACTGGTTCAGTTACAATATTTGATTCACTTGGAACCGCGCATACTCTCTCGATTAAATTTACCAAAACTTCAAATAACAACTGGAACTGGAATGCAACTGTTCCAAGCTCGGATGGGACATTAACCGGTAACAGCGGTACAATCACATTTAATCCTGATGGTTCAATAAATACTGTTTCCCCGAATCCGCCGGTATTAACATTTACCCCAACCGGCGGTGCAAGCCCACAGAATATAGTTTTAGATTTGGGAGCTGAGTTTGAAGGCATTACACAAACATCTTCCGGCTCGGTTGTATCTGCTCTTTCACAAAATGGTTCTGCTGCTGCAACGCTTTCTAATATAAACATTGATCAATATGGTTATATCGTAGGAGTATTTACGAACGGACAGTCTCGTCCACTCGCTCAAATCCTTGTAGCTGCATTTCCAAATCTTAATGCGTTGATCAGCGTTGGTGAAAATATGTTTACGGTATCTGCAAACACAGGCGATCCCTTGATAGGCGCGGCCGGCGAAACAACCGGAACCACAATACAATCCGGTGCTCTTGAACAATCAAACGTAGATCTTTCAGAAGAATTCACAAGAATGATTGTATCTCAAAGAGGATTTCAAGCAAGCGCTCGAGTTGTTACTGTTTCGGATTCATTGCTTCAGGAAATAACTAATTTAGTTAGATAACATCCCTTCTCATCCTCACTAGCGGGAGCCTTTAGCGCAGGCTCCCTGCATTTTAACCACCTGTTCAATAATAACCAGGGTTCTTTTCCTTTTGTTTTAAAGTAGTACCGTATTCACTTTTTTTCAATGGCACATTGCTTGTCTATAAGACTTTCACTATGGCAAAAGATAAAAATGATATCGTAACAAATCCAACTCCCTCGAATGAAAAAGGAAGTTTGAAAAAACCAAAATTATTAATTATTGGCTTACCGGTTTTCGTGGTACAACTTGTTTTAGTTTATTTCATCACGGCAAATTTCTTAGTGAATAATACACAGGGCTCGATTAATCGGTCTTCGGTCGAAAAAAATTCAACGGTGAAAGAGCAACCTTCTGATTCAACAGCCGAGAATAATTCCAGCGAAAGCAGTGGTAATTTTATTTACAACATTGATGATGTGATTGTAAACCCTGCAAATACTAATGGAAAAATGCTGCTGCTCACAAGCATTGGTCTAGACTGCGAGAAAGAGGACACGAAAAAAAATCTTGAAAGCAAACAAATCGTTGTTAAAGATATTATCATAAGCGTGCTCTCTTCAAAGACAGTTGACCAGCTCAGTCAAATGACTTACCGCGATTCTATCAAAACGGAGCTCACAGGCAAACTAAAAAAACAGATACCGGATGCAAAAATCAATAATGTTTATTTCTCCAAATTTATAATTCAATAATATGTCTGAACTTCTGTCCCAACAAGAAATTGATCTGCTTATGCATTCCGGCGGAGAAAGAGTTCCTGAACATATTCAGGAAAACGATCCAATTCCGTTTGATTTTAGACTTCCGAATAGAATTTCTAAAAATCAACTACGCACCATCCGCAATATTCATGAAAACTTTGCAGAAAGTTTAAGCTCTTTTCTTGTTACAAAACTTCAGACGATTGTGAATATTAAAGTCACTACAGTCGATCAGATTTATTATTCCGAATATATTTTATCCGTACCCAACCCGGCTTGTCTTTACACATTTCATATTAAAGGTACTGATATAAAAGGCATACTCGAACTAAACAGCGATCTTGCTTTCACACTTGTTGATAGGCTTCTTGGAGGAAATGGACTCGGTACCAAGCAAACAAAAATCATTACCCCGATTGAACAGAAAGTTTTAAGCGTAATTATCGATAGGGTAAGTCTTGATCTTAAAAAAACCTGGCAGATAATTGATCAAATGGATTTTGTTTTCGAAAAATTCGAGCCGGATATTGACTTTGTTCAATTGACCTCGACAAATGAATCAGTGCTGCTGATCTCATTCGAATTAACTTTCGGTGATAAAACCTACTTAATGAATTTATGCTTTGCAACATTCGCATTCGATCCAATCCTCGAGAAAATGTCATCCAAAAAAATGTCTTCAATAAGACCCTCAAAAAGGCAGGGCACAAGTGCACAGGAAATAATCACACGACAGCTTTATCAAACTCAGATGCCTATCAAAGTTGAACTCGGACATTCGGAGATAACGATGGAAGATTTACTGAACTTGAATGTAGGAGATGTTATTATTCTTAAAAATAAAATTCATGAAGAGCACGCTGTAAAGATAAACGACAAAATATTTTTTTATGGTCGTCAAGGCTCGGTGAATAATCATAAAGCCGTAAAAATTACTAGAAATCTTTTTCCCTCAAATATAATTTGAATAGGTGATATCAAATGCAAGATACAATTTCCAATAATATTCCAAACTCAACCGCTTCGGATCAGAATCTAATTAACGACTTTAACAAAAGAAAAGACACTAATGAAGTAAATGTTCAAGCGGAAGAGCCTGTATTTCCAAACTATGATGAAACAGGTTTGCAAGGAAATCCGTCTGCAGAAAAGTTTAATTTTTTAAAAGACCTTCAACTGAATGTGTATATCGAACTTGGCAGAACTCAGATGCAGATAAAAGATATTCTGGAACTTGAGCGAGGATATGTAATCGAACTCGATAAACTTGCCAGTGAACCTGTTGATATTTTCGTTAATAATAAAAAGATAGCAGAGGGAGAGGTTGTTGTCATTGATAAACACTTTGGAATACGAATCATAAATCTTGTTGACGTCGCAAGTAAGTTGAAGGGCATGATTTAATGTCTTTTCTAGATTTTCTAAGACTTCTTCTCCCTCTTTTTATTATTTGCGGTTTACTTTTTGGTGTGCTTTATTTTGTTAAAAAATATTCTTTCAAAAAAAATGGAAGCAGCCAGTTAAATATTAAAGTAATCAGTTCTCAAATATTAATGCCAAAAAAATTTATATCAGTAGTTCGCATAAATGACAAATTACTTGTACTCGGCGTAAGTGAAAACAATATTACTCTGCTAAAAGAATTTCAAGCAGAAGAAGAGATGAAAATGGAAGAAACAAATACAAATCCACTAAGCTCCTTCGCAGAATTGTTCAAAAAAAACCTGACTGGCAAATGAAATTAAAATCCTTTCTATTATTTCTCGCATTTATTTTTATTCTAAGTGACAGCTCGATTTCTCAGCAAACACAAGGATTAAGTTTCCCGATTCCGAAAGTAAACATTGATGTCGGCACATCTGAAAATGGGCAGGATGTTTCAGTCACTCTTCAAATTTTATTATTGATGACTATACTTGCGCTTGCACCTTCAATAATGATAATGACTACCGCGTATCTCCGAATAATAATCGTTTTTCATTTTCTTAAAACTGCGCTTGGAACGCAGCAAATGCCGCCCGGACAGCTATTAGCAGGCGTGGCATTGTTTATCACTTTCTTTATCATGGCACCCACCTGGAGCGTGGTAAATGATCAAGCATTAAAACCGCTAATGGACGGAAGCATATCAGTTGAAGAAGCATACGATAAAGGCATTCAGCCCATCAGAGATTTCATGTTCAAGAGTGTACGCGATGAAGATCTTGGGTTGTTTATCAATCTTGCAAATATGAAAAGACCAGCAAACAGAAATGATCTGCCTACATATATTGTCATACCGGCTTATGTTATCAGCGAATTACGTACTGGTTTTATTATTGGATTTTTCCTTTTCATTCCATTCTTAATGGTCGATATGATCATTTCGAGCATACTGATGTCAATGGGTATGATGATGCTGCCTCCAATGCTTGTCTCGCTGCCTTTCAAAATTTTATTATTCATTCTTGTTGATGGATGGAATCTAATTATTGGTTCATTAGTAAGGAGCTTTGCATAACATGACTGAAGAATTAGTTGTTCAAGTTTTAAAGGAAGCATTTTATAACTCATTTATTATTCTGCTTCCTATCTTAAGTGTATCGCTAGTTATAGGAATAATTATCTCGATCTTTCAAGCCGCAACTTCCATTCAGGAAATGACTCTGACATTCGTTCCCAAAATTCTTATAACTGCCTTAACCATAATTTTATTACTCCCCTGGATAATTGATAAGCTCGTTTCGATCACTCTAAGATTTTTTACTATCTATAACACTGTGATTAAATGAACACAGAATGGTTAAAAGATTTTGTAATTGTGCTGCTTATCTTCATCCGGATTTCGTCTGCGCTCATCGCTTCGCCGATATTCGGAAACAAAGCATTTCCAATATTGAATAAGATTTTTCTATCGATACTTATCGCCTATATTTTATTTCTCACAATTCAATTCGATAGTTTTGAAGCAGTGCCAACAAGCTGGATGATATTTGTTTATTCTATTAAAGAGGCAATTACCGGCTTAACAATTGGATTCATGCTTCAAATAGTATTTTGGGGAGTATCGTTTGCAGGTACGTTGATCGGCTTCGATATGGGTTTGAACCTCGCTGAAGCATTCAACCCGATGGAAGAAACAAATAATAATATAGTCGGCGAGTTTCTTTATTACGGAGCTATTTTAGTTTTTTTTCTTATTGATGGACATCATTACATAATCAGCGGATTAAAATATTCATTCTCCGTTATACCTATCGGGAAATTTATTTTTTCAAGAGCTTTGGTTGATTTAATAGTTCAATACACCGGTTCGGTATTTGTAATTGCTGTTAAAATTGCCTCCCCCATTATGGTTTCATTTTTTTTAATTCATATTGCCGAAGGAATTTTGACAAAGCTTATTCCACAAATACAAATATTTTTTGTTACACAGCCGCTTAAAATTGCACTCGGTCTTTTCCTACTTGCGTTCATTACTCCAATATATGTTTATGTAATAAAAAATCTTTTGCAGGATTATGAAGGTCGTTTAATGTCACTAATTCAGGCAATGGGGAGTTAAAATGGCTGACAATAGCGCTCAAGAAAAATCCGAACAACCGACCAGCAAAAAGCTTAGTGACGCACGAAATCGCGGGCAGGTTGCAAAGAGTGTTGAAATAAATTCACTCGTAGTCTTTACAACCGGATTGCTTTTGATCTATTTTTTCCAAACATTTATGGGCAGCCGAATAGCTTATTTTTCAACTTCTATTTTTAACTCGCTTGATGTCCTTGAAATCAACAGATCAATCGTTCAAAATCTTGCTAAAGATTGGTATTTATTTTTTATAATCACGTTAGCTCCAATTTTAGGCGGTATTTTGATTGTTGCATTGATATCAAATTTTGCTCAGGTAGGGTTAAAATTCAGCAGCGAGGCGCTAATGCCGAAGTTTGATAAATTAAATCCGTTTAAAGGTGTAAAGAATCTGCTTTCAACACGTTCACTTACAGAATTGTTGAAAGCCATGCTAAAGTTTATTGTGATTGGCGGGTTTACATACCTGGTGCTCAGCGATTTAGTATCATCGGCAACAACACTAGAAGGATTACCAGTAAATGATATAGTAGCTTTCATGCTCGAATCTGCTTTCTCTCTTCTATGGAAAACTGCACTGTTGTTTTCAATATTAGCCGGCGCTGATTTTGCTTTTCAGAGATACAAATTCCACAAGGATATGATGATGTCTAAGGAGGAGGTAAAAGAAGAAGTAAAGCAGACTGAAGGCGATCCGCAGATTAAATCGAGGATTAAAAAACTTCAGTATCAAGCTGCAAAAAACCGAATGATGAAAAATCTTCCGAAAGCAGATGTTGTTATTACAAATCCAACACATTATGCAGTAGCGTTGAAATATGATGTTAATAAAGATCCCTCCCCCGAAGTGATAGCTAAAGGAGTTGATGAACTCGCGCAGCGAATTAAGAAAGTAGCGATGGAACATAACATTCCGATTCACGAAGATAGAGAGCTTGCCCGTGCACTTTATAAAATGTGTGATGTCGGCGATAAAATTCCGGCTGCATTATTTAAATCCGTCGCACAGGTATTGGCATTCGTTTATCACCTTAAAAAATCTAAAAAGAAAAAAAGCATAATTTAGAATGAACCGCTTAAAAAATAGCTCGGACGTTTTTCTTGCCTTTGGATTGATTTTGATGCTCGGGTTAATGCTTATCCCCCTTCCTTCATTTCTGTTAGATTTTTTTCTATCGCTTTCTTTAACTCTTGCTGTATTGATTCTAATTGTATCGCTATTTATTCAATCGCCCCTTGATATTTCTGTATTTCCGGGATTGCTCCTCGTTTCAACTTTATTTCGGCTTGCACTAAACATAAGTTCGACAAGATTAATCCTGACCGAAGGAAGCGCTGGAAGAGTGATAGAAACATTTGGTTCATTTGTAGTTAGCGGCAATTTCGTTGTAGGTTTTATCGTGTTCATTATTCTTGTTATAGTTCAGTTCATTGTTATCATAAAAGGATCCGGGAGAATCTCTGAAGTAGCGGCAAGATTTACGCTCGATGCTATGCCCGGGAAACAAATGGCGATTGATGCTGATTTGAATACAGGCTTGATCAACGAAGCAGACGCAAGAATCCGTCGAGATTTGATTGCACGCGAAGCTGAGTTTTACGGAGCAATGGATGGGGCAAGCAAATTTGTAAAAGGAGATGCAATAGCGGGCTTACTAATTAATTCGATAAATATAATCGGCGGGTTTTTAATTGGCATAGGGCAGAAAGGAATGACAATTTCCGAAGCTCTTCAAAATTATACCATCCTTACAATTGGCGATGGTTTAGTATCGCAAATACCTGCGCTATTGATCTCGACTGCGGCTGGACTGGTTGTTACAAGAAGTGCTGCGGGAACAGCACTTGATATACAATTAAAAAATCAATTATTTTCAAACCCCCGTGTGCTTGCAATTGTGGCAGTTGCAATTTTATTATTCTCATTAGTTCCAGGAATGCCAATTTTACCATTTGTACTGCTTAGTGCTCTTCTCGGCGTAACATCGTTTGCCCGAAAGAAACAAGCTGAAAAGATAATTAAGAACACTGAAGAAATAGTTCTCCCTGAAAAAAGTGAGGAATCTGTCGAGCAGTATTTGCAGGTAGATCCCATTGAAATAGAAATAGGTTATGGATTAATTAGTCTTGTTGATGAAAGTCGCGGTGGAAACCTCTTCCAAAAAATTTCTTCCACAAGAAAATTTATTGCGCTCGAATATGGTTTATTAATTCCGTCAGTAAGGGTTAGGGATAATCTTCAATTAAATTCAAATGAGTACATAATAAAAATAAAAGGCAATATAGCGGCTTCTTTCGAAATTCATCCTGATCGATTTCTCGCAATGAATTCCGGCGGTATAAATGAATCACTCGACGGTATTCCAACGCGAGATCCTGCATTCGGCTTATCGAGTTTTTGGGTAACTAAAGAAATGAAAGACAAAGCTGAAATACTTGGCTACACAGTAGTAGATGCAATTTCTGTTTTGTCCACTCATCTGCAGGAAACCCTAAAAAATAATTTTGATAAAATACTTTCACGTCAAGCTGTGAAACAATTATTGGAGAATCTAAAAAAAGAATATCCCGCAGTGGTCGATGATATTAGCCCTGATATTCTTAGTCTGGGAACAATTCAGAAAGTACTTCAAAATCTCCTGAAGGAATTAATTCCGATTAAAGATCTCGTCCAGATTCTCGAAGCACTGCTTGACTATTCGAAAGTGACAAAAAATGTTGATGTTCTTACAGAGTATGTTCGGCATTCACTTGGAAATACAATAGCAAATCTTTATAAAGATGAAAAAGGAATTATACACGCTGCAGCTATTCATGACGGATTGGAAATATTTATAACCAAAGCAATGCAAAATCAAAAAGATGCAGTGCAAACACTTGGCTTGACTCCAATGATGCTGAAAGACTTAAAACTTAGTATCGAAAGAATTATAACAAAATTTGAAAGTCTTGGATATAAACCGATTCTTATAACTTCAGCAACAATTCGTCCATATTTTTATAGGCTTATTGCTTCAAGTTTTCCCGATGTAGCCGTGCTTTCTTATACTGAACTTCCACCTCAAATTGAAATTGAATTCATTGATAATCTGGAGATAAAAAATGCAAATTAAAAAATTTACTGCTCCCACCCTCAAAGATGCAACTATGATCATGAAGAATGAAATGGGTAAAGAAGCCATAATACTTGGAACGAGAATAATCAATACCCCTGAAAATCTTCATACAAAATTATATGAAATTACTGCCGGCTTAGATGAATATGGGCAGAAAGCGGCAGATAGGCAAAAAATAATAACTCACTCGAATGAAAATAATAATTCGGATTTTTTGGCTGAGCTTCTAAGTATGAGTGAAAAAATATATCAGGGAAAATCCAAACCAAAAAAAATGATCTATGATATTTATAGAAAATCTGAAACGACAGAAATCAATAAAAATAAAACGCCTGATGATATCGAAGCTAAATTAAAATCAATCGTCAGATATCTGATGGAACAGGAGGTGAATAAACCTGTTGTCTCTTCAATAATGGAACAGTTAAAAAAATATAAAAACTTTCTGTCGAACGATAATCTTGAGAAGTATGTGCTTTCTTGTCTGTCATCTTTAATCCTTACTAAAGGATTGGAAATAAAGTCTGATAAGAAAAAAGTTGTGGCGGTTGTAGGACCTACAGGGGTAGGTAAAACAACAACGATAGCTAAACTTGCTTTAATCGCAAAAATAATTCATAAACTTGATGTGGGATTAATTTCAATTGATACCTACAGACTTGGTGCACTTGATCAATTAAGAAGCTTTGCCGAAGTAAGTCAGATCGATTTTCTTGCTGCTTATCAACCAGAAGAAATGCCTGGGCTTCTTAAAAAACTAAATAAGAAAGACATAGTATTTATCGACACAGTAGGGCGAAGCCATAAAAATGCTGCTCAATTAAAAACTAATCTCGAATTTCTCGAAGCTGCAAATCCAGACGAAACCTGCCTTGTATTAAGTTCGACTTCATCAAATAAAAATTTGCTCGACACAGCAAAACGCTTCCAATCATTTGATTATAATTCATTCATTATTACAAAGATTGATGAAGCCGCTATGCTTGGCAGCCTTGTAAATCTTACAAGCGCAACCGGCATTCCAATTTCATTTTTAACAAATGGACAGGTCATTCCTGATGATATAATTGCTGCTGATCAAGATTATATATCGGGCTTAATCTACACAAGCCAGACAGTGCAATGACCGGACAATTAGAACGCGTAGTTCAATTAAATAATCTCAGCAAGAAGCAGCATAATTCTTTTTGCAGGAATTTAGTTTCTGTATTCTCCGGTAAAGGCGGAACTGGTAAAACCTTTGTGTCGCTTAATCTTGCTTATGCATTATTCAAAAAGAAAAAGAAAATATTGCTGATCGATTTCGACACAAACTTTTCGAACATCCATTTAATGATCAATAAGAAAACCGAACGAACACTCTTTGATTATTTTACAAATAAAAATACACTGGAAGAAATAATCGTACATAACGCAGAGTTTCCTGATATTATTTTCGGTGAATCGGGTAGATCAAATTTCCCAAAACTAACAGAATCTACTCTTAATTTTTTTCGCAGCGACTTGGAAAAATTAAGCCCATATTATGATCTGCTAATAATAGATTTAGGTTCAGGCGCCTCTGACGAAGTACTTTATCTCGCATCTTATTCCGGTATTAGACTTCTTGTGAGCAATCCGGAACCAACTGCTGTTATTGATGCTTATGTGATGCTTAAGCTTCTGCAAAATCAAAATGATAAAACCGAAGTACATTTGTTAATGAACAAATGCATATCGGACGAAGAGGGGCTAAGCGCGTATTCTAAATTAAAAATAGCGGTTGATCATTTTCTTCAAATCAAAATTTCCTTAGCTGGTTTATTATTGAATGATAATGATGTTCATCGTTCAATCAACGATCAGAAATTATACTTACAAACATCAACAGACAATAAGCTATCAAGGTCATTCGACCAATTATCGATAGAGCTTATGAAATATGATCAAGTGATCAATATTAACCAGAGCTCTGATCCTCGTTTTCAATCCGCATTCTAAATTCACATTTATTTCAACTTTTAATAATTTTTTTTTCCATTCGATCTGGTATAGCATTTGAACTTTGAACGAAGGAAAAAATAATGAACAAAATAATTCTTCAATTTGGATTGCTCGTATTTTGCTTGATGATAATCTTCTTCAGCCAGAGAGAAATGTCGTTCGAAGAAATCCTTCTCAAGTCATTCATCATTTTTATGGCACTGATGATAATGTTAAGTATTACCGCACTAATACTAATTAAAAATTCCAACAACACTCATCTAACAAAAACAAAAGCTAATGAAAAATCATAATAGGAAGTACGATTTATGAATACAGCGGAATTATGGAACCAGTTTAAAACCACCCCCTCAGTTGGCTTGAAGAAACAGATCATACTGAATTATGTGAATCTTGTTCACTATGTAATACATCATTCTAAGCTTTCCACAAACAACATTCTTGATGAAAGAGATTTTTTTCAATATGGAATTGAAGGATTGAGTGAAGCAGTTGATAGATTCGATCCAAACTATGGGACCAAATTTGAAACTTATGCTATCCAAAGGATTAGAGGTAAAATTCTTGATGAACTTAGGAAGATTCAAACTAAACCTCGCGTCGATTCTTCTGAAAATTTGGAGGATACTAATTATAAAACCCTTTCCCTGTCCGACAGCGGTGAGGATGAAGATGGATATTCCTTAAATGATATTATTCCCGGTGACGCTGAAACTCCCTCTGTAACAGTCGAAAAAAATGAAATGAAAGAGCTGCTGATTAATTCAATTAAAAGACTAAATGAAAGAGACAGGCTTATTCTTAGCTTGTATTATTATGAAGACCTGGATTACAAAGAAATAGCCTCACTACTAAACATAACTGTTTCAAGGGTTTCGCAAATTCATTCCAAAGTTATTAAAGAATTAAAATCAAACCTTTTAGTTTTCAATGAATAATGTGACAGACAATATTGAGATAAAAAAAGAGCGCAATAAAAAGCTGCTCGCTAATATCAGAAACCTGCCCTCAGTACCATTCATAATGGTTGAAATTTCTAAGATGCTTGATAACCCCCGCACTGGCGCTTCAGAACTTGGACGACTAATTGGAAAAGACCAAGGATTGGTTGCAAAAATACTTAGTGTTGCAAATTCTCCTTTATATGGATTACCCAGACGCGTTGCAACAATCGAGTTTGCAATTGTAATCCTTGGTTTTGACCATATTAAAAATATAGTAATCGCTCTTTCGATGATGGAAGCTTTTAAAAGTAATGAAATTAAAAATTGGAATCGACGTGCTTACTGGTCGCATTCCTTAATTACTGCAAGCGCCGCTAAAAGGATTGCAGATGATCTTGGATATCGAAAATCAGGCGAAGCATTTACATGCGGACTTCTGCATGATTTAGGGATTTCCGTGATTCAGCGTTACTTCTTCGAAGATTTTAAAAACATTTGCAGGCTTGTTGAAGAACAGCAGATAGGTCACTTGAATGCTGAAGAAAAAATTTTAGGACTCACCCATCAGGAAATTGGAAGATTCTTAATCGAAAAATGGAACCTCCCTCCTTCACTCGGCGATGCTATTATGAGCCATCATGTACCATCTGAAGCTGAAGAAGAAAAAATTCTTGCTTCAATCGTGCATCTTGCCGACATAATGAC
>Ga0172373_10006255_pt1 | contig 15909 bp, 12 predicted proteins | sample Lak10m_2_FD_114546 | JGI IMG/M metagenome (GOLD analysis project Ga0172373, IMG submission 114546) | Freshwater microbial communities from Kabuno Bay, South-Kivu, Congo - kab_092012_10m | ecosystem: Environmental > Aquatic > Freshwater > Lake | place: Democratic Republic of the Congo...
CTGGATGCCGGCTTCGTCCGTCGCCGCGGCCATCGCGCCGCCCAGGGCGTCGATTTCCTTGACCAGATGACCCTTGCCGATGCCGCCGATCGAAGGATTGCAGGACATTGCCCCGAGCGTCTCGATATTGTGCGTGAGGAGCAGGGTGCGCGCGCCCACGCGCGCCGCCGCCAGGGCAGCCTCGGTCCCGGCGTGGCCGCCGCCGATCACGATGACATCAAATCGGGTCGGATGCCGCATGGAGGTAAAGTCGGCGCCGGCGGGACGGCGCATCGGGAATCAGGGGGGCGCCATCATACCCCGGCCGGCAGGATGCACCAAACGTTTCACGTGAAACTGGCCGTGAAGGCGTTTCACGTGAAACAGATCTCAGGCCTTGCCTCCGAGCCCAAGGTAGCTTTCGACCACCTTCGGGTCGTCCTCGAGCTCCGCCGACGGACCGGCCAAGGCAACCTCGCCCATCTCCAGCACATAACCGTAATCCGACACCTGCAAGGCGGCGCGCGCATTCTGCTCGATCAGCAGGATGGCCACGCCGGCCTGCCGCAAGTCGGCAATGACCCGGAAGATTTCCCTCACGATCAGCGGCGCGAGACCGAGACTCGGCTCGTCGAGCATCAACAGCTGGGGCTTGGCCATCAGGGCGCGGCCGACCGCCAGCATTTGTCGTTCGCCACCCGACAGCGTCCCGGCCAGTTGCTGCCGACGCTCGCGCAGGCGCGGAAAGATGCCATAGACCTGCTCAAGGGTCTCGCGCTCGTCGCGGAAACCCAGTCGGCGCCGCATGAAGGCGCCGAGGAGCAGGTTGTCGGCCACGCTCATTTCGGCGAACAGCTCACGCTTTTCGGGCACCAGCGTCATGCCCCGGGCGACCATGTGCTCCACCGCAACACGCGTCAGCCGCTCGCCGCGAAAGCGAACTTCGCCGTGGCTGAAGGGAATCACGCCCATGATGGCCGAAAGCAGGGTGGTCTTGCCGGCGCCGTTGGGCCCGATCACCGTAACGATCTCACCCGGCCGCACCTGGAGCGCGACGTGGTGCAACACCTCGACCTTGCCGTAGGCAACGCACAGGTCGTCGACCGCGAGGATCGGTTCCGTTTCGCCCATCTCAATCCACTCCGCCCAGATACGCCTCGATCACCGCCGGATCGTTCTGCACCTCGCGGGGTTGGCCCGCGGCGATCCTCTTGCCGAATTCCATCACCACGACGCGATCGGCGAGGTCCATGACGAATTCCATATCGTGTTCGACCAGCAGGATGCCCATGCCCTCGCCGCGCAACTGCCTGAGCAGTTCGGCGAGTGCCTGCTTTTCCAGAAAGCGCAGGCCCGCCGCCGGCTCGTCGAGCAGCAAGAGCAACGGATCGGCGGCCAGGGCGCGGGCGATCTCGACGATGCGCTGCTTGCCGAGCGGCAGGCTGCCAGCCGGATCATTCAGGTGCGCCCCCAATCCCACCCGTTCGCACTGATGCGCGGCTTCGGCGAGCAGCGTGGACTCTTCGATGCGCTCCAGACGCAGCATCGCCGCCAGAATGCCGCGACGGCCGCGCAGATGTGCGCCGAGCGCGACATTCTCCAACACCGTCATGGTCGGCAACAGGCGCACATGCTGGAAGGTGCGGCTCATGCCGAGACGAGCGATGAAACGCGCAGGACGACCGTCGACACGCTCTTCGAGGAAGCGCACCGTTCCCGCGGTCGGTGGATCGACACCGGTCACAAGGTTGAAGAAGGTCGATTTGCCGGCGCCGTTCGGGCCGATCAGGGCGAGGATTTCCCCGCTGCTGACGGCGAGGCTCATGGCGTCATTGGCCACCAGCCCGCCAAATTTCTTGGTGGCGTCCTTTACCTCCAGCAAGGGCGTGCCGGCCGGTGGCAGGGTACGTCGCGGCAGGGCTAGCGGGCGGGCCGCGTCTTTGGCAAAGTCGGTGCCGGCGGGACGGCGCGTGGCGGCCGGCCAAAGACGCAATAGCAGGGGCCACAGCCCGCCGCGGGCGCGGTGGAGGACGAAGATCATCAGGAAACCAAAGGCGATCACCTCGAAATTGCCGGTGGCGCCGAACAGCTGCGGCAGGAGATCCTGCAACCACTGCTTGAGCACCGTGATCACCGCCGCGCCGACCAAAGCCCCCCAGACGTGCGCGGCGCCACCGATCACCACCATGAACAGATACTCGATGCCGGTGTGCAAACCGAACGGCGTCGGATTGACGAAGCGCTGCAGATGCGCGTAGAGCCAGCCGGAGATGCAGGCATACAGCGCGGCGATCAGGAAGATGGCAATCTTGGCGCGCGCCGTATCGACCCCCATCGCCTCGGGCATCACGCCGCCGCCGTGCAGCGCGCGGATCGCCCGCCCGCTGCGCGAGTCCAGCAGGTTGCGGGTCAACCAGACCGCAGCCAGCAGGACGACCCAGATCACGTAATAGAAATGCCGCCCGTCGCGCAATTCGAAGCCGGCCAGCCCGAGCGGCGGAACGCCGGCCAGCCCGGTGTGGCCGCCGAGAAATTCGAGATTGCCGAACAAAAAATAGAGAGAGATTCCCCAGGCGATCGTCCCGAGCGGCAGGTAATGCCCCGAGAGCCTGAGCGTCAACGCACCTAGAACGAGGGATACAACAGAAGTAAGCACTAACCCCACCACCAATCCACCCCAGGGATTGGCAAGTGGCGCCATCAGCGCCGGCAGATCCGGCGCAGTGGTCAGCCAGGCCGTAGCGTAGGCCCCCAGACCGACGAATGCCGCCTGGCCGAACGAAGTCAGGCCGCCGACGCCCGTCAGCAGCACCAGGCCGAGCGCGACCAGCGCATACAGGCCGATGTAATTGAGCAGAGTGATATAGAACTCGGGCAGCGCGAACGGCCCGAGCGCCAGCAGGACTGTAAACGCCGCCGGCAGCAGCAGCCCGACCCGCTTCACTCTTCCTCCTCGACGTGGCGGGTGGTCAGCGAGCGCCAGACCAGCACCGGAATGATCAGGGTGAAGACGATGACCTCCTTGAACGCCGACGCCCAGAAGGAGGAGAAAGATTCCAGCAGGCCGACCAGCAGCGCGCCCGCCGCCGCAACCGGATAACTCGTCAACCCGCCGACGATGGCGCCGACAAAACCCTTCAGGCCAACCAGAAACCCGGTGTCATAATAAATGGTGGTCAGCGGGGCGATCAGGATGCCCGACAGGGCGCCGATCGCCGCCGCGAGGAGGAAAGTCAGCTTGCCGGCCAGCGTCGTCGAGATGCCCATCAGCCGGGCCCCGGCGCGGTTGATCGCCGTCGCGCGCAGCGCCTTGCCGTAGAGGCTCTTCTCGAAGAAGACATACAGTGCGACGATGAGGAACAGGCTCGCCCCCACCACCCAGAGACTCTGGCCACTCACCGTGAGGTCGCCCAGCGCAAAGGACGTTTCGGTAAAGGCCGGCGTGCGCGACCCTTCGGCGCCGAAGAACAGCAGGCCGAGGCCCACCAGGGCGAGATGTACCGCCACCGAGACGATCAGCAGCACCAGCACCGAAGCCTCGGCGATCGGCTGGTAGGCAAGCCGGTAGATTTGCGGGCCGAGCGGCACCACGATCGCCAGTGTCGCCAACACCTGTAGTCCGAGCGGCCAGTCCTGCGGCGCCAGGCCGAGCAGCAGCGCGGCCAGCGCCACCGGATAGACAAGCTGACGCAGCAGCAGCCAGCCAACGCTGCGACGGCCCTCCCGCCAAGCCGCCGGGAAATCGATCAGGGCGACCACCAGGCATAGTGCCATCAGCAACCAGAGGGTACCCGGTGGAACGCCCGACTGCAGGGTGGCCAGCGTCAGCGCACCATAGGCGACGAACTCGCCCTGCGGAATGAAGATGACCCGCGTGACGGCGAACACCAGCACCAGCGCCAGCGCCAGCAGGGCGTAAATCGCCCCATTGACGACGCCGTCCTGCCCGAGGAGCAACGCAATTTGCAGATCCATCGATTTTCCTGGCCCGCCGCAAAAAACAAGGGCGCCGACCCCAGAGGCGCGGCGCCCTTGCTCTGAAGATGACCGATTTTACTGGATGAGCTTCCAGTCGCCGTTCTTCACCGTCACCATTACGCGCGCGCGCTGGTCGAAACCGAGGTGGTCCTGCGGCGACATATTGACGATGCCGTGCGAGACAGTGACGTTCTTCAGGCCCTCGAGCGCGTCGCGCAGCGCGAGCTTGAATTCCTTGCTGCCCGGCTTCGCCTTCTTGAGCGCCACCGGAATGGCGTTCTGCAACAGGGTGGCGGCATCCCAGGCATGTGCGCCGAAAGTCGAGGTACTGCCCTTGCCGTGGGCCGCTTCGTATTTGGTCGTGTACTCCATCGCCACCTTCTTGATCGGGTTGCTGTCCGGCAATTGCGTGGCCACCAGCACCGGTCCGGCCGGCAGCAGTGTGCCTTCGCAATCCTTGCCGCAGACGCGCAGGAAATCCCGGTTGGCGACGCCGTGGGTCTGGTAATAGGCACCCTTGTAACCTTTTTCCTTGAGCGCCTTTTGCGGCAGCGCGGCCGGCGTGCCGGCCCCGGCGATGAGAACCGCGTCTGGCTTGGCGGCCATCAGCTTGAGCACCTGGCCGGTCACCGAGGTATCGCTACGGTTATAGCGCTCATTGGCGACGATCTTGATCTTGCGCGCCTCGGCGATCTTGTTGAACTCCTGGAACCAGCCCTCGCCGTAGGCGTCGGCGAAACCGATGAAGCCGACCGTCTTGATGCCCGCGGCGCTCATGTGTTCAGTGATGGCCGTCGACATCTGGATATCGTTTTGCGGCGTCTTGAACACCCAGCGGGTCTTCGGGCTGGCCGGGTCAACGATGCGCGCCGAAGCCGCCATCGAGATCATCGGCGTTTGCGCTTCGACTGCAACATCAAGCATCGCCAGCGAGTTAGGCGTCGTCGTCGAGCCGACGATCACATCCACCTTGTGCTCGGTCACCAGCTTGCGCGCGTTCTTCACCGCGGTGGTGGTATCGGAGGCATCGTCGAGCACGATGTAATTGATCTTTTCTCCGGCGATATTGGTGGGCAGCAAGGCGAAGGTGTTCTTTTCGGGGATGCCGAGCGAGGCGGCCGGCCCGGTGGCCGACAGGGTCACGCCGACGTTGATGTCGGCCAGTGCAGGGGCGGTGAGCGCCACCGTCAGGGCGACGGCCAGCGCGGTTTTAGCGAATGTTTTCATGGACTCCTCCCAGTGTTTATCAAGAAAGCGCCGACTTTATCACCCGGTGGCTCAGCCCAGCAAGGTATCCCAGCCGATCTTGACGATCAACGCGCTCGTCATGATCAGGAAAACCCGCCGTACGAACCGGCTGCCATGCTGAATCGCGAGCCGGCTGCCGAGCTGGGCGCCGGCAACATTGGCCAGCGCCATGCCGAACCCCAATAACCACAGCACATGACCGGTCGGCGCGAACAGCAACAGCGCCCCGGCATTGGTCGCCGCGTTGACGATCTTGGCCCCCGCCGAGGCATGCAGGAAATCCATGCCGAACAGACGCACGAAGGCGAAGATCATGAAGCTGCCCGCGCCCGGCCCGAAAAAACCGTCGTAGAAACCCAGCACCGCGCCGCTCAGCAGGGCGGCTGGCAAGAGATGGCGCGCGGCAACCCGAGGTGAGCGCTTGCTCACGCCGAAATCCGGCTTGGTCCAGGTATAGGCTGCCACCGCGACCAGCAGCCCGAGCACCAGCGGCCGCACCACCTCCTTGGGCAACCAGGCGACGACGGCTGCCCCGGCGAAGGAAAACAGGAAGGCCGCCAGCGCGACGGGCAGCACGATCGACCAGGACAACTCGACGACGCGCACATAGCGTCGCGCCGCGTTCAGCGTGCCGAAGATCGAGGCGATCTTGTTGGTGCCGAACAGCGTCGCCGGGCTTTCGCGCGGCAGGGCCGCAAACAGGGCGGGGACCTGGATCAGGCCGCCGCCGCCAGCGACAGCATCGACGAAGCCGGCAAAGCCCGCCGCAACCAACAAGCCCATCCAGAGAGGAGAAAGTTCAGCCATGTGCGCCGTCCCGCCGGCGCCGACTTTCGCCTTCAGTCACTGGCGCCAAACCAGAAATCGCTGCCGTGCGCAAGGAATTCCTCATAGGGCACGTAATGCGAGCCATCGCAGGAGAAGGTCAGGCCGACGATGCCGTTGAAGAGGTTCACGGTTCCCGAACGCAGGTAGAAGGTCTCGTCGGAAAGCCGCAGCGGCCGGAAGGCATCGAGCACCGGCCGCACCTTGTCCTCGGGAATCAGCGCGTCGGCCGGATAGGGCCGGCGCGGGTAGGCGAGACACAGATCCGGGTCGACGAGCGCGTCGATCGGCAGCAGCCGGTAGCGATAGGGATCGGCGATCTGCCAGATCACGGCGCGCGAGCTCGAAAAGTGCAACCTGACGTGATAGACGCCGTGGAAGCGCATCAGCTCAGCCAGGACGCCCAGCACGGTGTCGAGATGTCGATCCATCTCGCTTTCGGTTCGAGACTGCTGAAACACCGTGCCGCGGATCGAAGGGTCGCCCTTGATTTGCTGCCATTCACGCGGCTCCTCGTAGAGCGTGCGGGTCAACGGCAGATCGCGCAGACCGAAATAGGCGCCGATCCAGCCGAGCAGGCGGCCATCGACGGTACGCACCGCGCGCAGCGCGGTGAGCGAAGGCCGCCTTTCCTTCAGACTGATGTAGGACTCGGAAAGTAACAGCGAGGCGCTTTCGACGAGGCCCTGCACATAAGGCCGTCCCGAACGGTCGCGACCAAAACCGGGTCGCGGCCCGTCATGGGCGATGTTGTCGGTGATCTGCCGGAAATGACGATCGACGACGTAGAGATGCTTGCAATAAGGCAGCTCGCTGAGAGTGACGGCGAGCTCGACTGCGAGTCGGTCGCGGTCGCCCCAAGCGGCGGCACAACGCAGCGCGAGATCCTGCAAGGGGGCGCGCAGCAACCCCATCAGCGACTTGCGCTGCTCGGCGATGCTTTGTTTGAGGGTGTCGGCGCTCATTTGCCAATGCAAAAGCGGCCGAAAATGCTGCCCAGCAGGTCGTCGGCGCTGAATTGCCCGGTAATGCGGGAAAGCGCCTGCTGGGCGAGGCGCAACTCCTCGGCGGCGAGTTCAAGCTGAGCCAGCTGATCGGCGGCAGCCGCCAGACGCGCCTCCGCTTCCGCCAACGCCTCGAGGTGCCTGGCGCGGGCGAGCAGGGCATCTTCGCCGTGGCCGCGCCAGCCGGCGATGCGCAGCAGCTCGTCGTGCAGCAGCTCGCGGCCGGCACCGGTCTTGGCGGACAGGCGCAGATGCACCACGCCGTCTTGCATCGTGCGCTCCGGCGGCAGGCCGGCCAGATCGCATTTGTTTTCGATCACCACGCGCTCGATGCCGGCAGGCAGGCGCGCCACGACGTTCCGGTCGGCAGGCGTCAGTCCGCTGCGCGCATCGACGAGTTGCAGGACGACATCGGCGCTGGCAATTTCCTTCCAGCTCCTCTCGATGCCGAGCTTCTCCACCTCGTCCACGGTTTCCCGCAAGCCAGCGGTATCGATGATGTGCAGCGGGATGCCTTCGACCAGGATGGTCTCGCGCACAGCGTCGCGCGTGGTGCCGGGAATCGCGGTGACGAGCGCACGCTCCGCACCGGCGAGCTGGTTGAGCAGCGAGGACTTGCCGACATTCGGCAACCCGGCGAGGACTACGGTCAACCCGGCGCGCAACGCAGCGCCTTCTCGGGCACGCGTGCGCAGGGCGGCCAGATCGGTTCGCAAACACTTGAGCCGCGCCACCCTATCGGTCTCGGCGAGCGGGTCGATCTCTTCGTCGGAAAAATCGAGGGTCGCCTCGATGAGGCTGCGCAACTCGATCAGACCGTCAGTGAGCGCTCGCACCGACCGCGAAAACTCTCCATTCAGCGAGCGCACTGCCGCGCGCGCCGCCTGCTGCGATGCGGCGTCGATCAGGTCGGCAATGCCCTCAGCTTGGGCGAGGTCGATCTTGTCGTTCTCGAAGGCCCGCCGCGAGAACTCGCCCGGCTCAGCCAGCCGGGCACCCAGTTCGACGCAGCGCGCCAGCAGGGCATGCAGAACCACTGGCCCGCCGTGGCCATGGAGTTCGAGTACGTCCTCGCCGGTGAAGGAGTGTGGGGCAGGGAAATAAAGCAACAGGCCGCTGTCGAGCGGCTGGCCATCGGCCGCCACAAAGTCGGCAACGGCGGCACGGCGCGCCTTGAACGAGCCCGGCGTCTTGCCGGTTAACGCCTGCGCCAGCGGCAAGAGGTCGCAGCCCGAGATCCGCACGATACCGACACCGCCCCGCCCGGGCGGCGTGGCGATCGCCGCGATGGTGTCGGTGGATTTCACATTAAGCCGCGGGTTTTCCCTCTGCGAGGGAGGGGCTGGGGAAGGACAGGTCAGTGGGCCTTGAGGCCGGCACTTTCAATCATTCTGTTCACCTGCCACTGCTGGGCGATCGACAGGATGTTATTGACCGTCCAGTAGAGCACCAGTCCGGCAGGGAAGAACAGGAACATGCCGGTAAACACGATCGGCATCCACAGCATGATCTTCGCCTGCATCGGATCGGGCGGCGTCGGATTGAGCCGGGTCTGCACGAACATCGACGCTCCCATGATCAGAGGCATCACGTAGAAGGGATCCTTCACCGACAGGTCGGTAATCCAGCCGAGCCACGGCGCGCCGCGCATCTCGACGGTGCCGAGCAGCACCCAGTAGAGCGCGATGAAGACGGGAATCTGTACGAGGATCGGCAGGCAGCCGCCGAGCGGGTTCACCTTCTCGCGCTTGTAGAGCTCCATCATCTCCTGGTTCATGCGCTGACGGTCGTCGCCGTAGGTTTCCTTGAGCTTCATGAGCTTCGGGGTCAGCACGCGCATCTTGGCCATCGACTTGTAGCTTGCCGCCGAGAGCGGAAAGAACGCCGCCTTGATCAGCACGGTCAGGAGGATGATCGCCCAGCCCCAGTTGCCGGTGAACTTGAACAGCCACTCGAGCACCCAGAACAGTGGGGCAGCAATAAAGGTCAGCCAGCCGTAATCGACGACCAAGGACAGGCCCGGCGCGATCTTGTCGAGCGTCGCCTGTTCCTGCGGTCCTGCATACAGCGGCACACTGAGCGTCGTGCCGCGCAACGGCAGCACGGCTCCCGTCGCGAAGAGATTACCCTCCAGCTTGCGGGTGAAGTATTCGCGCTCGCCCGCAGCGGGCAGCCATGCCGAAAAGAAGTAGTGCTGCACCATGGCCACCCAGCCGTTGCTGGCCTGGGTCGGATGCCGGCCCGGGTTGCCAAACTCCTTGAATTCGACCTTCTTGAATTTGTCTTCGTCGGTGAAAACGGCCGCGCCGGTAAAGGTGCTGGTGGACATCGCGCCACCCGAACCTGCTGGCGATTTGTCGTCGCGTACCAGCTGGAAGTAGGCGTGCGTCCCCTCCGGCGCGGACACGCCGTTCAGCGCATGCTCGACGTCGACAAGGTAGCTGCCACGCCGGAACACATAGGTCTTGACCGCCTTGCCCCCTCCCGCAACCGGCGCTTCGAGGGAGACACGCAACGCCTGCTCACCGTCTTTCAGCTCCATACTGCTGGCAGGCAGGGACCACTGAGATTTGTGGTTGGGCAATCCGGCACCGATCAGGCCGGACTGGGCGACGTAATGGTGCTCCGGACCGAACAGCAAAAAATGCTCGGCCGGATTTTCGGTGGCCTGGTGCTTGAGCAATTCCAGACGCACCAGGTCGCCGCCCTGGGCCGAGATTTCGGCAGCAACGACGTCGGTGCGCACCGTGATCACCGCCGCGGCTTGTGACGTGGCGGGGGCCGCTTCGCCCGGCACGGTGGCGTTAATAGTCGGCGCCGGCGGGACGGCGTCCGTACCGCCCGTCCTGGCCGCGGGCACGCTCGTTGCCGTTTGCTGAGTGGCGGGTGCAGGCGGCGGCACATCCTTGCGCTGCCAGGCATCCCACAGCATCATGCAGGAGAAGAAAAAGACCAGCAGCAGTATCAGACGTTGGTTGTCCATGATGGGAGCGACTCAGCCGAAGCGCGTGCGAACGAAGGGGAACATTCTACCTAGGGCACCGGATCATGACCGCCCGAATGCCACGGATGACAGCGCAATACGCGGCGAATTGCCAGCCACCCCCCCTTAAGGGCACCGTGGCGTCGCAGGGCTTCGATGGCATAGTGAGAACAAGTCGGGTGGAAACGGCAGGCCGGCGCAACAAAGGGACTGACGAACAATTGATAGCCCCGCACCAGGCAGATCAGGCATTTGGCCGCGAGCGAGCTCAAGGATTGGCTGTCCCGGCGGCAATTCGGACCAGCAACTGGCGCAACGCACCGGCCAATTCCACGACGGAGGGCGGCGCGCCGACCGGCCGCAACAGCCGGACGACCAAGTCGAGCGCCGGCAATTCGCCGCGACATTGGCGGAAGGCTTCGCGCATCCGGCGCTTGATGGCATTGCGCAATACGGCCCGGGAGGCCAGCTTCTTCGGAATGACCAGACCGAGCCGTGCGCCGGTCAGCCCGTTGGGCAGGTAATGCAGAACGAGAGCTCCGCTGCGCAAGGAATGCCGCGCCGCAAACACCCGCTCAAAATCCTGCGGTCGAAGCAGGCGGTATTCCCGAGCGAAACGCCGGTCGCCCGGCGCGGCGGAATGACCGCTCAATGCGTCCGGTCAGACCGCCAGACGATGACGTCCCTTGGCACGCCGGGCACGCAGAACGGCCCGTCCGCCACGGGTACGGGAGCGCACGAGGAAACCGTGCGTGCGCTTACGGCGCACGACGGAGGGCTGATAGGTGCGTTTCATGATTCGGTTCCTTGCAAGGGAAAAGGCGCGGATTAGACCCCGCTAGCCCCATGAATGTCAAGAGATTTTGATTTAACAGGGGTTTTTTGCCGCCTGGGTTGTGGATAACTTCGACGGTTTCCGCTAGAATTCCCTGAGTCGCACCGGTCGATCCGGACCCCAAGCAACGACAATAACACTTCCCGAACCCATGCGAAATTTCTGGACCGACTGTCTGACGCGTCTCGAAAAGGAAATGCCGTCACAGCAGTTCAATGCCTGGTTCAAGTTGTTGCGGCCGGAGTTCCTCGACGAAGAACGGCAGCTACGGCTGATGGCCCCGAACGGCTTCATCCTGCGCTGGGTCCGCGATCGCCACCTGGACCGGCTCGCCGCAATGGCTGCCGAATACTTTCATCATCCGGTCAGCATCGATCTGCAGCTCGATACTTCCCCAGGAACCGGGTCGCCTCTGGTTTCCTCCGACGGCCCGGACGCAGCTCAAGACACCGCTGACGCGGCGCCAGAACAGGACACTCCGGACGAACTTCCGCCATCCCTCACGGTGGCCGATTACGAGAAAACCCGGCTTAATCCGGACTTCACCTTCGCCAATCTCGTCGCCGGCCGCTCCAACGATCTGGCGCGTGCTGCGGCTCAACAGATCGCCCTGAATCCCGGCGCCTCGTACAACCCGCTGTTCATCTACGGCGGCGTGGGCCTCGGCAAGACCCACCTGGTTCATGCTCTCGGCAACGCCGTTCTGAGTCATGCGCCCGACAAGGTCATCCGCTATATCCATGCCGAGGAGTATTACTCGGACGTCATTCGCGCCTACCAGCAAAAATCCTTCGATATCTTCAAGAAGGCCTATCGGTCGCTTGACGTGCTTCTCGTCGACGATATCCAGTTTTTCAATGGCAAGGCCCGTACTCAGGAAGAATTCTTCTATGGTTACAATGCGTTGATCTACGCAAAGAAACAGATCGTCATCACTTGCGATACCTACCCTAAAGATATCCAGGGCCTCGAGGAACGGCTGATTTCACGTTTCGACTGGGGTCTGACGGTGCAGATCGAACCGCCCGAGCTCGAAATGCGTGTCGCCATCCTGAAGAGGAAAGCCCAGACCGAGGCCATCGATCTTTCCGATGATGTTGCCTTCCTCATCGCCAAGCACCTGCGCTCCAATGTCCGCGAACTCGAAGGTGCGCTCAAAAAGGTGCTGGCCTACTCGCGCTTTCACAATCGCGACATCAGCATCGAGCTGGCAAAGGAAGCTCTCAAGGATATTATTGGCGCTCACAACCGCCAGATCACACTCGATTACATCCAGAGGACTGTCGCCGACTACTTCAAGATCAAGGTCGCTGACATGTACTCGCAAAAGCGCACGCGCGCGATTGCCCGGCCGCGCCAGGTTGCAATGTGGCTATCGCGGGAACTCACACCCCACAGCCTGCCGGAAATCGGCGAGGCCTTCGGCGGGCGCGATCACACGACCGTGTTACATGCCTGCCGCACCATCACTGAATTACGTGGTAAAGATTCACGCATAAACAATGACTTGCTTGTATTATCCCAGACTATCAAAGGCTGATCCGCGGACAACAGGGCTAAGAACGTGTCAATAAAATGTGGATCACTTAATACAAGCTTTGTTGGACTGCGAAATTTCCACAATTCCTCCATCCTCGCCCACGCTGTTATCCACTTCGCACTAACAGCGTAATATTCTGTTTATTAAGAATAATTCTAATAATTCACAACTTTTCATGATCATCATCATTCTCAGAAGGAGTTTATAAGATGATCCTATATCAAGGACCGCGGGACAGCTTCCTGGTTCCTTTGCAGGCCGTTTGCGGCATTGTCGAAAAAAGACACACGTTGCCGATCCTGTCGAACGTCCTGCTGGAAAAGCAGGGTGAGCGTTTGATGCTGCTGGCGACCGACATCGAGATGCAGATTCGCACCTCGACGCAGTCGGTCGGTGTGGATCAAGCTGCGGCCACGGTGGCGGCGCGCAAGCTGCAAGACATTCTGCGATCCTTGCCGGAAAGCGCCGAGGTGAGCCTGACGCTGGACGAACGCCGCCTGCAGCTGCGTGCCGGGAAGAGCCGCTTCAACCTGCAAACCCTGCCTGCCGAAGATTATCCACGCATGGCTGAGGCGAGCGGCAAGCCGACAACGCTCAAGCTGACCCAGAAACAGTTCAGGCGGCAGCTCGCCCTGGTTCAATATGCGATGGCGCAGCAGGACATCCGCTATTATCTCAATGGCATGTTGCTAGTGGTGCAGGGTAACGAGATGAAGCTGGTGGCCACCGACGGCCATCGACTCGCCTACGTCAGCGAAGCGGTCGCCGATGGACCTGCGGAACGCATCGAAGCGATCCTGCCGCGCAAGACCGTGGTTGAGCTGGCGCGCCAGCTTGCCGATAATGACGATGTGCTGGAAATCTCGCTGCTGCCGACCCAGGCACGTTTCAATTTCGGCAACATCGAGTTCGTCAGCAAGCTGATCGACGGCAAGTTCCCAGATTTCGAACGGGTCATCCCGCAGCATCAGGGCAAGATCATCAATGTTGGTCATACCCTGCTCCAGCAGGCGCTGCAGCGTGCCGCGATCCTCACCAACGAGAAGTTCCGCGGCGTCCGGCTGGTGCTTTCGCCGGGCAGCCTGAAAATCCTGTCGAACAATGCGGAAAACGAGGAAGCCCAGGAAGAGATCGAAGTCGAGTACGGCGGCGAGACGATCGATATCGGCTTTAACGTGAATTACCTGCTCGATGTGCTCAATTACGTGGCCAGCGAGCAGATCGAGATACGTCTCGCCGACAGCAATTCCAGCGCACTGATCATGCTGCCGGGCAACGAGAACTTCAAATACGTCGTGATGCCGATGCGCATCTGACGATAGATGGAAAGTCGATGAGCGAAAACCAGCAGATGGCGGCCGGCGACGGCTACAACGAGGATTCGATCCAGCAGCTCGAAGGCCTGGAAGCAGTGCGCAAGCGCCCCGGCATGTACATCGGTGACACCTCCGATGGCACCGGCTTGCACCACATGGTCTTCGAGGTGGTGGACAACGCCGTTGACGAGGCGCTGGCCGGTTATTGCGACGAGATCCTGATTACGATCCACGCCGACAACTCGATTTCAGTGCTCGATAACGGTCGTGGCATTCCAGTCGGCATCAAGTTCGACGACCGGAACGAGCCGAAGCGCTCCGCCGCAGAAATCGCCCTCACCGGCCTGCATTCCGGCGGCAAGTTCAACCAGAATTCCTACAAGGTGTCGGGTGGACTACACGGTGTCGGCGTGTCCTGCGTCAATGCGTTGTCGAAGTGGCTGCGCCTGACCATCCGCCGCGACGGCAAAAAGCATTTCATGGAATTCCAGCGCGGCCACGCGGTCGACCGCGTGCTCCAAACGCAGAACGGCGTCGAGGTCTCGCCGCTCAAGGTCATCGGCGAGAGCAAGGGACGCGGCACTGAAGTTCACTTCCTTGCCGACGAGGAAATCTTCGGCACTATCGAATTTCACTACGACATCCTCGCCAAGCGCCTGCGTGAGCTGTCCTTCCTCAACAACGGCGTGAAGATCAAGCTGGTCGATCAGTGTTGAAGTGGCAATGCAGTGGAACGATTCCTATGCCGAACAGGTGCTGTGCTTCACCAACAACATCCCGCAGGCCGACGGCGGCACGCACCTGACAGGCTTGCGGCAGGCGATGACGCGAGTCATCAACAAGTACATCGAGGAAAACGAGATCGCCAAGAAGGCGAAGGTCGACATTGGCGGCGACGACATGCGCGAAGGCCTGGCCTGCGTGCTGTCGGTGAAGATGCCCGACCCGAAGTTCGCCTCGCAGACCAAGATGAAGCTGGTGTCTTCCGAGGCCCAGCCGGCGGTGCAGGAGGTCGTGGCGCAAAAGCTTGCCGAGTTCCTGCTCGAGCGGCCCGGCGATGCGAAGATCATCACCGGCAAGATCGTCGAGGCGGCAAGAGCCCGGGAAGCCGCAAGAAAAGCGCGCGAGATGACGCGCCGCAAGGGCGTGCTCGACAACATCGGCCTGCCCGGCAAGCTCGCCGACTGCCAGGAGAAGGATCCTTCCCTGTGCGAGCTCTACATCGTCGAGGGAGATTCGGCGGGCGGCTCGGCCAAGCAGGGACGCGACCGCAAGTTCCAGGCGATCCTGCCGCTCCGGGGCAAGGTGCTCAACGTCGAGAAGGCGCGCATCGACAAGGTGATCTCCTCCGAGCAGATCGTCACCCTGCTGACGGCGCTCGGCTGCGGCTTCGGCAAGGAGGACTACAAGCCCGAGAAGCTGCGCTATCACCGCATCATCATCATGACCGACGCGGACGTCGATGGCGCACACATCAGGACACTGTTGCTGACCTTCTTTTACCGCCAGATGCCCGAACTGGTCGAGGGCGGCCACATCTACATCGCGCAGCCGCCGCTCTACAAGATCAAGCACGGCAAGAGCGAGCGCTACATCAAGGACGACCACGAACTCAACCAGTACTTGCTGACGCTGGCGCTCGACGGCGCGGCGCTGATGCCGAAGGCCGGTGCCGCCGCTATCGAGGGGGCCGCCCTCGAGGAGCTGGCGAAGAGTTACCTGACTTCCGAAGCCATCATTCGCCGCCTGGCAGATTTCATCGACGCCGAAGCGCTGCACGCTCTGATCGCTCATGATATTCCCATGGATCTTGCCGACGAGGCGGCGGCCCGCGCCTGCGCGGCTGCGCTGCAGCGGGCGCTGCCCGAAGGCCTGGTGGTCCGGGTTGCCTACGACGACAAGGCCGAATCCTGGCAGCTGCGCCTCGAAAGGATGCGCCACGGTAACCTGCGTGTGACGACGATCGATGCCAATTTCCTTGCTTCCGGCGATTACGCCCAATTGCGGCGAACGGCCGGGATGCTCTCGGGCCTCATGGGAGAAGACGGCACGATCCGACGTGGCGAAAAGTCACAGCCGGTCGGCAGCTTCGCTGCAGCAATGCAATGGCTGCTCGGCGAAGTCGAGCGCAACCTTGGCAAGCAGCGCTACAAGGGGCTGGGCGAAATGAATCCCGAGCAGCTGTGGGAAACCACCATGGA
>Ga0172373_10006260_pt1 | contig 15906 bp, 18 predicted proteins | sample Lak10m_2_FD_114546 | JGI IMG/M metagenome (GOLD analysis project Ga0172373, IMG submission 114546) | Freshwater microbial communities from Kabuno Bay, South-Kivu, Congo - kab_092012_10m | ecosystem: Environmental > Aquatic > Freshwater > Lake | place: Democratic Republic of the Congo...
CTCTGCGCTGATCTTGCCCTGGGCGAAGCGGGCGGCGAGGTTGTTGATCTTGTCCTCGTTGGCCGTGCGATCGGCCTCGACCTCGGCGCGGAGGTTGTCGATCTCCTTCTGCTTGTTGAAGTCCGAGAGCGCAGTCTTGGCGTCGGCGGTTGCCCTCATCGCGTCGTCGAGCTCCTTCTGCGCAGCGACTGCGTCCTCAGCGGTTGAGAGCGCGGCGCGCTTGGCGTTCTCCTCTGCCTCGGCTGCGGTGATCGCGCCCTCGAGCTGCGTCTTCTGACGGTCGGACTGCTCCTTGGCGAACGCGCTCTCAAGGCCGGAGAGCCTGTCGTTCTTGGGCTTGCCGAGCGCCTGGGCGAACAGCGACGCGAAGCCGGTGGCAAGCGACAGGGTGTTGGCCTTGGCGCTTGCGATCGCGTTCCTCATCACTGCGACGAGCGAGACCGCGACTACGCCCTTCTTCTTGTCCATGCCGGCCTTGATGCCCTCGGCCAGCGGTCCGCCGAGCTTTCTGGCGGTGAGCTCTGACGGAGACTTGATGCCCGCGTCCCGCTTGGCCTGCTCGATGCCTTGGCGAATGACCTGGGAGATCGCGGCGTCTACCTCCGGCGACCCAGAGCGCACGCCCGTGGCGATGCCGGAGCTCAGCGCAGTGCCCACCGGCTGCGCCTTGGCACCTGCTCCGCTCCTGGCCTGACTTGTCGCGCCGGTGAGCATCGTGTTGACGCCCTTGGTGACCTTGCCCTGACCGCCGGTGATGCCAGCGGCAACTGCATCGGGCAGCCGTCCGCCCTGGCCCTTGAGTGCGTTGACGACAGGGTTGATGGCCCCGGGGTCTCCGGCGATGCCCAGCAGGTTCGATACGGCGCTCTTGATGAGTCCCGGGAGCGAGCCGATGCCGCGCGCGATGAACTGCACGACCTGCTTGCCGAGGTCAAACGCGGCCTTCAGCAGCCCCGTGGCGGCGTTATACAGCGCCACGGGGATGCCCTTGATGAACGAGATGATCCCTTGGACGATCGAGGAGCCGATGTTCTTGATCGACTCCCACGCGCCCTTGAAGTCGCCGCGCAGGATTGAGGAGACCAGCCGGAGCACGCCGGCGATGGTCTGGAACGTCGACTTCACGATGCCACCGAATGAGGTGACGATCGGCGTGATGACCGACTGGATCTGCGGCCAGTATTGGCGGAAGATCCCGACGATCGAGACCACGATCGAGCCGATCGACTGACCGATCGACTGGAACGTCGGCAGCAGGTAGGTGCTGAACCACGTCCACACCTGCTGCGCGACCTCCTGGATCTTGGGCCAGTTGGCCTGGAAGAACGACGTGGTGCCGTTGATCGCGGCGGTGAGGCCGGGGAGCACCGCAGCTGCGAGCGGTACGACGGCGGCGACGACGCCCTGGGTCAGATCCTCGAAGGCGCGCTTGGCCTTCTCGACCTGCCCGGGGGTGGTCTCGCCGAACGCGCGGGCCGACCCGCCCACCTGCGTCTCGAGCTCCTTGAGGATCATCTTCTGCGCGTCAGCGGTGCGGCCCGTCTCGACCAGGGACTTGATGGTCTCCTTCTGGCTGGCCGTGAACTGCACGCCAGCGCGACCGAGGGCGGTGACTCCACGGATCGGGTCGTTGAGCGCCTTGCCGACCATGATCGCCGAGCTGCCCATGTCCTTGCCGAGCGCGACGCTCAGATCCATCGTCGCCCTGGTGGCGCGGTCAAAGATCTTGTCGGGGCCGCGGTTGTTGATCCGCGTGAAGGTCAGCAGCAGGTTCTGCGCGCCCTGGATGGCGTCGTCCTGCAGGCCGGTCTGCTTCTGCAGCGCACTCGCCAGGCTCTCGATGTGCTGCACGGTGACGCCGGCCGCGCCGCCGGTCGACTTGATGGCCGCCGCGGTCTGCGCGGACATCTTCTGCGCCTCGGAGAACTCGCGGATGCCGGTCTGGAAGGCCGACACCAGCCCCTGCCCGATGGCGATGGTCGCGCCGGCGGTGGCACCGGCCAGCATGCCCATGCCGATCGAGCCGAGCTTCGATCCGCTCTTGCCGAAGCGGCCGGCAGCACCGTCGGCCTGGCGGAAGGCACGGACCATCGACGATGCATCGCCGACAATGGCCACCTCGACCTTGCGAGTCGGGGCCATTAGCCGTTACTCCTGCTCATCTGCTTGATGTCCTTGCCGATGGCTTCGATCTCGGATTGCGTGAAGTCCTGCATCTGCCAGGGGAAGATCCCGTAGGTCCTCAAGAGTCCGGGGTTCCACCACTCTCGGGGGTCGTCGGAGGTGCGTCGCCTGCGTCCTCTGCCGCCTCGCTGGCGGCCGGCGTAGGGTCCTCCTCCATCTCGACTCGGATCGCGCCGAACTCCAGCTCCTCTAGCGCATCAACGGGGATCGAGTCTCCTGCGCGCTCAGCGGCGATCTGTGCGATCGCCAGCACCACGTCGGTGTCCCAGGCCAGGAGCGCGTCCTCGATCTCCCCGGCACGGATGCCGGTGAGGGTCTTGATGCGCCCCATCTCGCGATAGGTGTAGCGCTCCGGCATGGGGTAGCGCTTGGGCCCCTCGGGCCACTCGATGACGATCTCGTTTGCCACGAGCGTCCTTTCCGTTAGAGGTCGTTCTTGCGCAGGAACGTGTCGAGCCAGTGCTCCATCGCACGCTCGACCTCGTTCTTGCTCTGATCCAGCGCCGGCTCGAGGAACGGCCTTCCACGCCGGAGGCCGTACTCGTAGACGGCCGGGTAGCGGTAGCCGCTCGGGTACTTCGGGGACTTCCTCTTGGCCTTGGCCTCGACGAACACGCCCTGCTGGCGCACCGTCGGGACGGTCTTGCTGATGAGGTCTCCGGTCTTTCCGCGGAGCCCCTTTGCGGCGGCGATGAACCGTGCCTTCTGCGCCACGATGTCGCCGACGTCCTTCAGTCCATCTCGGACCTCTGCCTTGGCGGTCTTGTTGACCCGGTTGAGGTCGCGTTGAAGCGCGGCGAGACCCTCGACACGCAGGGTCCCGCCGGTCGTCGCGCTCCTGAGAGCGCTGCGACGTCCCATGACTAGGAAGCGGTGTCCGAGGTCTGGTAGTCGACGGTGATCGGCCCGTTGGTGCCGTCGAAGATCACCTTGAACGGCAGCTCGTGCGTGAGCACGTCGGGGCCACCGACCTGCGGGTTGGCAGGCCCGTCGAAGCGCGCCTTGGGAATGTCGATCTCGAGGTACGGGTAGGTCGTGCTCTCGATCGCCGTGGCGGCGGTCCACTTCGCGTTGATGGCCGCTTGCGTGTTGTTGACGAAGCGGTTCATCGCGGTGAGGTTGAGGAACTCCACCGTCACCGTGCCGGTGATCTCGGTCATGCCGGCGAGGATGGGCTCGCTCATCGTGGCCGCGCCCAGGAAGTAGCGGTCCGACTTGAGGTTGTTGTTGATCTCCATCTCGAAGTCGGTCACCACAGCCACCGACGAGCCTGCCAGCGAGATCGTGCCCTGCGTCCAGTAGAACTGCTCGTAACTGGCCGCAGACCCCGTGGTGGGGTAGGTGGCCGTCGCCAGGGACTCAGAGGTCACCTGGTCCTGACCCACCAGACCGAGCTCGGCGACGAGGAGCTCATCGACTGAGCTGGTGAAGCTGAGCGTGTCGGCGCGACAGCCGACGTAGGTGAACGGCTGCACGGTGCCCGAGGTGTCCGGGCGGCCGACCTGCACCGTCAGCGACGTGCCGAAGATGTCGCCCAAGGTGTGCGCGTGCAGGCGGGCGTTGGTGGCACCCGACGGCGTGGTGATCGACACAGCGCCCAGCGCGTGCTTGAGCACGAGCCCGAAGCCCTTGGTGGCGGGCTCAAGCGTGATCGAGCCCTCGACGCGCTTCTGACCAGGCGCGTAGCGGTCGGTGCGCAGCACCCGGTTGTTGGCACGGAGCCCAGGGGACTCCACGCGCTCGATCTGGTACTCGATCGACTCCTCGACGAACTCGAGGAAGCGGGTGGGCGTCTGGTAGGTACCAAACGTGCTGGACTCGGCAAGGCCCAGTTGGGCTGCCAGCCCTGAACGGATAGCCATCGGCTATTCCTCCTCGGCCTTGGTGGCCTTCTTGGTGGTCTTGGAGGCAGGCTGGTCAGCCGCCTCCCACTCCCCGTTGCGCAGGAGGCTCTTGGCCACCTGGTCGGGGAAGGCGGTGGGCTCGCCGCGCATCGCCGTCAGAGTCCGCCCGTCGGCGAGCGGGACGTCGACGCCATCGTGCGGCCCCATGTAGGTGATCTTCACGGCGGTCCTCCTAGATGCGCGCTTGCACGCGCACGCCGATCGTGAGGAGGGCAGAGCGCGTCTGATCGCTCGCGCCCACCTCGAGGTTGACGTCTTCCACGGAAGCGACGCGAACGGTGTTGTCCATCGTCGGTGCCGTGCTGGTCTCGCGGAGCTCGTTCTCGAGCTCCTCGAGGATCTCGTAGGCCCGCTCAACAGCGGGCTGGGTCTGCTGGCCCTCGCGGATGACGAGGATCAGCACCTGGACGGTGTAGACCTCCTCCTTGGCCAGCTGGCCAAGTCCCGCCCAGTTCTGTGACCCCTCGAGGCCGAGGATGTTCAGCGACTCCCGGCCGGGGTCGGGCAGCGCGGGCCCGTAGTTGACGCGCACGCCCGACAGGCCAGCGCGGCCGGCCAGGGCGTCGTGCAGGGCGTTTATGAACGCCGGGGCGGTGCTGGTGGCCACTAGAAGGCCCCTGCGGTGCGCCTGTAGGGGGCCAGAAGGCGACGAGATGCGCCGGGAATGGAATGAGTCGCGGGGCCCTCGGGCGCGATCATCTGTGGCTCCTCGATGCCGGCGATCGCCAGCTCGGTCAGATCGCGCCTGAGCGCCGACTGCACCGCGATCACGCAGGCGCGCTTTACGTCCTCGGGCACGGCAGCGAAGCCCCACGCGCCGGCGATGTCCACGAGCGTGTAGCCGTAGTCCTGAGCGGTCTGCGAGGTGTGGATGCTGGTCAGGCGCGCGCTGAACCTGACCGCCTGGTACGGGCCCTGCGGGCTATTCACGGGCATCAGCTGGTAGTCAGTCGTCGTGGTCAGAGCCGTTCCGCCGCTGGCCTCGGGGTTGATCGTGAGGCTGCTGACGGTGCGCAGGTCATACGGGTTCAGATCGAGGTAAAGCGATCCCGCCGGCACCTGGAAGCGCCTGGTGGCCGCCGCGGTGACCGGGGCGAACTCGCGGTCGTACTCGCGCATGATCGCCTGGGAGAGGTCGCTGATGAGCGACTGGATCAGGTTGTCGCGCGTCGTGTCGGACGCCGGGAGCTCGAGTGTCTCGCGCACGTTGGCGAGAGTGCACAGGTCCGAGGCAGCAGCGGGCATCAGCTACCTCGTCTCGGACTTCTTCGTCTTGGTGGCGCGCGGACGGCTCTCGGCACGCTTGGCCGGCGTGGCGGCCTCGTGGCCCACCTTGCGCAGCTCGGCGTTGATCGCCTTCACGCGGTCGTCCTCGCCCCAGCGCTCGCAGTAGCGGCGCTCCTCGAGCAGGGACTTGATGTAGTCGGACTTCTGTTGGTCGTTCACCTGGTCTCCTGGTGTCAGGAACGCGACGGACCCGCCGCCTCGGATGAGGTGACGGGCCCGTTCACGGTCAGATCAGCTGCTACAGGGTCTCGTTGAGGCCCGTGCCGGTGATCTTGCAGATGGCCTCCGGGTATCGGCCACTCATAAAACTGGAGTACCCGTAGTAGGAGAGGCGCACCGTAAGCGTGCCCGAGCCGACCGACTCGTGCACCTTGAAGCGGGGCTGACCCTCCATCACGCGCAGGGCCGGGGCGTTGATGACGAGGATCGCGTCCTCGTCGGTGCCCGTGCCGAGGGTGGTCGGGACGTTGGCGTCCGCGATGACCGGCAGGCCCGCGATCGAGCCGACCAGGCCCTCGTTCTGGTCGCCGGAAGCCATCATCAGGCCACCCTGCTGGAAGATCGGGGTGGACGTGCTCTGGCCGGCAGCCAGGAAGGCAGCGCGGCGCGGGTGCATGACGATGTGCGTCGGGGCCTCGAAGTAGTTCGAGGTCACGGTGCTGATCGCCTTGTAGATCGGCGAGAGGAAGTCACCCGCGGTCGGGGTGGCGCTGGTGAAGGTCACCGATCCGATCGAGGAGACGTTCAGCAGGCCGGTGTGCTCCGAGGAGGCCGACGCGCCGTTGACGAGCTGGCGGTCGAACTCGGTGGTGTACGCACGGGCGAGGTCGTCAGCGATGACGACGTCGGCACCCGGGAACGACCTCTCGAAGAACTGCACCGAGACGTCGCTCTGGCCGGCGATAGTGCGCACCGCGGTGCTCAGCTGCGAGGAGACGAAGTCCGTCTCGCTCACCGAGCCGTTCTCGGTCTGCACGGCCACCGACGTGCCGGTGGTCACGCGCGGCACCGAGATGGTCATCCCGGCGTCAGGCAGCGGGGCCTTCGGCAGCTGCGCGAGCAGCGGGCCGCCGGCGCGCGCCTTGGGCGCTGCGTATTCGGACAGATAGACCGGGGGAATGTACCCCGCGCCGCCCGAAGCGGCGGTCACGTCACGCAGCTCCATCGAGTGACGGTGCAGGCGCTCACGCGCCTCGACGTCGCCCGAGTGAGCGCGCATGACGTCACGGAAGAACGACTGCTGCCCGTCGGGGCGGTAGATCGACTCCTCCTTACGGACCTCGATGCGCACGTCGTCCTCCTCGACCAGGACCGGCTGCGAGGCACGGGCCTCGGTCACCTTCTCCATGCGGTCGACGATCTTCTTGCGGCGCTCGATCTCGACCTCAGCAGCGGCGCAGCGCGCCTCGAGCTCGTCGAGATCGGTGCCCTCAGCAGGCTCAGTCAGCGCAGCGGTCGCCTCGTCGAGCTCCTCGACGGCGGCAACGAGCGCGGAGCGAGCCTCAGTGAGCTTGTCGCTCATGTTGGTCACCTCGTGTTCAGTCTGTGATGGGAAAGGCGGGCGCGCCACTTGGCGGCCCGGATGCGTCCCTCGTCGGAACGCGATCGGCCCATGCCCAGGTCATCGACCTGCGACTCGCTGCCGCCCGGAGAAGGCTCCGCGACGGTGGGCGTGGCCCGTGCGATCAGCACGCGACCATCCGATCGGGCCCGCTCGAGCACCTCGGCCTTGGTGGCCGAGTACGCGCCCCAGGGGGTGATCGAAACCTCGAACAGCTCACCGACCGAGCGGATCGTGCGCAGCGGGTAGTCGCCGCTCACGTCCCACTCGTCCTCCTCGACGGTGAACGCGAAACTCATCTCATCGACGTCGCCGCGCATCATCTTCGGCACGACGCGCGCAACGTCGGGGTCCTCCATGTCCACGCGCGCCCAGATGCGAAGGCCCGTGTCGTCCTGGACGACCTCGAGCGAGCCCGAGCTGCTGCGAGCGAGCACGGCCTCGGCGTTGTGGTTGTAGAGGAGCCTGAGGTCAGGGTTCTTGGCGAGCGCCCGGGTGAACGCACCAGGCGCGACGATCTCGCGGAAGCCGCCAAGGTCGGTGCTCAGGCTGTCGAACACCGACGCATAGCCGCGAATGGTCTTGAGGTTGACGCCGGCACCGGAGTCATCCCACTTGGCACGCGCCAGTGGCGCCGCGCGCTCGATGCGGATCTCAGGCATCGACATCTCCTCGGCGTCAGAGCCCATCAGCTGCAGCTCGTCAGAGTCGCCTTCGTCCTCGTCCTCAACGGGGTAGTCCGGGACAGGCTGCGGCTCGACGCCGGCTAGCTTGTCGGCAGCGATGACCCACAGCTTGCACAGGCCCTGTGGCTGGATCTCGCCCTGCACCCACTCGCACGCCCCGCCGCCGCGAAACGCGACGCAGTTGACGCAGGCCATGCCCTCATCGACGAAGGGGTTGTCGTCGGCGACCATGTAGTGAGCGCCGTCGGGGCCGATCGACTGATCGAACAGGCCGAAGTGCTCGGTCACCTTCTCGTACTTCTCGGCGAGTGCCTTCTGGCGCGGAGTCAGGTTGACGTACTCCTCGCCGTTGCGCGTCTCGCTCATCGCGCGATCCTCCTCGGCCGCTGCCCGATCGAGCTCGGCGACCTTCCTGTCTGCCCAGGCGCGCCCGGGGTCTCCACCCCACAGAAGCCACGCCACGTACCCGGGGGTCTCATCACCCGGCTGGTCATCGGTGCCCCGGGTCCAGTCGCCCTCGTGCCGGGCGAACCACGCGGGCATGCGGCGCACCTTGTCCTCTGACAGCTCCTCACGGCGCGCCATGCGCACCGCGTCGCGCACGGTGGCCGGCACGAGACCGTCGCCGCTCTTGCCCGCCTCGTGCAGGCGCAGGCCGCGTGCAGCGGCCGACTGCGTCTCCTGATTGACGGTGAGGTTCACGCCGTAGGGACCGCGGTCCTCGGCCTCTGCGATGTTGAGCGCCGTGATCTGGTCAGCGGCGGACGCCTCGGTCTCGTGGCAGCCCACGACCTCGCCGTCCTCGTCCTTGACCACGGCGAAGCCTTCCGCGCAGTCCGGGTTATCTGTCTCGATGTGCCAGGGCATTAGCTCTCTGGGGTCGGGTTAGGGGCCCCGCCGACGGGCGTCTGCTGCACGTTGTCGCCATCGGGCACGGCGGGGTAGTTCTCGAGCTCGCGGATCTCGTTCGCGCTGAGCCATCCGGCCTGGCGCGCGGCCACGTATGCGGTGTAGCGCTCCGCGGTGTCGCTGCGAAGCAGTGCGTCCACCTTGAACTCGGGATACAGATCGGTGCCGCCGAACAGGTCGGCGTCAGCGCGCAGCGCCGACTGGATACGCGCGAGGCGCGGGCCCAGGCAGAACTTGAGGAACGCCGCGGCCTCGTCGGCAGTCGGGCGGAATGTCGACTCGTAGGCTCCGAGCAGCGTCGGCGGAATGTTGAACATCCGGGCCACCTCGAACACGCTGAACTTCTGCGCGTCGATCGCGGTGGTGTCGCGCAGGTTCACGCGCACCTGATCGAGCTCCGCGCCGCCGGCGAGCACGCTCGGGCGGTGGGCGTTGCGAAGCCCTGCGTGATTGGCGCTCCACACCTCGAGGATCTGCCTCGCCTGCTGGTTGCTGAGGCTCCCCGGGATCTTGATGACCATGCCGGGGGTAGCGTCGTTCTGGAAGTAGCGGCCCACGTACTCCTGCACCGCGTATGCCATCGAGATGCTGTTGCGGTGCAGCTCGATGGGGGAGATGCCGCGGATGCCGCCGCGCAGCGTCATCCCGCGCACGTGCAGGATGTCGGTCTGCGTGAGACCCACGTAGCGGTCGCCGCCGGCCTGGATGTCGAACTTCTTCTCGCGGGTGTCCGCGTCGCGGTACACGCGCACAGCATCCGGGTCGATCACCACCAACTCGGTCACGCGGCCGCGGTTGTCGCGGATCTTCTGCACGAAGGCGTTGCCGCGCGTCTCGATGCACGCGGAGATGTCCTGGAACAGGTCGAACGGAGTCGCATCGAGCGACGGGCGCTCGTGCAGCAGGTCCCACTGCAGCGTTTCCGTCGCCTTCTGGCGGTCGGGCCCGGAGCCCGCATAGACCAGGCACGGCAGGGAGCCGATGGTCTCGGAGATCAGGCGAATGGCCGCGCCGACGCTCGGCAGGCCGGCGGCCTGATCGTCCTGCAGGTACATGCCCGTCCACGTTGCGAAGTTGGCACCCGGGAGCGGAATGAGATCCTCACGTCCGAAGTCCATCGCGCGCTGCTCAGCCGAGTCCACGGGCTGAGAGCGGAAGAAGTCACGCCAGCTAGGCAACTCTCACCACCTCGCCGGCGTCGTTCTCCATGAGGCGCGCGCCGACTGTCTCGATCTTCAGCGCGTTGCGGCGCTCGTAGTAGTCCTTGGCCTGCTGCCTGCGCCACAGGTCGCGGTGCTTGGTGCGGTGCTCGATGCGCACCTCGTGCAGGCGCAGGGCCGGCGCAAGGCCGTGGTCATCCGTGCCCCAGTACCACTTGATCTCATCGTCCTGGCGAGCCCGGTAGCAGAAGTGCGCTCCGACCACGTCGATCTGATCGGCCGCGCGGAAGATGCGCCGCTGCTTCTGCACCGAGTGTGGAGCCAGCGCCAGCTCGCGTGCGGCGGCGGCGGTCTCATCCTTGATCCACGTCTCGCGGTCCCACAGCAGCACCTCTGCGACGTCCATCTCGGTCAGCTCGAGGCGCATCCTCGTGTCGTCGGGAACGTCGGTGAGCACGTCGTCTGCATCGAGCACGATGATCCAGTCCTCACCCGGGGTCACCACGTTGCGACACTCGGCGAAGCAGAAGGTGCGCTTCTCGACCTCGTTGCCGTGCCAGACGTCCTTGGGGCGGACGATCGTGCAGCCCATGCCGAGCGCGTCGCACGTGCGCAGCACCACCTCGGCCTGCGTTGGCTCGGAGCGCGCCGTGCCACCCGGCATGAGGGAGTAGGCACCGTCAACGGCGACCACGTGGTCGCAGATCTTGCCAGCGGAGCTCACGGTCGCGGCGAGCCACGACGGGTCCTCCTCCCACCAGCTGATGAGTGCGACGACCTTCACGGAGCCCTCCCGGCCTCGACGATTGCGGCCCACAGCTCAGCGCGACGCGCCTCGCACTCGTCGAACAGGTACTCGCGCGCCAGATCCATGACGTTCTCGAGCCGGCGCATGCGCAGCAGCGAGATCACGCCGTCGGGCGCGGGCACGTCGATGCCATGCTCCTCGAGCACGGCCCGCAGGCTCAGGTTCTCGCCGTGCGCGGTGCGAAGTCGGTCCTCGAGACTCCAGATGATGTTGGCCGAGGCGTCCGCCGCATCGCGCACGGTGATCCGGTTGGTGTCGGTGGTCATGCCGGCACCTCGATGTCGTCCCAGGAGAGCACGAAGTCGGCCTTCTCGCCCTCCATCTGGCAGCGCCACGTGGCGATCGCAGCGGCCACCAGCGCGTCGATCTTGACGCGCCCCTGGCCGCGGATCTTGCGCACGCGCCATCCGACCTCAGCGTGCTCAGCCTCAGCGTGCGTTACGTGCTCGGCGAGCACGAGATCTCCGTCGTGAGCGATGCGCTGCGTGGTCACGCCGTCGTACCAGGCGGCCCATGCGCGGGTCTGGTTGGCGCGCTTGCCCCAGGCATCGGCAACGATGAAGCCGTCCTCGTCGAGCATCCGTGCGGCAAGCTCGAAGCGGTTGGGGTCATAGGCGATCTCGCGCACGTCGTACTTCTTGGCGAGGTCGTGCACTACCTCGAGCGCGATGCGCGGATCCATGCTGCGCTCGGTCACGAGCTCGTGGCACGGAACACCACGGCGCGCTCCGATCACGTGACACTTGACGCCGATGCGATCAGAGTCGGGGATACGCCACGCCCATGACACCGCAAGGCAGTCGTCGTTGAGCGCGGCGTCGATGCCGACGAAGACCTCTGCGCCGTCGGGCACGACGAGCCCGGGGACCTCGAGCTGCTGCCACTGGCCGCGGGGAATCCATGCGCGCCGGCTGCCAGAGCTCCACACGCAGGCGTGCAGCTGCAGGAACTCATCCGGCGAGAGCTCGGGGTTGGCGGCCTGCTTGGCGAGGTACTCCTCGGTGATCCAGCTCGCCGGGTTGGCGGCCTTGACCGCCTTGGTGTCGAACGGGTCGGTGGTCTTGGCCTCGTACTTCCACACGAGCGTGCGGCCGGCGAAGTTGCGGGACACGGTGAGCGCGCCCGTCTTCTCGACCTCGCTCTGGCGCTCGTTGCCGTCGATCAGCCGACCGAGGATGCTGGTCTCGCGGGTGTGGCTCTCGCCGGCGGTGGTGATGGTGAACACCTGGGCGCTCTTGCGTGCGCCGCCCGCGGTGGTGAGCGCGGCCCAAGCGCGACGAAGGCGCGGGGCCTGCCAGGCGTGCAGCTCGTCCACGATCACGAGGCTCGGGTTGTAGCCGTGCAGGCGCTCTGGGTCGGAGGAGAGGCGGATGATCTTGCCGTTTCCATCGACGCGAGCGATCTCGCCGGCGTAGTCGCGCACGTGCACCTGCTCGCGCAGGAAGTCCGAGCGGCGGGCGAACTGCGCGACGGCCTCGAATAGGCGGCCGGCCTGCTTGTCCGAGCTCGCGGCGAGCAGGATCTCGGGCGCACCCTCGTGCTCGAGGAGGTGCCACAGCGCGTAGGCGGCGAGAAGGGTGGTCTTGCCCTGCTTGCGCGGCAGCACCGCGCACACGCTTGCCCATACGGGCGTGCCATCCTTGTCGGTGGCAAGCGCCTCGTCGAGGAAGTCGCGCTGCCACTGCTCGAGCGCAAGCGGCTTGCCGGCGAACACGTCGACCGACTGCACGCAGTAGTTCTCGGCCCACCAGGCGAAGTGCTCGCCTTGGGTGGCGACGGCGTACTCAGCCAGCGTCACGCAGCATCCTCAGCTTGGGCGGCGCGGCGGCGCGGTCGGGCGCGGAGACGGCACCGACGGGGCGGCCGGGTCCGCGCTTGGTCGCGCCCTCGATGCCGAGCTCCTTCGCGTACTTCGCGGCCTCGCGGTCGGCGGCCTGAGCGATGGCGATGGCGGGGTGGGCGACCAGCTGCCCTGTCGAGCCGGTGGTGAGAAGCGTGTCCTTCGGGACCTCAGCCCATGCGCGCTCGGCGAGCTCGACGGCCTTCGCGTAGCGGGCGATCGCGCGCTCGAGGTCTGGCGTCACGTCTCCGCGGCTCGCCAGGGCCGCGCGAGCGTCATCAGCGGCCTGCTGTGTGGTTGTGCGGTGCTTTGCCAAAACGATCAGACGGTGTATCCGTCAAAAAAAGACAGCCCCCGCTCGGGGCACGTCTCCCCCTGCAGGGAGCCCGCCCCCCTCACGCTGCGAACCTCTCGAGTCGACCGTGACACGACCGACAGAGCGTGATGAGGTTGTCGACATCGAAGGCAAGATCAGGAGCGGTGCGCGCCTTGACCTTGTGGTGCACGGTCAGGTTCTCGCGTGTGCCACACGACTGGCACTCGTATCCGTCTCGCAGCAGCGCTGCCTTGCGTGCGCGGCGAAACCGCGGGTCGTTCTTGATGGCCTGATGCTCGCGTCGCGCAGCAGTCATGCGACCAGTGCGGTTCGGGTACTTCGCGTTCTGCTCTGCTCGAGCGGCCGGCAGGCACCGTGCACAGCGGCCACGCGACACCGCATCCACCGTGTGACCACAGTCGATGCAGATGGCGGCAGCTGGCATAGGAACGACAAGAGCCCGCCGACTTAGCAGGCTCGAGAGACACTTCGGACGGGGTGGAGGGAGGGAGTGCCGGGGATACGCCCGGGGCTACCGGGGGTATGCCGGAGGCACATGGGGCCTATCAACCCCACCTCGCGTCCGTAACACTAGTCCTGCGAGCGGACGTCATGCAAGCGCACGTCGCGCTGGTCGGGCCTGGTGCCCGGGATGTGCCCGCCAACGCCACCGATGACGGGGATGCCACGCAGCCTGCGCTCATCCGCCGGCGCACCACGTGGGTCGATGCGCGGTGATGTGCCGGCGGTCTCGGCCTCGCGCAGTGCGGCGTCAACCATCCTCGCGTGCTGCTGATGCAGCCTCGCCCGCTGGATCGCGGCGTAGAGCTTCGACACGGTATGCCTCCTTGTTGACGTTGGCGACTGCGCGCCGGTGATGGTCACGCACGGTGTCGGGTCCGATGCCGAGCATGAGGCCGATGGCCTTCCAGCCCAGCCCGGTCTCACGCAGTCGGATGACCTCGAGCTGCTTCTCGGTGCACACGCGCCTGGCGATGCTCAAGAGCTCAGCCGGGGAGAGCCTTGGGTCGTTCACTGCCGACCCCGCCGTTGTTCCCTTTGTTCACTGTTCCCTACGCTCTCTCTCGCACGGTTACTCATCGAAGGGGTTTTATATGCTCTTTGCGGGCTTACTTTGTGCTCATGTGAGACAAGGTGTGTGCATGTCGAGTGAACAGTGAACACAGGGAACAGGGCCTTGTTCACCGCTCTACCAGCCAGTACCTGACGCTCCGACCGTGCTCTCGGTAGTCGATCAGCCCCGCCGCAGCTGCGCTGGTGATCGCCCTTCGCACACGCTCCGCCGAGTACCTGACGCGGCCGTTGGTCCGGTGCCCGAGCATGAACTCGCGCACCGTCAGCCCGTCGTCCTCGCTGCTCGCGTCGCGGTCGCGGGCGAACCTCACCAGCGCCTCGACCTCGGGGTCGGCATGATCGGCGGTGTCCTCGATCATCGGCGACCAGTACGCGCACGAGCGGTCCACCAGCTCGAGCGCCCACTGCACGTCGAGCTCGCCGATGCGCAGCTGCGTGAGGTCGTCGATGAAGTCGCACGAGCGCGCGAGCGCGGCCAGCGTGGCCAGCTTCTGCGCGGTCGTCCTGGCGCGTCCCCAGATCTCCGCCGCGCGGTGCGCCGCCTGATCGTTCGCGGCGTTGTGCTGGTGCCACAGCCTGTCGTACCACCTGGTGTAGACCGCCTTGGCCTCGTCGCTCCACAGGTCGATGACGTGCTCAACCGGCTGCTTCGTGGCCGCCACAACGCGGCACAGCTGATCGACGCCTTCCTCGATCGGCCGCCAGTTGACGCCGCCGTTGGTGCTGAAGGGCATGGGCTTGGTGAGCGGCGGGGTCGGCATGACCAGCCACCGGCCGGCGAACCCGCTCGAGAACATGAGCTCGCTGGCAGATCCCTGCAGCACGTGCGGCGGGATGTTTCCCACCATCGTCACTGAGCACCTTGTCGCGTGCGCCTTCGTCGCCTTGGTGTGGCTGCCGACATACCCGTCGTACACGCTGAGCAGCACGCGCCGGCTGCTCTCCTCCCACCTGGCGGCGTCCTTGATGAACAGCGTGCTGACCTCGTTCCACGCCAGCAGCCACGACGGCGGCCATGTGTCGGACCACTGCCGGGCCTGCTCCTCAGTCGGCGCTCCCAGCAGCTCGACGATGCCGGCGTCGGTGGCCCTGGTCAGGTAGTCGAACTTCACCGCGTCGCCGATGCCGCTCACCTCGGGCGGGCTTCCGAACCGGGCCCGCTCGATCGCCGCCCTGGCGCTCTGCAGCGTCGAAGTCTTGGCACCGAGCGCCGACTGTCCAACGATCAGCTGCCAAACGTGGCAGAACTCGACGCTCTTGCCGAAGGTGATCCTGAGCTTCGGCGCGGCCAGAGCTGACACCACCGCGATGCCGGTCACCAGGTGCGCCTCGGCGTCGTGCTCGCCGACGTGCCCCAGCTCCTCGCACCATGTGTTCAGGAACCCCGCAGCCGGAATCACCAGCGCACGTTCCAGCGCGGCGTGAACTCTGACTGCTGCTCGAGCACCCGCGGCCTGCTGGCCGCCCGCTTCATCTGCCCGCGGACGACGTCGGTGGCCTCTGTGGCCGGCAGCCCGGCCTGCACGCCGTGGTCGATCAGCGTGTCGCGGGCGTGCGCCTCGCCGAGCTCGCCGCCTGCGACCAGCCGGCCGGCGGCCCACGCTGCTCCTGAGAGCGCCTGGTTGCGCCCGGCACCCTCTGACACCTCCTGCCAGTAGCGCGAGCAGATCGCGTTGAAGATCCCCGCACCGCGCTCGCGGCTGTCGAAGCTGCGCAGCTGCGCGAGCTCGCGGGCCCGCTGGCGCGCCTGCTGCTCGGCCGCGGCCTCCTCGGCCCGGGCCCTGAGCACCTCGATGTGAAAGCCCCTCAGGTCACCAGCGAGCGCGCCGTACTCGGCCTCGAGCCAGTGCACAGAGCACACGCCGGTCATCACCACGGCGGCCGTGCAGTCGGGAACGGCGCACATCACAGATCCTCCATCTCGTCTTGCAGCTTGTTGAACTCCTCGACCAGCACGCCGGCCTCAACCTCCTCCTGCTCACACAGCCCGATCACCTCGTCGCAGGTCTTGTCGACCAGGTCGCGCTCGACCACGCTCAGCCGCTCGGCCATCTTGCGAAGCGGCTCGAGCACCACGGCCATGTCCTCGGTGAGGCCGGTCACTCCGCGGCCTCCGAGAAGAGGGAGAGCTGCTTTAGCCGGTCGGCCGCGAGGTC
>Ga0172373_10006265_pt1 | contig 15899 bp, 12 predicted proteins | sample Lak10m_2_FD_114546 | JGI IMG/M metagenome (GOLD analysis project Ga0172373, IMG submission 114546) | Freshwater microbial communities from Kabuno Bay, South-Kivu, Congo - kab_092012_10m | ecosystem: Environmental > Aquatic > Freshwater > Lake | place: Democratic Republic of the Congo...
CCAGGTTTGCCCCCACCGGCCCCCACTTTCGATGTCATCCCCCTCCCTCGCCGTCGCCTTCGGCGGCCGAGGGCTGGGATGGATTTGTCGGACGCTTACGCGTTTTACCGGCTTCGCAGCGCCCTCCGGTTGCTTGCCGAGGAAGCGCTGCTCGTTGCTCAATTTGACGAACCAGCCACCGCCAGATCGAGTTTCCGAATGCCAGGGGTGAGGAACACATGCTGCCGAGGATGTCTTCGATAGGGAACTTCCCGACAATGGGCGTATAGGTTCACTGGATGTCCATCTCGCCCTTGATGCCCAAAAGCTTAAACCCAGGCCATAGAACTCGATCCAGAAGAATCCGAACGAACGGCTGCTACGGATTCGCATCGGCCCTTCGCTGCAAGTGCATCCGGTCATTTTTTCCTCGCGGCCGGCCAGCCCACCTGACCACGAAGGTGACTCAGGAAAAACTGCACCAGTATCGGAAGCTCGTACACAGCCAATAGCAGCGAAAGCCGCCAGCCCTTCCTGTATCGTTCCGCAAATTCGCTCATGTCTTTCTGCACACGGTAGAATCGATGGCTGATCAACTGCAGCTGGTGCCAAAGTGGCAGCAACAGCAGGTGGACCCAGGCCGGGAGCGGTTGCAGGGCGGCCGGCAGGCACAGAACAATCGCCATGCCGCCAGTGGTCAGCAGCACACTCGGAGCGACATTGATGCCCACCACGGTCAGCCATGGGAGCAGAGTCATCAGCATGGCTGTGATCAGCTGCCACACTGAGGCGTGTGGAAGCAGCCAGTGCACACAGCGACATTCAATTGCCAGCAGCGACAGATAAACGCCCCAGACCGAGACAATGTGCAGAACGTTGATTCCAAACTCACTGTGGCGACAAAGATGTCGGCGATAAAGTTCATCGAAGCTGATCCTCAGGATATTCATCAGCTCACTCCTTTCCGTTGCAGAGTTTCAACACGTATTCAACGGCTCCGCAGAACTGCCCAAACCCCCGTAGCCAGAAGCCGCCCGGTTGACGTTCTCAAAGCTTCCCCGATGGTTCTCGCAGCGGCCCGAGTTTCCTCGGTTGTAATTGTCAGTGGCGGAGTGAACTTCAGGACACCGGGCTGGTACTGGCAAAATCCCATCAGCAGCGGAAACTGACGGTGCTTCAGCATCCGCAGTAAATACAGCTGCGGCAGCTTCAGCCCCAGCCGCTGCAGCCAGCGTTCATCCGTCGCCAGCTCGATCCCCGCCAGCAGACCAAACACGCGTGTCTGCCGGACCAGTGGCAGCTCGTTGAGTTCGTCTTCCAGAAAACTTTGAAGTTCCCGACCAGCCGCGCCGACCCGTGCAGCCGTATTTTCTGCGGCACTTCGCTGCAGCACATTCAACAGACAACGCCACGCCGTCTCGTGAGTGAAGCTCTCCCGCAACTGCTCGTCCAAATGACTGCCACGATCCCGCAACATACCGGCAACGTCGTCTGAATACAGAGTCAGTGCAAAGGGAAACATCATGTCGCTCACACCTTTTCCAAGCGTGATTAAATCCGGTCGTAAAGGCGTATGTGACGACCGCACAAACGGCCCCGTTCGGAAGACACCCGTCTGGATTTCATCAACAAAAACCAGAAACCCACGCTCCCGTCGCAGCGATTCAATCCTCTCAAGAAGAGCCACAGGAACTTCCCGTACCCCGCCGACCCCCTGAATCAGCTCCAGTTGCACGACCGCAGTCGGGTGCTCGGCCACCTTATTCTCCAGCTGCCGCACCGCGTCGGGAGCAAACGGGTCAATCCACGTCACATGCGGATACAGCGGCTGCAGATGCTGGCGATACCACGGCTTTTCCGTGCCCGTGAGTGCCAGCAGGGTCTTTCCGCCAAAGCCCCCCCGCAGCACCACCACCTGCTGTCTGGGCCATGCCGCCACAAGTGCCAGTCTGAGCGCCGTTTCCACCGCGGAGGCTCCGCTGACTGCTGGAACGACGTTTGCCAGCCCGGTGAGTTCCGCCAGCAAAATCCCGGCCTCGCGTCTGCAGTCGCGTCCCGACAACTGCTCCAGCTCTCTGCACCATGTCGCCGGATTATGTCCGCGAAGGCTGCAGGCCACACCGCCCACGCCATCGAACAACTGTCGCTCCCCCGCGTGCACGTAATGCCCGGCTGCTGTGACGTCCACTCCATCAAAGCCCGCAGTCGCAATCAGCTTTCCCAGTGACGGACTGAAGAGTCCGGTGAATGTGGTCATCAGTTGCTGCGGATCCACCAGAAGACTCTGCAATTCACTTCGCAGTCGCTCCGCCAGTTGCGGCATGAATCGGGGAAACCATCGCAGGAAATGCTGTGTGGAAATCGTGTTCGGCTGAAACGTCGTCGAATGAAACTGTGACATCCGTCGGCGCATCCACGGGGCATATAAATCTGCACGCGAGGAAAATGCGCCGAATGGCACCTCGCCACCAGTAAACGATTCGTCAAATACAACGATATCCGGTGAGAAGTCACCGCAGTTCCCGGCTTTCCATTGCTGAGCACTCGCGGTCGTCAGATTCACCAGCACCAGGCCGCCACGCTGCTGAAAGGCCGCCAGCGCCGCTGTCATGGATTCTCCATCAGCAGCCAGAGCCTCGGCCTGCACAGCGACGACACCCGCCGCCGTCGCCGAATCATTCAGAATCGGCAACAGATCAACGAAAGACAGCTCAATCATACCCGGTAAGAAGACAACCCGTTCAATTTCAAGCGTCTGAGTACTGCGGACCGCCTCGGCGACAAAACCGGGAGGCCACCCGTCTCCGCACAGATAAACCAGCGGTGATTCCGACTGCTGGTCCGATTGCTCTGCAGCAGCCGCTATGCGATTCAGCGTGTAACGCAGCAGTTTCAACGCTCCGCTTAACGCTTCGGCACCGGAATTGGCCAGAAACGATGGGTATCGCTGCGACTCAGCGGTCCCAGGAAACAATTCTCGCACGACTTCACCAAGAACCACGCAGGTTTGTGCAACACAGGGGTTCAGATAAAGACGCAACAGGTTGGGGACACGCAGTCGGATGAGTTCCCGGCAGGTCTCCAGCACCTCAGCAATCGGATCGTCAACTGCAGATGGCACGTCAGAAGCTCTGCTTACCCGGGTTCGAACGGGCTCGGGGAAGCTCTTCAGAAACAAACCGACAGAAGACATCTCGACTCCCTCGCAACATAAATAAATCCACGGAAACACGATCTTCAGTACAGCAGGCGGAATGCTTCATTCCGTCCCGACGCATCCGCCGAAGCTGGATCTTCGACAGCGGCAGTGCACCATGCCGCGCCCAGAAAATCCGAAATTCATCAGCCGTCAGGAACAACTCCACATGAAACGCAAACGTACGCACAAACCAGTGAAACAGCGATGAAATCAGCGGCGTCTCCTCGAGGCGATCCCAGATTCTTCCGATCTGATCTCTTGGGAGCATCGCAGCTCCATCCACAGGCTCGGAAACACGCCAACTCCGCACTACCACACTGCTGTCAACAGCTCTTGATTTACGAATCTCAACATGGCTCGCCTGCGGATCTTCAAACTGCTCCAGAACCTCGTCCGCTGAAGGACTCTCCAGCTGCCGCTCGGACATCTCGAATGCCGCACGCGGCTGAGTCACCAGCGTCATTCGAAGCAGCAGCCACGAATGGTGGCGGTTGTACATCGCGTCCTCAAACACCCCGTCCCCACGACGCGCAGAAAATACTCGCTCACGCTCCCAGTCGTAGAGAAGCACATGCTGAATCGCGTCCCCGAGAGTGCTCATGCGACTCCCGGAACCATGCACCGGAACAAAAAAACAGGTCCCCATACTGATCCATGAAAAATTAGGTGTCACCGGCAGCTCCCGGTTCTCCACGGCCAGCCTCTCCATTACCGCCTTCAGCGTCACACCCGCATCCACCGTCACCTGACCCCCACGCAATCGAATCCGGCCAGGCACCGAAGTAGTCCGCAGAATTGATTTTCCCGGAAACTTCCAGCCAAAGTGGTTCACTCCGTGATTACAGCCCGCCAGCTGAATCTGTTGTCGAGTATGCCGGTTGCACAGACACACCAGATCTCGTCGATTACGCGGACTGATGGTGGCCGACAGACGATCGCGAAGTCCTGGCAACACCAGCGCCGCCATTCGCAGTATCACGAAAAGCAGCCAACCGACACCTGCCCCCCTCAACAGCTTCGCCACCAACCTCCATGCCACTCCAAACGACTTGCTGTTTTCCGCGAAGACAGCTTCACGAACCGAGCGTCGCGTGCCTGGAATACTCAACACACGCAGCGAAGAGCCAGTCCCCCCTCGGCTTGAAAAGCCAGCAGACACTTCATGTTCAATGATCTCTTCCAGCTCCCGCAGCTGCAGGCAGCTCACTCTGAACGACGCCGGCAGTGTGGCCTTCAGGCAGCTTAACCACGCGGCTGTCCTGCTGGTCGGATGGAGCACTCGACCGAGCCGCAGGATCCTCAGTCGCACACCATCGCGACACAGATTCACCGCAAAAAAATCCTCGACGCCAGCTGCCGTACTGGAGCCATCATAACGAAGAGTGTCCGGAAGCAGCAGCAGAACCTGATCAACCCCGGACTGCACAAGCCGCTGCGTCTCCCGCAGGCAGCGCTCCCACTCAATTCGAGACGTACCCGGGACCACGATCGCAGTCCGCGCTGTTCCCGGCCGCAGCCGATTCAGAGTGACTGGTGAACACACAGTCCAGAGTGCCCCCTCGTTGCTCGTCTCACCCGGAGAAGCTGCGACTGAACGCAGCAGCAGCGATGACGCAGACCCTGGCGACGGATGCACTCCTGTGAGTCGCTGTTGCAGGTCCACAGCCAGCGCAGAGGACAAGCAACCCACCACGAACAATCCTTCAGCACTCGGTGCACTCTTTCGCGAACACGGCAGCTCCGTGCTCGACGCCGGTACCACCGTTTCAGAAAATACGGCACTCATATCAATCCTCCCGAGCCTTCCCTTGCAGATTGCAGTTCAAAAAGCGACTCCCGACAGCGAATGGCAGTCCCGGCAGGAAACTCGCAGGGACCGGCAGTGCCCCGCTCCATTAAGAGAATCACCGTGGAGCCCAATTCAAACGTCGCCATCCATTCGCCCCGACTCAGCTTCACAGCCGGCAGGACGTCACACGCTGTCACCTGACGAGAACTGACTCGCAGCGGCGTCGCAAACGGATGCGTCAGACAACCGACCCCCCAGCCCGCAACGAGCACGGCCAGAACTCTTCCATGGTCCGTTCTGAGTTCCATCACCAACCGCTCATTCAGCACAAACACCGGAAACTCGGCCCGCTGATACGGAGGATGTACCAGCAGCCGACGGCCAGGTACGTGCACCAGTCGTGTCAATTCCGCCGTGGCCGGTGAAAACACGCGATGACAGTCGCGGGGGGACAGAAACAATGCGGCAAACTTCCCTCCACGAAATGACAGCACGTCTGTATCCGGGCAAAGCGATTCGAGTGAATATGGAATTCCCTTGACTCGCAGAACAAAGTCGTTCTCGATCGTCCCCGTCTCCTGGATCGTACCATCGACTGGCGACAGCAGCACATCTGGCCGATTGCTGACGGGCCTCTGTTCTTCCCGCACCCCCCGAGTGAACAACTCATTCAGCGAGCGATACTCTTCGACCGGCTTCTCCAGTTCCGCTTCGTCCAGAGCCGGATAGCGACCACCATAAACTGTCGTATAGACTTTACGACGCAGTGTTCGCGTTGGGATCGGAACCCTCGAAAGCTGCACCCCAAGCCAGGCAGTCAACAGCCCCGGTATGCCACCGTGAATCCTTCGCGCCTGCTGAAACTGCTCCCATCGCACCCGCATCACTACGCCACTCCTGTCAGCTTACAAGGCCCCCGCACCTCGCCAGTCACAATGTCTGCGACACGCAAAGCGTTGGCGATAATTGTTAAGGACGGGCCAACGCCAAGTGAAGTTGGCATGAAACTCCCGTCCGCGACAAAAAGCTCAGGACAATCGAACATGCGACAACCAGAATCAAGAACAGCATGGCGGACGTCTGTACCAAACCTCAGCGTACCGCACTGATGCGCTGCATGCTCGCTCGACGCCAGCTTCCCCGTGACCCGAACTGCCGCCCCCGTGTGCTTCAGCAACTTCGCCATTTCTCCCGCCAGCGATCGCGCCCGCAACAGGTCAAAATCTGAGTAATGATGTTCAAGGCGGATTTTCTCATCACCCTCGATCAACACTCGATTCGATGGATCCGGAAGATCCTCGATAATCCCAACCAGCGGCAGCAGTCTCGCACGAAGTCTTCGCAGCAGCCATGCAGGAGCATATCGCAAACCATACTTGCGAAGCAGCGCAACACCCGGTGCCGGCAGGGATTGTATCAAGCCCATTTTCTCCGGCAGGTCACGAGTTCCCAGATAACAGTCGTCCACTCCCACCTGCTTGATAAACGTCGTATCCGCCCCGGTGCAGCCCGTGAAAACGCCGACGACCAGCGGAGAACAGTGCATCATGTAGTTGCGTCCAATCAGCGGATGCGCAAAGCCCGATCGAAGCAGCAGCGCTGCCGATCCAAGTGCTCCCGCAGCCAGCACGTAACGCCGCGCTCGCAGCCGAAATATTTCTCCACTCTGACGATCCCGGAAACACACCGCATCAATCCCATTCACCCCCAGGCGCTCAATTCGAATCGCCTCGCAGTGCATCAGCCGCCGCAGGGGATGACCCGATAATTCACCGCGTCGCAGCAAATCCTCACTCGATCGCCGCGCCCCTGCCGGACACTCAAAACCCGCACAATGACTGCAGCGCAGACAGCGATCTGCATCAATCGCCAGCGGCAAACGCTGCGGGTGCAGACCCAGATCGAATGCCGCACGCATCAGGCGTTCAGAAATCGGCGCCAGCGGCAAACCCGCCGGCCTCGATAACGCCGACGTCACACCATCCGCAATGGGCGCGTCCGCAACGCCATAAAGTCTCTCCGCCTCCAAAAGCCACGGCAGAAACTCTCCAAACTCGATTGGCCACTCCTCGATGCTCTCCGGGATTCGTCCCCCATAAAATCGACCGGGCTGAAAATCTGCCTCGCGGGGACGCATCAGCGCGGCCCCGTAAAGCATCGTGCCACCTCCGGAAATGCCGCCTGTGTAGAGTCGGCTCGCACGATCTCCCAATAACACCTCACGATCGTCGTATGGTTCCTTGTGCACCAGCGTCCGCAACTCATCCGCAGAGTCGGCCGGACGTCCTGTTGGCAACAGCGCCCCACGCCCCCGCTCCGCCACGATCACCGACAAACCCCGCTCAGCACACCGCGCTGCCAGCGTGCCACCACCCGCTCCACTTCCGATCACCAGCACATCGCAGTCCGTTTGACGCATCCCGGTTCCTATGCCTCTCAGATTCCAGCGGTCGTCCGATACGCCTGTTGTCGAACACTTAAACGAAGAATCCGTGAAGCAGACGTGAATCCTGCGTGAATAATGAAGAATTCGTGAAGCTCAACTGGCATTCACCTTCCACTCTTAAAAGAAAACAAACTGAACCTGAGCGATTTCTTAATCTGCGTCTTAAACATTCCGCCCTGCGTTCGGTCGAAGTCACAATTACTGCCGGTAGCATGCCGGCAAGCAGGAGCTCGTTTCATCCATGGAAGCAGCAGTCATTCAGCGACAATATGACGAAGTCATTTCGCTGCAGTACGATCAGGATCCCCAGAACACAACCGCCAACTCTCTTGAACGAGCGCTGGACCACATCGCCGAACATGGCCTGTTGAATGCTGAGTTGCCGCGGTTGCGAGTATTGGATGTCGGTATGGGCACCGGGATGTTTCTCGAACGCCTGCGACTGCGATCAGAACGCAGAATTGAACCCTTCGGGCTGGATATCTCTGCACGTATGGCCGCCATTGCTCGCAGCAAACTGCCCGACCTTACGGTGGCGATTGACGACGGCGCGAATCTTGGACGTCATTTCAATGACGAGCAGTTTGATCTCGCGGCATCACACTTCGTGACAGGCTTCGTACCCCTTGAGAAACTGGCCCGCGAGATCTTTGACAAGCTCGCGCCCGGTGGTTACTGGTCCTATGTAGGCGGGACTATGGGGGGCTATCGCGAACTGCAAAAACGCGCTGCCAATCCCCTGCTGAAACTGTTCTTCGGTGGTCGCACTCCCACGCTGCAGGGAATGATTGCCCCAGCCGATCTGACGGAGGTAGAGCAGCGATTGCGCGGTGCTGGTTTCGAGATTGTCCAGGCAGAAACATGGGAACCAGAACTCCAGTTCCCGGATTTCGATACCTTCATCGAGTATGCCTATCACGGTGGCTGGCTGACTCCGTTTATCGAGGAACTTGGGCTGCACGAAGCTCCCCGCTGGCAACGAATGCTCCTGAATCTGCTCGTGTTCCCGGTCACCGACCACCACAGCATCGCCGTGGCCGTAGCTCGGAAACCGCTGCATGCGTCTCCAGCTGTCTGAGCAGGATTTCATGATAGTCCGAAAGGAGTTGGCTCATGCGAATCGCCATCGTTGCTGAAGTGTTCCTGCCCAAAGTTGACGGCGTCGTCGGTCGTACGCTGAATCTCATACGTGGGCTGCAGGCTCGCGGTGATGACGTCATCGTCGTTTGTCCCGCTGTGCCGGATCCGCGAACGGCTCCTGTACCGCTCGTGGAGTTCCCGTCCTTCTCCTGTCGAGTGTACCCCGACTACCACATCGGCGTGCCCGCTGGCGATCTGGTGCAGCGCCTTCACGAATTTCGCCCCGACGTGCTGCATTTCCTGAACCCCTTTGCATTTGGTTTCCAGTGCGCTCAGGTTCTGCGGAAATCCGGCTGGCATGGACCAGCACTCTGGTCCTTCCATACTCAGTACGGTGAATTCGTTCGCAGCTATCCCGGACTGCAGCCGCTCTCGAAGATCCTCTGGTGGCTCATGCAGCGTCAGCACAATACTGCTGACTGCAATCTCACCGTTTCGTCAGCGATGGTGAATGACCTCCAGGCTCGCGGGTTTGAACGGGTTCGACTGTGGCCACCGGCCGTGGATGCTGCGCGGTTCAACCCTTCCCATGCTTCAGCAGCGATGCGCAGTCGCCTGAGCGGACGCCATCCGGATTCCCCGTTGCTGCTGACCGCATCCCGACTCGCACCCGAAAAGAACACCCGATTTCTTTCTGAAATACTCGATCGTGTTCCCACTGCGAGACTGGGAATTGTCGGTGATGGCCCCGAACGACCGGCACTTGAACGCCGCTTCGCCCGCCACCCCGCCCAGTTCACCGGCTGTCTCGTCGGCTCAGAACTCGCAGAAGCCTACGCATCCGCAGACGTCTTCGTCTATGCCTCCGAAACCGAAACCATGGGAAATGTAATCCTCGAAGCCATGGCATCCGGATTGCCCGTTGTCGCCGCAGGAGCGGGTGGCGTCACAAGTCTTGTGGATCATGGAGTTACGGGATTTCTGTTCAGGCCAGGTCGCGCTGATGAAGCCGCCGGATACGTCCGCCAACTGCTCCAGAATCCAAAGCTGCGCCGCACCATGGCAGCAAACGCCCTCGCAGATGCTCAACGCCGCACATGGCAACAGGCCGCTGACAGTGTTCGCGGCGAATACATGCAGGTTGTAGAAACCTGGCAGCAGCGTCCGCTCACACTCCGCTCGCCCGGTCTGCCGGCCCGAATCTGCACCAGTCTGCTCGTGGCAGCCTTCCGCAGTCTGGCCAGACATCGCACCAGTGCACCAGGACGGACAGGCCACTGCACGGCCGCAGAACCGGAAGTCAGCGCCACCACATCCTCCATCAGTCGCCCACGATTCGCTGATGAAGTTTTCCACGCAAATAATTCACCGGAAATCAGCTATTGACGAGCGCGGATTTTAATAACTGAGGTCGATACTCACGGAATGATCAACGGACAGCGATGTAGTTTTGTTTCTGTCAAACCTCAATTAAAGAGAGTCCTTCATGGATAGAAGAACCCGCCGCGCGGCAGCGGTGAGACGCATGGTTTACTGGGATCAGGAACTGACGCTCCTGCTCAATCGACTCATCCGTCGCCGCTCGGTGCGAGCCTTCTTCTGCCTGATCAGCCGACTTGGAAACGGCCGCTTATGGTACGCCCTGATGCTCGCTCTGCCTCTGCTGCACGGCATCTACGGGCTCATGGCGACGCTTCACATGGGCGTCACCGCGCTGATCACTTTCACCTTCTATCGCTTCGTTAAAGGGGCCGCCCAGCGACCCCGGCCAGGCGCTGTGCACGAAGTCATCCTCCAGGGCACCGCTGCCCTCGACGAATACAGCTTCCCTTCCGGCCATACCATGCACTCCGTGATGTTCTCACTCATTGCAGTCGCGTGGTTTCCTGCTCTGCTCCCATTTCTCGCAGTTTTCACGATGCTCACCGCTCTCTCCCGCGTCGCGCTCGGCCTGCACTACCCAACCGATGTTGTACTCGGAGCTCTGTTCGGCCTGCTCATTGCGTGGGCCAGCCTCCTCGCTGCCGGTTTTTAATTCGCTGTCTTTCACGGAGTCAGGGACGATGTCCGTTGCTGTCACACCCGCGCCCAGTCGTCTCCGCCACGAATACACTGCAATAGCCACTCGGTCGCAAAAACCGAGCGCCACCCACTCGCCGCGAATCCGAAGCCTCTTCCTCAGCGACCTCCATCTCGGCTTCCGACACGCACAGGCAGATGCCCTCCTGACCTTTCTGAACACTCAGCGGCCCGACTACCTGTATCTCATCGGAGACTTCATCGATGGCTGGTGCCTCGGCAGACGCTGGTGCTGGCACTCAGCCTGCAGTGATGTTATCGCCCGAGTGATGGAACTTGCCCGCAGTGGCACCCAGGTGCGACTCGCCGTCGGTAACCACGACGCTCTGCTTCGACATCCGCTCGTTCAACACCTGATGATGGAAACCGGCCTGTGCCAGGTGGCAGAGGAATATCAGCATGAACTGGCTGATGGACGCCGATTCCTGATTTTGCATGGAGATCGCTTCGATTCCTGTGAACGCCTGCACCCACTGGCATCGTGGGGGATCGAGCAACTTTACGAGCTGCTGCTGCGGTCCAATCACCTCTGGAGCAAACTCACTCGATCGGTCCCGCACGGGCCCCGCTCTTTCACCGGCAGGCTGAAAAATCTCCTCGGTATCTCAGCAGGCCATCTTCGCAGAATTCGCGAACTCATCATCCGCCACGCTCGCTGGCGAGGCTGTCACGGGGTGATCTGTGGACATATCCACGAACCCATGACACTCGATGTCCATGGAATCACATACTGCAACACCGGCGACTGGGTCGAAAACTGTACTGCACTGGTTGAAGATTCCGAAGGTCGACTGCGACTGATCTGGCCCACTGTGGCCAGTTGAAATCACACGTCACAGACCATCGCCGCATGTCGAAATGCCTGCATTGGATCTTTCCACGTGGGAATGAACTCCTGAGCTACAAAGCCGGAGTAATCAGTGTCGAGAATGGCCTGCATCATCGCCGGATAATGAATCTCCTGGCGACCATCAAGTTCACAGCGTCCGGGATTGCCGGCAGTGTGATAATGGCCGATCAGTGCATGATCGCGGCGGATACGGCGAATCACATCTCCATGCATCACCTGAACGTGGTAAATATCAAACAGCAAACGGAAGTTCGGTGAATCCATGCGTCGCACAAGGTCAAGGCACCGATCCACGTCATCACCAAAGTAGCCTGGGTGGCCCTTCATGGGATGCGAATCGTCGCGCGAATTCAAATGCTCAAGGCACAGCGTCACCGAGTGCTGCTCGGCGTACTCAATCACCTGCTTCCAGCACTCAAGGCAGTTCTGCTCGGCTGTGGTTTCCGACATTCCCCGAATCGACATCCCAGTGAACGTGATCACCGACTTCGCACCAAATCGAATCGCCACGTCAATTGAATCCCGCAGCTTCGCCACGCATTCCGCATGATTCCCCCGATCTACCGGACCAACAGCAAAACCGTGACTGCTCACCAGCGAAATCTGCAGACCTTTTGCCCGGGCTTCCGGATAGAAACGACGGTCAATCCCCTCGATCCCCGGTACACCAGTTGCCACACACAAATCAATCAACTGAGAAACCGGCATCGGATTGTAACACCACCCCATCACGGACTGGCGAATCCGTCCCCTGCGAATGCGAAAATCCATGGGCACAGGAACTTCGTCGCCCTCGCCCGCACCAGCGACATTCCGGAGACCAGGTACCGACACGACAGCCGCCGTGCCGGACAGAAATCGACGTCTGGTGCCGGTCATGAATGATTCCCCGCAGGTTGCATAGATTGACATTGATGTGGTCGGACGAAGCCCGTAGCCGTCGCTCCTGCCCCGAATGGTAATTCAGCCGCGGGGGAAATCCAAATCGACAGCAATCCGGCCCTGCAGTACCATCCTGCCTCTTCGAGCCGGTGAATGCTTGTGCGAAGAAATTCAGTCACTGTGCAGCATGACTAAGCCGACCAGGAAGCATCTTCTCAGGGAACTGAACACATGAACGCCCCCGTATTCGGCCCCGGCCCCATCCCGAATACCGTGAAGACCGCTCATGGCCAGATTGTCTCCATCCCCGCTGGCTGGATCCTCCTGCCGCCAGGCGATGCCGCACTGACTCGCAGAGTAAAACTGGCCGGTGAACACTGGATCGTGCAGGAAAAAAAAGGACGCAGGGTTTTCTCACAAGGCATCTGGGCACCGCTGTCCACCATTGAACGAATTCAGGCCGAACTTGAAGCCGAGCGGTCTACTGTGAGTTATGAGAAACGCAGGCTGGCAGATGCCAGGCGACGGGAAAAAACACAGGGGGCGTATGTCGAAGACTTCACAGCAGCTGTGGTAAGTTTTCTCAGCTTTCATCCACGTTACGCAGAACTCGCCCAACAACTTGCAAAACTGGTCGCCGATCACGCCACACCAGTCGGCAGTGGAACAGTTGCCAGAACGCAACGGATTCCGATCGAGCGTCGAGCAGAAGCCGCGGTGATTGCATGGATGCGGCACCAAACTACTGGCTATGACTCAATGCAAATCCCTCGTGTCAAAGGCCAACGTCGAGAAGTGCGACAATTGCTCGCACAACGCTCCCACGAATTGCTCGCCCGGTATCGCCAGGGCGATTCCAGTGACCGACAGTGCCCGCTCAGAATTGCCCTTTCCGCAAGCGGCAACCGATATCAGCCGTAAGTTCCCGACATTCGCCGCAATCGTCACAGGCGGTCCAGCTGCAACGCAACGACCGGCCGCCAAATCTCGCCGCTGATCATCAAATCAAGCAGTTCGCGCCAAATGCTCGTGATGCAACTCCATTTGCAGCAACACTTTCCGTCGCGTTTGCCAGGGGACAGTCCCTCCCGGAGACGGTCGCGATCCGCATTCCCAAACGCCTCACAAATCGCCCGCGTGAGTGCAGCAGGAACTGGTGACGCTGGCGTCAGATTCGCTGCAATCGGTCCATTCCGGAAATTCGCCGCAATCGTTACAGGCGGTGCAGCTGGGCGCGTTCAAAACCAGCGTGTGAACATCAGATCAGATCAGATCAGCTCGTGTCTACACGGTCGTTGGCAGTTGATGGATTGCCATCCGGCGGCCGGAATCTCGTGGGGTGGCCGGGTCGGGGCGTTGGCTGGGTTGCCAGGGGTGAAGCATTTTTTGAGGTGCTGCTGAAGTGTCGATGAGCGACGCTGGTTTCGCTTTTCTTGCCACGGTTTCTTTGTTATTCGTCCGTTTGCAGTATTCGAACAAGCGATTCCTTCCTGAACCGGGGCACTACTCATGTCACTCCGTCGCCGCACTTTCCTTGCCTCTGCTGCTGCTGCTGGCACTGCGTGGGCTCAGATACCTCGCGTTGCTTCCGCTTTGCCCCTGCCTTTTAGTCCGGAGACGGTGTCCGCCGACGAACCCGCCCTGCAGTGGGCGGATGTGCGGGACTGGGGTGTTGAGGGGAGGGGTTTTAATGACACGGAGGCGTGGTTTGATCGTTTGCCTGGCCGAGCGAAGGGAGTTGTCCGCGATGCCGTTTGGGGACTCAGTCGCCATTCCGCGGGAATGCTGGTGCATTTCCGAACGGATGCAACGCGGATTGATGTAAACTATGCCGTCACTTCTGAAAATCTTGCTATGCCCCACATGCCGGCGACCGGCGTGAGTGGACTGGACTTGTACGGCAGGGATGAATCGGGCCAGTGGAAATGGGTCTCGGTCGTTGCTCCGAAAACTCGCGAGGTGCGTCAGAAGTTTGTCGATGGATTGCGACCGGGTGAACGTGACTATGCCATTTACCTTCCCTTGTATAACGGCACCCAGTCACTGCAGATCGGCGTACCGACCGGAACAAAGTTCCAGCCGATTCCGCCTCGGACGGAAAAGCCAATCGTGTTCTATGGAACATCAATCACCCACGGCGCCTGTGCCTCTCGACCCGGAATGCCACATCCAGCCATCCTCGGGCGCCGACTCAACCGCCCCGTAATTAATCTGGGCTTCAGTGGCAATGGACGCATGGAACTGGAAGTGGGGCGGTTCCTTGCGGAAATCGATGCCGCGGTATTTGTGATTGACTGCCTGCCGAACATCACGGCGGCCGACGTCACTTCCCGCACTCAGCCACTCGTCAAACTGCTTCGCGAAGCCCGACCGCAAACGCCGATCGTACTTGTCGAGGACCGCAGCTACTCAGGTTCCTGGCTGATCAGTTCCCAGGCCGACCGCAATCAGTCCAGTCGCAAGGCGCTGAAGGAGCAGTATGACCAGCTCCTGCAGGGCGGGGTCGAGCGACTGTTCTATGTCGATGGCGAATCACTGCTGGGAAGTGATCGCGACGACACTACCGACGGTTCACACCCCTCCGACCTCGGTTTCTTCCGGCACGCGGAAGCACTGGAACCGGTGTTAAGGAAGGCCCTGGGCTGACTATGAACTATGCTGACGCAATGCTGTTCGTTTCGCTTGCGGCCGACCCGATTGCTGCCATAGCGGGCGCGTACTTCGCTGGCTCACGGTGGTCTGCCTCGCATATCCTCATGCAGTCAGCATTGCTGGACTTTGCGTGACTTACAAGGCTTTGTTCTGGACAGTCGATGCTCTGATCCGCCCGTAGACCCGGACGAAGGTGTTGGCTCCATGACGGCCGCGAAGGCGATCACGGGGTGACGGGTTTTGCTTCGGCGAGCGAACTGCCGAGTGTCAGCAGAAGCCGGCGGTCGCTGGTTTCCAAAATGACTTCCCGTTTGACTGACATGGCGGCAGCAGCAGACGACGGGCGGCGAACAAATCCCGTCCCGCAGCCGCCTGATCCCGCCACTGGGACTGTCCCCGTTGGGCCCGCGGGGACTGTCCCCGGCTGGCGGGACTACTGATTGCACCCGTTGCAAGGCTTGTGGGGATTGTGACAAATTTGAGTGACATGGCGGTTGGACGCAGACTTCCGGCAGCGAACAAATCCGGTCCCGCAGCCCTCTGATCCCGCCGCGGGGACAGTCCCCGTTGGGCCTGCGGGGACTGTCCCCGGCTGGTTGGAATCGGAACGCAGCTGAAACACGAAGTCGGGCGAAAGTGGCGAAGCAATGCGATCTGGCAGCCGCGTCAGACTGCCAGGCTCGTTGCCTGATCTGAACGCACGGATATGGTGTCCGATACCACCCGGATTCGAGACACTTGACTCTTTCGCGGGGACTGTTCTCCTTGGGCCTGCGGGGACTGTCCCCGGTTGGCGGGACTACCGATTGCACCCGTTGCAAGGCTTGTGGGGATTGTGACAAATTTAAGTGACATCGCGGTTGGACGCAGACTTCCGGCAGCGAACAAATCCGGTCCCGCAGCCGCCTGATCCCGCCGCGGGGACAGTCCCCGTTGGGCCTGC
>Ga0172373_10006267_pt1 | contig 15896 bp, 14 predicted proteins | sample Lak10m_2_FD_114546 | JGI IMG/M metagenome (GOLD analysis project Ga0172373, IMG submission 114546) | Freshwater microbial communities from Kabuno Bay, South-Kivu, Congo - kab_092012_10m | ecosystem: Environmental > Aquatic > Freshwater > Lake | place: Democratic Republic of the Congo...
AAGACCGCCTTTCAAAGAACTATGTTGTGGAGACGGTGCCCAAAGTAATTGAGCGGTGTATCCAGATGACCACGGACCCCGGCGACCTCGTGCTCGACCCGACCTGCGGTTCCGGCACCACCGCCACTGTCGCCGAGCAATGGGGCCGACGCTGGATCACGATCGACACATCGCGCGTGGCGTTGGCGTTGGCCCGTGCCCGCATCATGGGCGCGCGTTATCCTTTCTATCTGCTGGTGGATTCCCGCGAGGGCCAGCTCAAGGAAGCCGAAGTCACCCGCACCGCGCCGAGTTCGCAGCCCGTGCAGGGGAACATCCGCCACGGCTTCGTCTATGAGCGCGTCCCACACATCATGCTCAGTTCCATTTCCAACAACACGGAGATTGATGTCATCTGGGACCAGTGGCAGGCGAAGCTGGAGCCGCTGCGCGAGAAGCTGAACGCCGCGCTCGGGACCCACTGGCAGGAGTGGGAGATTCCGCGCGATTTGAAAGTAGAAGCGGCATCCTGCCGCTCGCCCGAGGACAGAAAGCGGCTGGAAGCCACTTCCACTTTGCATGCCGATTGGTGGGCCGCCCGCATCGCCCGGCAGCAGGAGATCGACAAGTCCATCGCGGCCAAGGCCGAGTTTGAATACCTCTACGACAAGCCCTACGACGACAAGAGGAAGGTCCGCGTGGCCGGCCCCTTCACCGTCGAGAGCCTCAGCCCCCACCGCGTGCTCGGCGTGGATGAGGACGATGAATTGATCGACACCGCCAACGAAGACAGTCCGCAATACGGAGCGAAGCAGTCCTTCCCCCAAATGATCCTGGAGAACCTCAAGACCGCCGGCGTGCAGCAGGCGCACAAGGAGGACCGCATCACCTTCGCCACCCTCACCCCCTGGCCGGGCGAGGGCCGAGTCTGCGCCGTCGGCACGTTTGAGGCCAGTGATGAGTGGCTAGTGGCTGGTGGCTTGTCACAAGTCACTGACCACAAGCCACAAACCACTGCCCGCAGGGCCGGCATCTTCATCGGACCCGAGTTCGGCACCGTGCAACGCGCCGACCTGGTGGAAGCCGCCCGCGAGTGCGGCGATGCCGGGTTCGACGTGCTCATCGCCTGCGCCTTCAACTACGAGGCGCACGCCACCGAGTTCAGCAAGCTGGGTCGCATCCCCGTGCTCAAGGCCCGCATGAACGCCGACCTCCACATGGCCGAGGACCTCAAAAACACCGGCAAAGGCAACCTCTTCGTCATCTTCGGCGAGCCGGACATCACCCTCCTCCCCGAGAAAGACGGCAAGCTCCGCGTGAAAGTGAACGGCGTGGATGTCTTCAAACCCCAGACCGGCGAAGTCATCAGCGACGGAGCCGACGGCATCGCCTGCTGGTTCATTGACACCGACTACAACGAAGAAAGCTTCTTCGTCCGCCACGCCTACTTCCTCGGCGCAAACGATCCCTACTCCGCGCTCAAGACGACGCTCAAAGCCGAGATCAACGCCGAAGCCTGGGCCACATTGAACAGCGACACGTCCCGCCCGTTCGAGAAACCGAAGCAGGGGCGCATCGCCGTTAAGGTGATCAATCACCTGGGGGATGAGGTGATGAAAGTGTTCAGAGTGTAATTCCGCTTTTTATGAACCAAGTCAAAATTTATCTCCCGTCTCCCACGAATTGGCAGGATTTTCAATCAGTGGTGAAAGAGATTGCTACGATTCGCTATGACCCTGCAACGGTGGTCGAATACGGCAGGCAAGGGCAGAGCCAGAATGGGGTTGACGTGTATGCGGAGGACCTACTCGGCGCGAAGGTTGGTATCCAGTGCAAGGAGACAAAGGGTGATCTGACCACAGCAGAAGTCACCGAAGAGGCCGACAAAGCGAAGTCATTTTGTCCACAGCTGAATCTTTTCATTGTCGCAACGAATGCCAGGACTGACGCCAAATTGCAGACTGCGGTAATTGCCCTCAACGCCAGCAAGGCCTACCCGTTCAAACTTCGCGTCGATTTCTGGGACGTTTTGATGAACGACATCAACCGATACGCGATGGTGTTGAACACTTGTTACCAGTCGTACCGAGAGGCGTTCCAGAAGAGCGATGAATCAAATCATCTTGCTTGCCTTCGCGTTGCATTCGATCGGCCTGCTTTCAAGGACGATTTCCTTCACGAAAGAAACTACGACGATTTTGAGGAAGCACTGGTCTCCACCAAACGACTTTTCAGAACCGGCTTCACGATGGATAGGTGGTCACGGATCCCAGTTGTTCAAACGATTCCGCTGGAGTCCCTGCCAGACGGGCCATACCGCAAATTGGTCGCGAAAATCGAGGGTCACTTAGAAAAGGTTTACAAAGCATACATCGCCGATAGAAAGCAGATCCTGGCCGACACCAGATACGCTCAAAACCGGGCCGGGCACTACAACAATCTTCGACGGGAACTGCTCACGAAACTCAACAAGACACTCGTCGATTCTGGGCTGCCAGAAGTCCAATTCGCTTACCAATAGGTCATGGACTTCCGCATCGCCGACACTTTCACCGACAGCCTCCCTCGCCTGACTGGCGACGAGCTGAAAGCATTCCAGGTGATCAAGCACGTCGGGCATCAGCCGATAAAGGGGTTCAAGTCATGACTGGAGGCGCGGCATACTGGGTCGGGGCTGATCCTGGCGGCTCAGGAAAATTTGGTATCGCCATACTGACAAACGACGAACTACCACAAACCTCCTTCGTGGATTGTGCCAACGAGGCAATTGCTTTCGTTCGCGCTCATTTCAGACTGGCGCCGGCAGGGGTCGGAGTTGATGCGCCCTTATGGTGGTCGTCTGGGCGATCGGGTGACCGGCATGCCGACCAGTGGTTGCGCAAGCGATATGGGCTTTCCGGAGGCGAAGTGCAGGCTGCCAACTCGTTGCGCGGTGCCGCGCTGACCCAAGGAGCGATGTTCGTCCAGCGCATGCGAGAAATTTATGCCGCCGTGCCCGTAACCGAAAGTCACCCAAAAGCGCTCCTCAAAGCCGTGGCAGAAAACAGTTGGGATATTTTCGCGGCCCGTTTCCATGTGAAAGCGACACCGCCGAATGAGCACACACGCGATGCCATCGTCGCAGCCGTCGTAGCGCGAGAAGCGTTCGAAGGCAGATGGACCCACGACCTCGCCGACACGCGGTTGTCTGGCGAACAGGACCCCAAGAATTACTGGCTGGCGCCCATTCACTATTACTGGCCTGAAACATGATGGATTTTCTTATCGCCCACACTTTCACCGACAGCCTCGCACGCCTGACCGGCGACGAGCAGAAGGCCGTAAAGACCACGACCTTTGACTTGCAGGTGAATCCCACGGGATCGGGCCTCAGTTTCCACAAGCTCGAAAAGTCGAAGGACAAGAATTTCTGGTCGGTGCGGGTGAGCAGCGACATCCGGCTCATCGTTCACAAGACGGAGGGCAGCCTCTTGCTCTGTTATGTGAATCACCACGACAAAGCCTACGATTGGGCCGAGCGGAGGAAGCTGGAAACGCACCCCAAGACCGGTGCCGCGCAGCTTGTGGAAATCCGCGAAACGGTGAAAGAGGTCATCATCCCGGTCTATGTGCAGACGGAACTGCCCGCGCCGCCAGAGGCACCAAAGCCACCATTGTTCGCCAACAAGCCCGACGACGACCTGCTCGGCTATGGCGTCCCGGCGGAGTGGTTGAACGATGTGCGCCAGGCCACAGAGGACAGTCTCCTGCTGCTGGCGGATCGACTGCCCGCTGAAGCCGCAGAAGCGCTGCTCGAACTCGCCACGGGTGGAAAATCCCGCGCGTCGCATCCGGCGACGCCGGTCACGAATCCTTTCGATCATCCCGACGCACAGCGCCGTTTCCGCGTGATGACCAACGTCGAAGAACTGCAACGCGCCCTCGAGTTTCCATGGGAGAAATGGACGATCTTCCTGCATCCCGAACAGCGCCAGTGGGTGGAGCGCGACTACACCGGCCCGGCCCGCATCTCCGGCTCGGCGGGCACCGGTAAGACCATCGTGGCCCTGCACCGCGCCGTGCATCTCGCCCGCGCCCATCCCGAAGCGCGTGTGCTGCTTACGACTTTCTCCGACACGTTGGCAAGCGCGCTTCACACCAAGCTCAAGCGACTGATCGGCAGCGAACCGCGACTGGCCGAGCGTATCGACGTTCACTCTCTCAACGCCATCGGCCTTCGCCTCTACAAATCGAACTGCGGCCCGGTGAACCTCGCCAATCGGGCAGTCGTGAAAGAATTGCTCGGTGAAGGATCAAAGGCAGTGAGTGGGCACAAGTTCAGCCTTCATTTTCTCCTCACCGAATGGGAGCACGTGGTGGATGCTTGGCAGTTGGATGCATGGGAGTCGTATCGCGATGTCGCCCGGCTCGGTCGCAAGACCCGGCTGCCCGAGGCGCAGCGAATCATCTTGTGGTCAATCTTCGAGCGGGTGCGCGCCGGATTGAAGGAACGGAAGCTCACCACCCACGCCGGCCTGTTCACCGCCCTAGCGGCCGTGCTGGCCAAGAGCAAACATCTTCCCTTCGACTTCGCCGTCGTGGACGAGGCGCAGGACATCAGTGTCGCCCATCTACGCTTCTTCGCCGCCCTAGGTGCTGACAAGCCGAATGCTCTTTTGTTCGCGGGCGACCTCGGCCAGCGCATCTTCCAGCAGCCGTTCTCCTGGAAATCCCTCGGCGTGGACATTCGTGGCCGTTCCCGCAGCCTGCGCATCAACTACCGAACATCCCACCAAATCCGCCAGCAAGCTGACCGCCTGCTCGGCCCCGAGGTGAGCGATGCGGACGGCAACAGTGAGGAACGCAGCGACACCGTCTCCGTCTTCAACGGCCCGCCACCCGTCATCCGCGTGCTCAAGAGCGAGGACGAGGAGGCCGAGTCCGTCGGAGCATGGATTGAGGAGCAATCGAGATCCGGAGTTCTACCGCACGAGTTCGGCGTCTTCGTGCGCTCGGCGGCCCAACTGGACCGCGCCCAAGCCGCCGTCAAAGCGTCAGGCTTGCCCTGCAAGATTCTCGATGAACACGTCGAGACCGCCAGCGGTCATGTCTCGATCAGCACCATGCACCTTGCCAAAGGGCTGGAATTCCGCGCCGTGGTCGTGATGGCCTGCGACGACGAGATCATCCCCTTGCAGGAGCGCATCGAAACCGTCGGCGACGACGCTGACTTGCATGAGGTTTACGATACCGAACGTCACCTCCTTTACGTCGCCTGTACCCGCGCCCGGGACCACTTGCTCGTCACAAGCGTCGAACCCGCCTCAGAATTCCTCGACGACCTGAACGGCGTCAGCGGCTCCACAGGCAGATAGAGGATGCCCTCGGTAGGCTGAGTCGGTGGCTTTTCTCAAGCTCCGCTCCGCGCGTCGGGTGGCAAAGTGCTAACGCGGAAAACCCATTAAGACGACGTGATCTTCCTCTCTAGATGCCTTTGGTGGCCAGTCACGGATTGGGAACCAATCCATTCCATGGCTTACCTCGGTTCCGTCTGCGCTCAGGCGAGCTGGTTCAAACTCTCAGACTGCTAGGTCAAAGCCGGCGTCAGAATCAATAAGTTGCCTTTCAGGACACGCGAACCCGACGCAGGCTTCGCTTTCACCGGGATTCACACTGACTGCAGCCTGGGGATTCGTCGCCCGAACTTAGTGAGGCCTGAAATCATTACCCGATGACATCGTCCTTGCGCGAGGAAATGGGAGGCACGGCTAGATGCCGGCTCAGAGATAGATTGCCCAGCGATGACCGAAGTTGATGACGGTCACAAGGAGGATTCGGTCCTCGATTTCGTAAATCACCCAGTAGTCGTCACCCACGCGGATTCACCACGCCTCCCAGCCGCTCTAAGGTGATCCTTGAGTTTCTCCGGTTGAGCTTGGGGCCCCGCGCCCGGAACACTTCCCCCATCCCGCCCTCGCCCTCGCCAATCGAGGAGGTGATCCGGTACTGGTTGAGTGAGTGATATGCCAATCATGCTGCCGGAAAAGAGATTTCAGTCCGTGTAGAAAAATGGGCGAAGATCGCCGGGCGAAACGTAGCGGCACGCCTGACGGAAAATGGCATGGCACGTTCCGGTGTCGAGTTGACGGTGATTTGGAATCGTCAGCGTCTGCTTTTCTCCATCGGAGGTGACCCGGCGCAACTTGATATGACTACCGCGCTGCAACAGGATGAAAAACCCGAACCGTTGCAGGACCGAAACAGCTTCCGGACCCGACAATCCTCTGAGTTTAGGCATACGCCGGCTCGACTTCCATCGTCACGAGCAAGGTCGGACTTTCCGCCAGACCGAGGGAAGCCAAGTCTTCGCCGTCCAGATGCGCCGCCACCGCTTCCTGCAGATGGCGCGTCACCTCGTCCAGCGTTGCACCTTGCGTCACAACGGCGATTTCCACGCACTCGGCCACGTAGCCCGATTCTTCTCCGCGTCGGATGATGGCTTTAATCGTATGTTGAAGTGATTTCATTTGTTGGCTTCGAGTATAAGCAAGCATCCGTCTGCTAACGATTAAATGATAGGAATTTACGTTTCACGACTGGACTCAAACCCTGAACGTTTCGTGCCTCTGCCGCAACAACAATGCCCTTTGATGCTCGACGATTCCACTCGCTTGCTTTCACTGGCTAACGTAAGAACGGACCACATTCCAATGAAAGCCATTCTTCTCGCGCTCACCGCACTCCAACTCGTCGCGTCCGCCCAAAACGCTCCAGCAGCGTCAGCCGCTGCGGCACCCCGACCCGCAGACGCATGGCTGCCAGGGTTGCACGGCAAATATTATCAGCTCAGCGAAACCCTCTCCGACTTTCCCGACATCGCCAAAGACAAAAAGCCCGATCTCGAACGCGTCGATAAGCAGATCAAATTCCCCAGCACCCAAGACGCCTGGACCGGGACCTCGTTCGTCGACAATTTCTACGTCAAATGGACCGGCCGCGTGCGAATCCCCAAAGCTGGCGTTTACACGTTCTTCTTGGACTCGGACGATGGATCCCGCCTATCGATCGACGGCCGCCAAATCGCGGCGAATGAAGGCACGCACGATATGATCGAGATTTCAGCCAAAACCGAGCTGACCGCCGGCGATCATGAAATCGTGTTCGAATACTTTGAGTCCGAGATCGACTCCGGTTGCATTCTCTCGTGGGAAGGCCCTGGGGTGACCAAGCAAGTCATCCCTGCCGACGCGTTCTCGCACAAAGCAGCACCAACAGCCGGCGAAAAACCAAGCAAATAGTCCTGCAAATAGTCCCGCAGCCCGATCAATCTTCGGGCGACACCACCAAGTTGCCCATGATGTAATCTTTGCGGTCGGGCGTGTTCTTGCCCATGTAGAACGTCAGAATCTGCGCTGCGTCCGTTTTGGGTGCGTACTCCACTTGGCTCAGGCGCATGGATTTCCCAATGAACTGCTTGAATTCATTGGGCGAGATTTCCCCCAACCCCTTGAAACGCGTGATCTCAGGCGATTTGCCTAAGGACTTCGCCGCGCTATCCCGTTCACTCTCGGAATAGCAATACATCGTCTTCTCCTTGTTCCTAACCCGAAACAAAGGCGTCTCCAACACATACAGGTGCCCGTCACGAACCAGTTGTTCAAAGAACCGGAAAAAATAGGTGATCATCAAGTTGCGGATATGTAATCCGTCCACGTCCGCATCGGTCGCCAGCACCACCTTCTCATAGCGCAGTCCCTCAATCGTATCCTCGATGTTCAGGCTGCGCATCAGGTTGTACATCTCATCGTTTTTATACACGATGTCGCGCTTCAGATCCCACACGTTCAACGGCTTTCCCTTGAGCGTGAAAATCGCCTGCGTGTTCACGTCCCGACAGCTCACGATCGATCCAGAGGCCGACTGCCCCTCGGTGATGAAGATCATGGAGTTCCGCCCCTTGTCCTTCGCTCGATCCAGATGAATCTTGCAGTCCTTGAGCTGGGGCACACGGATCGAAGCCGCTTTGGCGCGCTCCCGGGCCAGCTTCTTCACCTCTTGCAATTCCTTCCGCAACTGCTGGGTGTCCGTCGCCTTGTCGATGATCTTCTGAGCGATCTCCTTGTTCCGGTTGAAGAAGTGCAGGAGTTCCTCCCGAACCTGGTTCACCAAATCCGCCCGAATCTCCGTGTTGCCCAGCTTGTTCTTCGTCTGGGATTCAAACATCGGATCCTTCAGCCGTATCGCCACCGCCGCCACGATGCTCTCGCGGACATCGTCTCCTTCAAACTTTCCCTTCGAATACTCGTTAATCGCTTTGAGCAAACCCTCACGAAATGCGCTCAGATGCGTCCCGCCATCCGAGGTGAACTGACCGTTCACAAACGAATACATCGTCTCGCCGAAGCGGCTGTTCGCATGCGCAAAACAAAACTCCAACGTCTTGCTCGTGTAGTGCAACGGCGGATAGATCGGATCGCTCCCGTCATTGCCCAAATCCTCCATCACCAAGTCCAGCAACCCATGTCGTGACTGGAACATCTTCCCGTTGAAAACCAGCTTCAAACCGCTGTTCAGATAGCTGTAGTGGCGCAACCTCCGCTCCACAAACTCCGGCTTGAACTCGTACTTCTTGAAAATCTCAGGGTCGGGCTCAAACCGGATCAAGGTCCCGTCCGCCTCCTCCTTCAATGCTCCGCTCTTCTTGCCCTGCAATCGCCCCTGCTTGAACGTCGCCTCCACATACTCGCCCCCACGATGGCTCCGCACATAGAAGAGCTTCGATAACGCGTTCACCGCTTTCGTCCCCACTCCATTCAATCCCACGCTGAACTGGAATACGTCGTCGTTATACTTCGCCCCCGTGTTGATCTGAGACACGCACTCGATCACCTTGCCCAACGGAATCCCTCGACCATAGTCACGAACCGAAAGCACCCCGCCCTCGAGCTGGATCTGCACCTCCCGTCCGTGGCCCATGATGAATTCGTCGATCGCGTTGTCGATGACCTCCTTCAGCAGGATGTAGCAGCCGTCGTCGTAATGGCTGCCGTCCCCGATCCGACCAATATACATCCCGGTCCGGAGTCGGATATGCTCCAGGGAGGAGAGCGTCTTGATCTTGCTCTCGTCGTAAACGTGCTTCTTGCCTTCTGCCATAAATCGGTTTCTCGGCGATCGCGCGCTCCGGGTGGCTCGCAAGCCTGGAACCCCGTCAGCAACCTCACCGCATTTGGGAGCCTATCCCTAGTGCCTCAATCGTGAAATGCCAGTTTTTTTGGACCTTCTGCAATAATTGTTTTCATCCCCCTTCCTCCCTCCCTACACTCCTACCCATCGCCCTGGCCTGCTCGTCGTCCCATCCACGCGGCAAGGCCAGGCGTTCACCCATTGTCATGAATCACTTCAAACGTTTCCTCGGAGTTCTCGGCCTCATCACGGGCTTACTGCCCGCGCTGCTCAACGCCGCACCGGCCCCCCAGTTGTCCTCTGAGTTCGTCTTCCCGCTCAACGCCCAACACAACCATGCCCCAGGAATCGTCGAATGCCCCAACGGCGATCTGCTCGTCTCCTGGTACCGAGGCTCCGGAGAACGCAAAGCCGATGACGTCGTCGTCCTCGGCGCCCGAAAACGTCGCTCCCGAGCCGAGTGGAGCTCGGCCTTCCCAATGGCCGATTTCCCAGGCTTTCCCGATTGCAACACCGCCCTCTTCATCGACCCCCAAAAGCGTCTCTGGCTGTTCTGGCCCATCATCTTTGCCAATACCTGGGAATCCGCCCTCACCCTCTACCGCGTCAGCTCCGATTACCAACGCGACGGAACACCCAAATGGAGCTGGCAAGGCCTCATCCCGCTCAAACCCGATCACTTCGAGGAACTGCTCGCCACCGGCTGGGAAGAACGCCAAAAACTCGCCCCCATCCCTGCCGATCGACTCAAGGAAATCGAACCTCTCAAAGCCCGCATCCAAGACAAACTGCTCAACCGCCTAGGATGGCAGCCGCGCTGCAAACCCACCGTGCTCGCCTCCGGACGAATTCTCCTCCCCCTCTACTCCGATACCTACAGCGTCTGCCTCATGGCCATCAGCGACGACCAAGGCCAGTCCTGGTTCGCCAGTAAACCTCTCGCCGGTTTCGGCAATATCCAAGCCACCGTGCTCGAACGCAAAAATGGCTCCGTTGTCGCTTACATGCGGGAAAATGGTCCCGTCGACAAAATCCGCGTCTCCGAGTCCACCGACTTCGGCATGACCTGGGGACCCGTCGGTGCCATCGATCTCCCCAACCCAGGCGCGGGCATCGATGCCGTCCGACTCGCCAATGGCCATTGGGTGCTGATTTACAACGACTCCATCAAAGGTCGCAACACCCTCGCAGTCAGTGTCTCCACCGACGAAGGCAAGTCCTGGCCATCGACCCGCCACCTCGAACGGCATGACAAGGGGAGCTACCACTACCCCGCCATCATCCAGGGCAAGAACGGCACCATTCACGCCGTCTACAGCTACTTTGTGGACGAAGGAAAGACGATGAAACACGCGGCATTTAACGAGGCGTGGATCCTTGCCGGTGACCGGTAACCCGCCGCCAACTGCACTGGCCGACCCCGACCTCACCCGCAACTCAAGGCTCGATGCTCAAGAGCCCGGCGTTTGAGCCCAAGCGGCGATCCGCTCCAACACGCGCTCGGCTGTTTTCTCCGACGATTCCTCCTCGGAGATGGGCAAGTCCTCTCCCTGCGCTTGGTTTCGAAACCAAGCGCGCTGCCGCTTTGCGTATTGTCGGGTCCGGGTCTTGACCTCCTGGATGGTCGACTCCCGATCACAACGCCCTTCCAAATAGTCCACCACCTGGCGATACCCGATCGCCTGCATCGCCGTTCGGTTTTCCCTCAGCCCTAATCCCATCAAATGCTGAGTTTCCTCCACCAGCCCGCTTCGAAACATCTCATCCACCCGAGCGTCCATCCGACGAACTAAGCTCGTTGGATCACGACTCAGCACGATTAAGCGCTCACCTGCCCGCTGAGACGGTGAAGAACCGCCCGTCGCTGCGGACCAATCCCTGCGAAGCTCCGAGAACGGCCGTTGAGTCAGCCGAATCACCTCAATCGCTCGAACGACGCGCCTCGGATTGGATCGATCGATCCGCTCATACGCCACGGGATCTCGAACCGCCAACTCCTCCAGCAAAACCGCCAGGGGCATCGACTCCAGCTCCGCGCGTAACGCAGGATTCGAGGGTGGAATCTCCGCCAAACCTTCCGACAAAGCCTGGAAATAAAGCCCAGTGCCTCCACACAGAATCGGCACACCGCCCCGGGATACGATCTGCTCGGAGATCGTGCGCGCCAGCGTGACAAATTCCGCCGCGCTGAACGCTTCATGCGGATCCCGCACATCTATCAGATGATGCGGGATGGCTCGCCGAAGCTCCATCGACACTTTCGCGGTCCCAATATCCATGCCTCGATACACCTGCATGGAGTCGACCGAAATAATCTCACCTCCCACCAGCCGAGCGAGCGCCATCGCTACCGTGGATTTCCCCACCGCCGTAGTTCCCGCCAAAAGGATCTTCCTCCCTGCCATCATCAGATCACATCGAGCCCCACTCCCACTCACTGGCCCGAGCGCGACGAACCTTCGGGCTCGGTGACCACCGCCTGTGCGTCGGCCGTCGATGGGCTCGGGGTCGAAACCTGATACATCAGGAACATCATCAAGCCCACCCCCACACAGATGGCAGAGTCCGCCACATTGAAGGCTGGAAACCCAATCTCCTCCCCGCTGCGCCGATACGCATAAAAATAAATGAAATCGATCACATGCCGACGCTCCGGATGAAGTCGGTCGACTAGATTTCCGACGATGCCACCGATCATCAGTCCAAGAGACATCCTGCCAAGAGCCGTTGCGGTGTTGAACTGTTTGACAGAGAACATCAAAGCGAGGAGGGCGAGCAGCGACACGACCGCGAGCATATCGTTACTTCCGTGCAGCTGGTTGAACATGCTCCACGCCGCTCCCGTGTTTCCCCAATGCACAAACTTAAAAAACCCATCCAACACCACATACTCCTGCGCGTAGCCCAAGACTTGCAGCACTGCATACTTGCTGAGTTGATCCGCAGCGAAAATGCTGAGGGCTACCGTCGCAACCGTTCGTTGGATGGTCTCGGCAGTCACCGGTCCGGACACTGTCGCTGGCTCAGAGGTCGGCATCCCCCATAACTATCGAAAGAAGCTCGAAATGCAACGCTTTGCCTTCCGCTTCGCCATCCCGTGTGCGGTACCATCACCCAGGCCGCGGCGTTCACGCCGCTTCTAAGCCCCGGGAGCGCCGGCAACCCTGCCGGCCTTCGGAAGCCCCACAGCCCTAGGCATCCATGCCGCTTCAACACACCAAGTTCCATCGTCCCTCGAAAAACCGGACGCGCTCGATCAACGAAAATAGCATCGTCGCCAACACCGCGCTCCCGCATACAGCTCGCCGCGAGCACAAGTCAAAACCGAGCGCCTCTTCAATCCCGGTTCGGAAGAACGGACGACCGATGCCTGAAGGGATGCGTCCTCCCGTGAACCACGTCAACCAACAAGCCACAGACAACCCCTACCAAAACAAGACCCCTCAAGAATCATTCCCCTTCCGAGTGTTCTCCGTGTTCTGCGGTGAACCCCAACCCCTTCCCGGCATCCCACCGAATCGTCCGCAGCTTGTTGCGTGACGACCCTCCAGAGCCTCATTCGAACCGCCGCTAATCTCCTCAGGTGGCTCCGCTCAGGCTTCAAGGATCGGCTGCCGCGCCACGGCTACGCACCCGATGGGTGCTGCTTTAACCATGATTCTTGGACAGCGTTCTGTCTCAAGCTCCTTTCCCTTCGCCAGACCGTTCGGCTACTGAAACCGGATCAGCTTCGAGCCGGGGCATCTAGCGCAGAAGCTTTCCCCTTCAGGTTCTGCAGTATCGCTCCAACCACTTAGATCTACCCCAACTGGATGCGTCATCGCCCCGGCAGCTTGATCCGAAACCACCGTTCCGGCTGAGCTTTCAGTAGGATGATCCATGTGCCCAACGGATAGGAGTCTGCTTTTTCAAAGTGATATGGCCCTACTGGCCCGGAAAAACTGGGGCAATGAGAAAGTTCCCCTGAACCGGGTGTGGAAGGCGGATTAGAAGGATTCTCATGTGGAGCAAAAGCCCTCTGTGATGCCGCCATCTCCCGGATACGCGACTTATATGCCGTGCTTTGATGACATTTCTCGGACATCGCTCTGTTCTCCTACTCGACCCGACCTTGAAAACCACGCTGACATCTGAGAGGCTTCAATCGTGGATCGTCCAAGACAGGTGCGTAAAACGGTTTTCAGGGAAAAGCTATTCTTCGATAGAGTTTCGATTCTTACTTTTTGCCTGTCCTGGTTTCTCGGTTCCCCGATTCAAATCTCCTTATCGGCGCAGGAAGTGGTCCTCCAGGACCCAAGTCTGGAATCAGCCATCCGGGAAGCCCTCAATCAGTCTTCAGGACCCCTAACCGTCCAAATTCTGCAGGGGTTGAACTTCCTGGAGGCTCCGCGTAAGTCCATTTCGAATCTGGATGGTTTGTCGGCAGCGTCCAATCTGGAGGAATTGGATCTGAGCTTCAATCAATTGGAAAACCTCACTCTCCCTTCCTCCCTCACGAATCTCTCAATCCTCCGGCTCCGGGGAAACAGCCTTACGAACTTTTCAATTGCCCGAAGTGGCTCCCTGCAGAAACTCACTCACCTGGAATTGTCGGAGAACCAGATCACGAATCTGTCCTTCTTGGCCCAATTGCCCAATCTGCAAACGCTTTTGATCCAGGCGAATGGGATTCACTCATTCCCCGATCAAACGACTTTAGCCAACCTGACCCAATTAGACCTGGGTTTTAACCAGGTTCGTCAGCTGGACTTCCTTTCTCGACTACCCCGCCTCAACTATCTTGTCGTGGATGATAATGGTCTTACCAATTTCCCATTCGCATCACCTCTGCCAAACCTGCAGTTCCTTAGCCTCACGGTAAATCGAATCCAGAACTTGGGCTTCCTCCAGCAAATGCCGGGCTTGCGCACCTTGGATCTTGCCTCAAATCGTGCCACCAACTTCGCATTTCCTACAGGTCTCACCAATCTCCAATGGTTGAACCTCGGCGAAAACCGACTGACAAATATTCTCTGCAGCAGGGATATGACCAATCTGGCAGCGCTTTTTCTCGATGACAATCAGTTCAGGGAAGTTCCGGACCTGAGTCCACTTTCGTCGCTGAGGCAGTTATCTCGGGGGGCATCAGAACACGCCTTGGCCAGCCTTCGGCCAGTTTAAGGGATTTGTCTCACCTCAGAGAATTACTGATAACCCAACCAGCATCGTCGTCGCAGACTTGAATGATTGGTCTCCTGGCTACGCGAAAGTCTTTGCACCTCACTGTAAATCAGGTCCCATTTTAAAGGGGGACGATACCGGAAGCGACTATGTCGATGGCAGCACCAGCATCAGCATTGGGGCCAGAGGTGGCAATGTCGGAACTTTGGATGGTTCGGTACGTTGGAAATCCATCGATAAAATGGATTTCTTCCGTGGCTCGCGACTTTGGGGCAGCGGCGGATGCTTTGCTGTCTGGTAATCATTTCCCGATACGCTCTTCTTTCACTCCTTCACGTGTTCTCGTGCGACACTGCCCATGAAGTCCCCAAGGCACTCTGCTCCCCAGCATCTCCGCGGGAACCGAAACACTCGTGTTTCCACCGCCGGAACGAACCATAGCGCATGGCCTGACCGATTGCCGTATAACAGCTCTCGGTTGTCTTCCACCCGATCCCACTATCGGCGGCTTTCTATTTCAAATCCTCCGCGATAGTTGCGAACTGTTCGAGCGCGGCTTCGAGGTCGGCGGTGATTTCGGCGGCGATCACTTCGGGGGCGGGGAGGTTGGCGGATTCTTCGAGGGCGTCGTCTTTGAGCCAGAAGATGTCCAGGTTCACCTTGTCGCGCTTGATCAGCTCTTCGTAGGTGAAGGACTTGAAGCGCTCGCTCTCTTTGCGGTCGTGGCGGTTCAAGGTAGAAGCGGCGTCTCGCCGCTTTTCCCCCGAGCCAAGCGGCGGGACGCCGCTTCCACTTTGCCCAAAATAACACGCGACGAAGTCGTCGAGATCGGCGCGCTTGAGGGTGTTCTCCTTGAGCGTGAAATGCAGGTTCGTGCGCAGGTCGTAGATCCAGAGTTTCTGCGTCCACGGCTTTTCCTGCGCGGGCTTGCGGTCGAAGAATAGGACGTTCGCCTTCACGCCTTGTGCGTAGAAGATGCCGGTGGGCAGGCGTAGGAGCGTATGCACGTCGGCCTGCTTGAGCAGTTCGCGACGGATGGTTTCGCCCGCGCCGCCTTCAAAGAGTACGTTGTCTGGCAACACCACCGCCGCGCGCCCGTGCTGCTTGAGGATGGTGAAGATGTGCTGGAGGAAATTGAGCTGCTTGTTGCTCGTGCTCGCCCAGAAGTCGTCGCGGTTGATGATGAGCGATTCCTTGGACGACTCGCCCGCCTCGTTGACGATCGTCACGCTGCTTTTCTTGCCAAAGGGCGGATTGGCCAGGACGATCTCGTATTCGCCGTGCTTCCCGGCCAGCGCGTCCTTGGTCACCACGGGCAAATCAAAAGTGGAAGCGGCGTCCCGCCGCTTATCATTGGGATCAAGCGACGAGACGTCGCTTCCACCCTCTCCAATTCCGTGCAGCAGAAGGTTCATCGCGCAGAGCCGCGTGACGCTGTCCACCAGTTCGATGCCGAAAAAGGTGCCGCTCTTGAGTTTCCTCTTTTGCGCCCGGTCGAGCGCGTGGTGCTTCGCGAGGTAATCATGCGCCGCGAGCAGGAAGCCACCGGTGCCGCACGCCGGATCACAAATGGCTTGCCCCGGCTGTGGGGC
>Ga0172373_10006270_pt1 | contig 15889 bp, 9 predicted proteins | sample Lak10m_2_FD_114546 | JGI IMG/M metagenome (GOLD analysis project Ga0172373, IMG submission 114546) | Freshwater microbial communities from Kabuno Bay, South-Kivu, Congo - kab_092012_10m | ecosystem: Environmental > Aquatic > Freshwater > Lake | place: Democratic Republic of the Congo: South-Kivu...
TAACGCAGACCCTTTCAACGTCCCTCCATTCACTCCTACCTCTAACCCCGTAAACACACTGCTACTTTGCGCCACCCGGTCATTTAAACTCATCCGAACCTTGCTCATCGTTACTGAGGCGTTCGCAAGTCCAGCAGTTCCTACTACATGGGTCAACACATTGCCCGAAACTAGGGTAAACATATTGGATGAAGTAATACTTAAACGCCCCGTTTTTTGACCATTGTTATTTCCAGTAACCCATTTCACATCATATACGGGCTGCAAGGTGTGCTGTGCCGAATAGAACGATAAAGGATTTGATGCCGCCACCACTGATTTGGTAGGAATAATATTACCCGAAGTAACGCTATTTCCTGCTAAAACAGTAGTAAAGTAAAGGTCATTGCGTAAAGAGTCGGTATAAAGTCCTCCATAGGTATTTTTAGCTAATACAGTGGCTTGAGGAACCGTTTTTACAGCGTGAGCCACAGTTAAAGCACCTGTAATATTTAGCGTAGCGTTTACATTAATTGTGGTGATAGACATTCCACTAAGTGCATTAAACGTGTTTTCAACCAAAGCATAAGACCCTGGCACACTAGCCGACTGAGACAAAATATTACCTGACACTTGAAACATGGTGGTTGGATTTAATATACCCAAACCTACATTTCCTGAAGCTGTAATTCTCATCACCTCTTGAGGGAGACCATTTAAAGGATCAGAAATAAACGACATATACGAAGCCGTTGAGACTCCGGGAACTCCCTGGCGCACTACTGCAATACCAGAACCCGTTAACGAAGAAGACAAGTCGGCATCCGGGCTAAATACTATTCCCACAGCACCATTAGCCACCGTATTTTTAGTTTTAATAATCAACGGATTCCAGGTTTGAGTGTCGGTAGACGTAAATTGTACAGGCACTAAACCTGATTTTTTGGGAACCACTAGAATAGACACTCGATTTTGTTGATCGGTAGTTCCTATACCCAGAACCGAAGGAGAAAATAGCACCGTTGAAGGAGTTTTAATGGACAACTGATTCACAAATAAATTTTGAGACACAATTACTTGATTGGCCGTTGCCGCTAATTGAATATCGGCTTGATAGCCAGGGGTAAAGGCTTGTGGTCCTACTTGCAAATAAGACAATTGAGGGCTAATGGCCTGAGTTGTTTTAGTGGTTAAATTATAAATCGTAGCTGTGTTACTAGAAGCGACATTTAAAAATACCGAATTGGATTGCCCAGTAATATTGGCCAGATTCATTTGATTAAGACCTTTTAGTTGATCCACGTATAACGTGTTGGTATATACCTTATTCATTTGAGCAGGGCCATTCACCAAAACATTTTGAGTTGTTGCAGGATTGGCAAGATAGTTAAACGAAGCTGCCTCTTGCTGAGTAATAAATTTTGCAGCAGGGGCATTGGTAGCGATAACGGTCCCAACTACATACAACCTATCAGTAGGCGTGGTAGTTCCAATACCCACATTTCCACCCTTAAAAATAGCCGAATAATGAGGCGCAGTGACCGTAGCCGTAGGAACGGAAACCCATAAGCCTGTTACCACATTACTCGAATCCTTCATCACCATATCAGCCAAACGAAGTTTCAAGCCTCTCGCTTGAACTTCTGTGCCTTGCTGAACATCACCCAAAAAGTTAGGTGTGCTTACAAAGCGATTATCTGTATACGAGTCGATAGAAATATCAAGGCCAGTAAGGGCTTGGTTAATATTTGAATTTAAAGTAATACCAATATTTTCAAATTTAAATTGATTTTGAGGTAGTCCATTCACAAAGCTTTTTGTTTGAGTCCATTGGGCATCTGGGGCCGTGGTACCCATACCCACCAAACCCGTGTCATTAACCACAAATTGGGCTTGGTTAATGGTTAATGTTTTACCTAAAATTCCCCCTGTGCGATTTCGTTTCGTTTGAATATTTCCTATAATATCTAAGGCTACTTTTGGAGTTGAAGTTCCAAACCCAATTCTGCCTGGAGTTAAGGCACTTAACGCTTTTGGAATAACATTTAAGGTTGTAACGGCCAATTGGTTAGAAATCACAAAGAAATTAGCACTTACTGTACCTCTAACATCTAACTCGGCATTCGGAGTTATACCCACCCCCACGTTATGGGTTGTACCTGTAAGAAAAAGAGCGGCATAGCGATGGCCCGGATACCCAGCATCCTGAACCGCTACGTCACCCACATCAACATGCAAGCCTTCTGCTGTTCCGTTTTTTCCAAAAGACGCCGTTTTGGGTTGAACTAAATTTAAAGCTAACCCTTTAGCGACCATCCATCCCAAGGCGGGATCTGTTTGCGTAGCCATATCCAAATGAATTTTAGAGGCTGTATGATCTACCGAATTGGTTAAAATACCATCGTTAGTAATAGAACTTGTGATATCTACAAAACGATCCATAGACGCATCGCCCACTGAAACCAAGTTATTGATATTAACCGAATTTGGAAATGTATTTTGATAAGACACTAAAAGATTTCCGGTTACCCCCCAACGTCCCACAGCATTCGTAGTCGGAGAAAACCAATCCAAACTACTTTCAGCTAACACTGAAAACGAAGGGATATTATTTTCAAAAGCCCATTGGGCCACCTTACCTTTAGCACCACTTCCCAAAGAGAAAACGTCCGAAACAGATCGAAGTTCAGCACCCGATAACAAAAGCTTTCCATTGCCTACATACAAACGAGACCTGTCACCCGCACTTAAATCGGTCAGCACCAAAGAGGGTAAATACAAACTGTTGTTCACCGTCATTTTATTGGTGATATTTAACGAATAATCTTCAACGGTTGTTTGAATATTTAAAGTACCCACAACATCAATATCTGCTTGAGGAAAAGACGTTCCGATTCCGATATAGCTGTACTGAGGAGGAAACGCAGATAAATCAACCGCTGTGTTATAAAACAAACGTGACGGAGCATTAAACGTTTGAAACGGAGTGCCCCCAGGTGACAAAAGAGCCTTGTTTAAGAAAAAAATAGTAGTCCCCATGGTATTTACATTTAACAATTGAGCCACATTGGAAGTTGAAATGGTTAGTTTTTGAGTTAAATAGGCGGTTCCCCTTACATCCACAGCTGAGCGTGGGATATCGGTTAAAATTCCAAAGCCATTTGAAGCCACATTAAACGCAGATACTGCACCTAAAGTACCCCCACTTTGAACCCGAAATGTAGATGGAGTAAATCGACTAACCCCAAGCGTGTAAATGTCGGTTCCATTTAAATCAAACGTAATGGCGGGATCTGTTGCTGGAGGAAAAGAAACACTGCCAACATTGGACAATGTTAACAAGCTTTTTGGGGTAGTAGTTCCAATTCCCACGTTTCCTGAAACATAATAAATATTGGGAGTAGTGTTTTTGTAATGCCAAACCAAGTTTGGACCCGAGGTAGCGATTGCCTGCCCATCAGGGAACTTAAAAGTTGTAGCATTAATGTTACCACTGGCCAACTGTAAAAATCCGCTTATAGGCGATGTAGGCGCTGGATTAATGTAACTTAAGTTAGGATACATCCCTACACCAACGTTACCCACACTGGTAATCACTAAGTTGGGAGACACATCCCCGGCATCTCCAATAGCCATAAAAATTGCATTCAAACTGGGGGTATTAAAATCTTGATTCACCATTAAAAAGCTTGGAATATTTTTGGGGTTAGATCCAAATGAAACCGTTCCGTTCAAAACGGATAATTTTGAACGTGTTGCAGTTCCCAATGCACCTATCAAAACATTTTGCGAAGAAGTCACTTGAAACGGGAAAGAACTAAGCCCCATTAAAATATGCTGGGTAGGAATTAAAGGAGTAACAGTTAAAGCCGTTAAGGTAGTTCCTGCTCGGGTTAAACTGGTTCCAATACCCACCCCACTGTTTGCTCGAATAATAAATTGATTTTCATAGTTTGTTCTAAAATCGGTAGACTGAGAGTCTGCCCAAACAAAACTTCCCATGTGGGCTAACTTGGCACGAGATCCAATCGCTAAGCCAAAGTCGCCATTGGCTTGATTTTGAAACCCTCCTAAAGTTTGGGCATAAGCCCCCCCCGCCTTATTAAAGGCACCTCCAATAGCCGCACTAATGTTACCCGAAACAGTCACGTTATATCCCATTCCGATGCTAAATAAGCCCAACTGACTAATGTCCCAATCGGCACCACCAAACGCTGCAGAACTATCTAATCGTCCTACCCGAAAAGCTGCTCGAGGGGCGTAATAAACAAGTCGAGAACCAGGCCCAACAGCAGCCAATTGACCGGGTTGATTAAAGGTACCTGTAAAAATAACCCCCACATTACCACTTACATTTAAGTTAGCCTTTGGCAAGCTAGTGCCCACTCCAAAACGATCTGCCTGAGCAACAAAAAGGGGCTTATTTACACCTAAAGTAGTTCCTTTTTCGATGCGAAACACATTTTGATTTTTAACCGATACCCCCATACTGTACGAAATAGAATTGGAAAGATTGGTAAAGGTAATGGCAGGGTCAATAGTAGGTTGCCCAGTAGGCTGAGCTATTTCAAGCGTGGAGGTAGGATCTGGACGACCGATACCCACAGGACCCACATTGTAATAAATACTTCGTGTAGAAGGTCTTCGAATCCAATGGTCTTTAATAGAAAACGAAAGCCGTAAAATTTCACCATTAAGGGTATACTCGTTCGCATTAATTGTACCCACAATATTTAAAGCCCCTAAGGTATTTGACGTACCCACCGCCACAGTTCCATCTGCCAAAACCGACATTCCCCACCGATTTTGAGATGTGACCACATTTAAAATAGGACTTAGTACACTGGGTTGACCCATAACCGCTAAACGAGCACTTGGATTGGCCATCCCCAAACCAAAGCTAGCCTTTGAATTATCCCAGTTTACTAAAAAATTTTGGTTTAAATTGTTTGAAACAGTTTGACTGTTTAACCCTTGCCAAATACCTACGCGTTTAGCAAGACCTGTTCCCTGAACACCCTTTAGCGACACCCATCGTGGCAACCCCAAATACATGGCATAGCCTTCAAAATCAGTCCCTGTCCAACGGATAGTTCCTAAATTTCTTGACGAAGTGGTCCCCAATAAAATCCCACCCGCAACATCTACTTTGGCCTTAGGATTTTGTATACCCATACCCAACCTTGAATTTAAATTTGAATAGTAGATATTTCGACTGGCTGTCAGCGATTTTTTCCAATCTAAAGCACTCGATAAAGGAGATCCTTTTAGCAACAATTGTGTGGCGTTCATAGTGCCTGCAACATGCACCGAAAACTGGGCCGCTGAGGTTCCTACACCAACCGCTGAACCTGAAAAATAAATATTTTGAGTGCTATTGTTGGCTGGCTTCCATGCCATAGCATTGGATAAAAGAACCCCATTAATTCTAAATTCGCTTGCATTTACGCTTCCGTTAACGTCCAAAGCAGAGCTGGGGTTTAAAATACCAATTCCTACCCGTTTTGAAACCGGATTCACCATTACCCTAGACTTGACTACGTTGTTCGCTACATTATCAATCTTTAAAGGAGCATTAACCCGTACCGCATTGGTAAAATTGCCCCGAATACCCGAAGCCAAAAACGACATAGCCCCCTCAGAGGTTAAAGACCGTAACGAATAAGGTAGCGACGTAATTGAAAACGTAGAAACCTCATTGTTAACTCCCATTCGCAGATACACATTGGGTTGATTAAACACAGTTGGATTAATGCTTGGAACTACGTTTCCTAACACCATGCTAAATCGGCCGTTTGTAAACGGAACAGTAACGTTTTGGTTATACAAAACAGTGGTTCCAGTCATGATACTAGCCGAAACCACGTAAGATCCTTGAAGGGCTAAATTGGTTGATTTTGAAAAGTAAGTGTCATTAAAAGTAACGCTAGCCCCAAACACAGTGGTAGGTAACAACACCATGCTTAAAAAAAACTTAGCTATTCCCTTCCAATGTTTTGCTAACATAGCCAGCTCCAAACCTTAGTCATCGTACAAGGCCATTTAAAATGAAACTCCAAGCGAGAAATAGTGCTTGTGATTATTTTCGATATAATCACTGCGTTCATAGGCATAATCAAAGCTTACACCAGACACCTGCAAACCCAAACCTAAAGTAAGGTTGCTTTTTACATCTCGAATCACGGGAAACTCTTTGAAACCGGCCGACAAAGTAATTAAAGGCAAAAAACTAGGAGCGTATTGAACACCTACCGACTTTAAAAACTTCTTATTATTATCAGAAAATCGAAGTTGCCCTAAAATCGAAAAATCATCAAACTGATACTGAGCACCATACACCAGCTGCAACGGCAAGTTTTCCTTTGCATTGTAGGTAGGATTTCCATCTTGGGTATAATTTACCTTCATAGCCGGAATAACGTTTTTAACCGAAAACGAAAACGACCAAGGCTCAGCATCCCACACTAAACCAGCGTCTACATTAAACCCATTACCCCTATAAGTATCTATTGAGCTTGAAAAAAAAGTACCCGCTACACCCAAGTGAAAAGTATCCGTTTGAGAGTATTGATAAGCAAATCGCAACATCTGGTTGGCGTAGTTAAATCGACCTACATCCACAATGTCGTAACTCAAATAATTATCGATGCTCGCATCAGGATCTAAAACTACTTTACTGGTTCTGATAATGTCGTTTACGCCTAAACTCATGTACCCAAAGCCTAAAACCCCGTAGGGTACACGATACGCTGCAGAAAAGCTTTGATAGGTCACTTCATCCATAAATTTGGTTTGAAACAAAGTAGCCGAAAATTGATTGATATGGCTTAATGAGGCCGGGTTTTCAAACACGGCACTGGCTTGATTGTTAAATCCTTCCACGTTTCCTTTGCCAATCATCGATGCAGAAGCCCCCATTTGGGTCATCATAAAATAATTAAAATAATCGGAGGCACCAAATACACTTTGGCCACAAAAAACAACCACAGATAAAACAAGAAGACCCATTTTTCTCATGGAACTACCGCCATTTTTAATTTAGCCAACACTTTTCCTTGGTGCATAACCAATAAAAAATAAACCCCTGCAGGTAAAGAATAATTATCTAAAAACGTACTATTAAGCATGATCGGATTAATTCCTCTACTTCCACCTCTTGAACCTTTTTTAAACGTTCCTTTATAAATCAAATTAGACAGCATATCGTACATATGAATATCGATATCAGCGTCAGTCGATAGAGTGTATCTAATTTCAGCTCCTTTTTCTTGTCTAAAAGGGTTAGGATAACAAAGTGGGGCTTGGGTAACCTTAACTTCTTCATCCGAACTTCCGTTAAGAGCAGCGGCTGAAATGCTTGCGCTATCAAAATTGGAACCTAATGACTTAAAGCCATAGTCTTTTACTAAGAGCACATTGGTTGCAACATTACCTAATACAGGGGATGCATTAGATTTATTTCCAGCCTTTGCTAACAGGGTTAAATAATCGTTACTTTGATCAGAAATCGAACTGGTTTCAAACGAATCAATTGAAATAACCTGGGCGGACACAAAAGTGCTCGTCATAAATAGTCCTACAAGAATCAAATAAAGGGCTCGTCTCATTATCATACACCTATTTTTGTTTTTTCTATCTCATTTACCCACTAAGTATCGTAGGAAGTTCCGATAAACTTGCATCAAAGAATGAAGATTGAAATAATGGAACAAGTTATGAAAAAGGGAGATTTTTTATGAGTATCGACTCACAATTTTACAGGGCACTAGGGTTTTTTTTACCTGGTTTTTGCCACGATTTAACCAACTCTATCACCGTAGGCAAAACCATCAGTTCGCTAATGGCTTACCAAGCGATTCCTAGCTTAACTTCGATTATTCCAGAAAAAGACTTACCCGAAGTCATTGATTTTTTAAACTCTCACCATTTAATAGATAAAAAAACAACCTGGATTGAAGGAGCGTTTCAAGACCTTCCTCAACTTGTTCCTCAAACCGAAAAGTATTCAACTCCGTCCATCTCTTTAAAAATTGGGCTAAATACCCATGCCTGGCTTCAAGATTTAAAAGATCAGTTTACACATATTGACGAAGCTTTATCCCAAGTAATCAGCTTACACGAACTGCTACACGCTTTATCAAAATTTCCCAATTTTTCATTCGAAACGGTACTCTCTCTTGAGCACCGATTCAAATTATTTACCCAAGCCACGTTCAGAAAAAATCAGTTTTCTTTACAAATCAAAACCTCATTTGAAGAAAGCCATGTGTCAGCACAGCTGCTAACCGTTCAACTTTTATTGGTTATTAGCCATACTTTAATGAGTCGCAATTTAGCCGAACCAGAAAATCCCAAACAATGGACACTAAACTGGAAACATTCAAAAACTGAACATTCCCTTAGCTTCACCCCTTCTTCTCCACTTACTACCCCTTTATTCTCTTCTGAAACCCTTAAGCAATTACAAAACACCTTTCAGTTAAAAAGCTGCTTCACAGAAGAAAACGGCCACTTGCATTTCGTTTTTGAAAACTAAAGCTGCTCAAAAAACGTTTTAAGTAACGGGGTGCCTTTACCTGAATCAGTCAAAGAGTGTGCCAAGGTTTTACCTAGCTGAACACCTTCTTGGTCAAACGAATTGATATTCCACAAAAACCCCTCAAACATCGTTTTGTTTTCATAAAACGCAATCAAATGCCCTAAAGCGCGTGCCTCCAAAGAGGCAAGCCAAACCAAACTGGTTGGCTTATTGCCTTGGCAATACGCGCTGGGAACAGTGGCTTCATTGCCTACAGCAAAGGCCATTAATTGAGCGGCCAAATGGGTATTTAAACTTCGGTGCAAATCTAAAGCATCGTCAAACTCAAGTTGTGGATTGGCAAGGCCAACACATTGCAACGATACTTTATGCTGGCCCTGATGGATATTTTGAAAAAAAGAATGTTGCGACTGAGTACCAACACCCTCAATTAAAAGAGGCCCTGTAGGATAGTTCAAGGGTTGATTATAAATATTCACCTGTTTGCCATTACTTTCACAGCTTAGCTGCTGAACATAAGCTCCAAAATACGCCAATACTTCCGAATAGCTAATGAGTCCCATCACAGGCATGTTTAAAAAACTAACATCCCATACGGTTAGTAAAGCCGCCATCAAGGCCGAATTTTCCTTACTCTCGGGGTTAAGACTCAGCTGATCTTGTTCATAAGCTCCATCCAAAATATCCTGAGCACAAGGCCATCCATACAACAAAGCCACCGGCAATAAACCCGCTGTACTGGTTAACGAAAAACGTCCACCCACCGATTCATCCAAATAAAAACACTGTAAAAAGGCGTCTGGCTTATCTAGTACACCCTTAGGCATACTAACACTAATCACTTGCTGCTTTAAAAAGGAAGCCAACGGTATGCCTTTTTGGGTTACTCGTTTACAAAGTTGATCAAAATTAACCTGGGTTTCCTGGGTAGTACCACTTTTTGAGGTTAAAATAAACAAGGTGGTTTCAAAATCAAGCGAACCCAAACAGTCGGCCGAAGCATCCCCATCCATACTGGCTAAAAATCGCATATCAAAACGGCTTGGGTATTTTCTTCGCAATGCCTCTACTAAAAACTTGGGGCCACTTTCTGAACCCCCAATGCCAATTTGAAGCACTGTTTTAAACGGTTTTCCCGATGCTGAAACAAGGGTATCCCACGAAGAAATCCACTGTTTTAAGCGAAACACATCGGCATTAATCTCGTTTTTTTCAGGATGTCTAAGTGCATGATGCCCAATATGGCGCTGCTCGGTAGCATTAATGTAAGTGCCTTGTAAAAGTTTTTGAAATTTTTCTATTACTTTCATGTCATCAGCCAGGGTTTGTAAGCCTTCAAGAATCACTTCATTAACCCCTGAAAACGCGTAGCAAAACGATAAAAATGGCTTTCTTACCCAAAATGTCTCTAGCCTCGAAGACGTTAGTTCTTGCTTTAAAATCAAAGGTTGTTTCGATAAAGCGCTCAAAGTGTTATAAGAACCGGCCTGGTCAAGATTAAGATAAGTGGTCATACAAAGCCTCCCATTCTGGGTACCAAGGCTCGTTACGTCTTGCCATCATAGCTTGAGCTGTGGCTTTAAACTTATCTAACTCATGAGATACGTATGCGCCGGCCTCTCCCCAAGAAAACGGTGGAATGTATTTTTTATGGATAGAGGTGCCCAATAAAGTAGAACCTCCTCCAACAAGAGTGCCCGTGTTTAACAACGTTCCAATTGCGGTTTTAACATGATCACCAATAAACGAACCTAAAAATAGTTCTTGAGTGGGCATTTGATTTAAATTCCAGTGAAGGGTCACAGGCTGATAGTTGTTTTTAAGGTTAGACGTTGTCGTTCCTGCCCCTAAATTAACCCATTGCCCCACGTAAGAGTGCCCTACAAAACCTTCATGCGCTTTATTTGAAAACGAATGAAACACCGAGCAACTCACCTCACCCCCAATTTTACAATGAGGCCCAAAACTCGAATTTCGAATGCGCCCCCCTATAATATGGGTACCTGGTCCAACATATACAGGTCCTTCAAGCCTAGAGCCTGACTGAATGACAGCCTCTTTGTCAATATAAATGGACCCATTCGAGGCATCTAAATATACAAAATCTTCTACTTTAGCCCCTTTTTCAATAAAAATACGGCCTTCTTGAATCAACTGAGTATAAATACCCATATGCCCCTTCACAATGCCACCCTGGTTTAAATCAAGGCAATCTTGGCTCAGTTTAGCACCATTCATAACTATTAAATCGTCTAAGGTTTCAATGCAAAAAGGCCAATCCACACTCTCTTGATGGGTAAAAGGCCTTAAAACTTCAGCTAACGCAGTAGCATCCGGCAAAGCATCCTGCTTAAGCAAAGACACCATGACCTGAAGAGCCTCGCCTTCTAAACATGCAGCCACACCCTGTCCTTTAAATAGGTACACTGTATTTTTTGCCGCCATAGCCTTCTGCAAATGTTCGGCCATCTCAGCTGTTACGCTGGCTCTTGCCGAAACAAACATCACCTGGCCCGATTGGGGCAACTGATTAATGTACGCATTTTCGCACAATCGACCGGAAATCGATTTTAAAAAAGGCCTGACATGCACATGCAACGAACTTGGAGATAGCCAACGTTGCACCGAATCAATCAAACGATGCATGCCAAAACGCAAATCCACAAAGGGTCTGTTCCATACCAAAGGCATAAAGTCGTTCACTTGCGCATCTTCAAATACAACAACAGTGGTCATTGAGGGAGTCATTAGGTATAAATCATACTTAAAATACCTGCCCAATAGCAAGTTCTAAAGCAATTTTGGGCTGAAGTTTACCCGATTTAATAGCAACGTCAGTATCATGACAAACACCCAGTGCCTGTTTTAAGCTTTCAACCGATTTTTTCTTGGCCAAAGTCACACTTTGTTTAATGACAAACGGATGTCGTCCCAACTGCTTAGCGATATCATCCACACTTTTTTTCTCGTTCAAAAGCACCTGAATTTCCAAGAAAAATCGTAACTGATAAATCATCACCCCCAACAATTTTACGCTGTCTTCTCCGGTTTCAAACAACCGTGATAAAGCCTCTAAAATACCTTGTCTATCCCATTTTTTTATTGACTCTGTAAAGTTAAAAAGCGTAGTTGCCGATTGACCCGATAACGCATCTACATCGGCCAAAGTAATGCGCCCTGGTGTTTTTTTAAAAAGTTGAAGTTTTTCTAATTCGTTGTGTAAAACCCCAAAATGTAAGCCGTTTAAGGCTACAAGCATATCTGCCGCCTCAGGATCCAAAGAAAAACCTGTAGACCTTGCTTTAGTCTCAATCCAGGCCACAGCTTTAGCCTGTTCCCACTCTTTTAGAGTATTACATTCGATAAGTTCAGCATATTTTTTTAAGGTTTTTACCGATGTTTTACGAGAGTCAAAACTGCCCGAAGCCCAAACCACCACTTTATCAGGGCTTGTAGCTAAACTTTCCAACCACTGAACCAAAGTATCCACATCTTTGTCCGATAAAGAAGCACTCAACCAAGCCGGTTGATGCAACACCCATAACGTTGTTTTAGAAAACATAGAAACCGTACTCATTTGAACTAGTAGTTCCGACAACGGTGTAGACGGATCTACATCTGTGCGATCTTCAACCTGTTTTTGTAAATTAGCTATGGCTTCTTTAGCTAAAAACTCATTATCTCCCACTAACACCCAGCACAATTTCATAGTAAAGTTATAAATACTTTATATATCAAATTTTTTCAATGTTTTTATTCCGTTTAGACTGGGAATAAACACTTTAGAAAAATGGGGGGATCTTCAGATAGTAACAAGTGGCCGGCACCTGTGCTGGCCCTTTTGCTCTTTGAGAAAGGTCGTCAACCATGAAACAGAAAACTTGGATCATTGTTACTTTAGGTCTTTTAACCTTAGGATTGTCTAGCGGACTCTACCAATATACCCACCCCAAAGCCATAGTAAACACCTCTGTACAAAAAACTAATTCAAACGAACCCGCTTATTCTTCACATTCAAACGAAGTCTCTTTAATGGTTCATGTGGCGGGTGCAGTAAAAAACCCTGGCCTTTATCGCATCAAACCTGGCTCTCGCGCCATCGACGCCATACAAATGGCAGGCGGGTCACTCGCTCAAGCCAACTTAGATAAAGTCAATTTAGCTGCCATCTTAAAAGACGGCCAACGAGTGTTTATACCCGAATTAAAAACAAACAAGGTAGCCTCTTCAAAAGTAACAGAACAAGTTTCTAATCAAGCTGAAACACTAATTAACATCAACACCGCTTCAGCCAAAGAATTAAGCACACTGCCAGGCGTTGGTGAACGCACCGCCCAAGCTATAATTGAGTACCGAAATGCCCATGCCTTTCAAAGCAAAGAAGAGTTACTAAACATTCCAAGAATTGGGCACAAGTTATACTCAAAAATTAACGATAGAATTAGGTTGTAAGATGAAAAAACTAAGTGTGTTTATTATTTTAAGCAGTTTATTGTTGTGCAGCCAAGCTGTTCATGGGACAACTGCACTCCTACATTCTAGTTCTGTGATGCAAATTTCTTCTGAAGACAGTGAGCTTATTCTTGCAAACCCTTACTTTTTAAGCATGACATTTGACCCTGAGCTCAATACAAATGAACTCACTATTCAAGACCCTTATATGAAAGAAATGTTATTTTCTACGTCTGCAACCTCTAATTTAAACGTTGAAACACAAGTGAGTGAAGCTTCTGCTACGCTAGGTATCGCACAAATTTCAGGAAAAGCTTTGGCTTACCCAAGCCCAATGAATCAAAACAACAGCGAAGCAGGCATTTATTATCGGCTAACAGGCCCTATGAGCTTAGAAATTCGACTGTACGACATTAAAGTCAATTTGATTTATCAAAAAACCTACGCTCCTGGAACCGATCAATCAAAATTTGGAAACAATAAGATCTCGCTTAATCCTTCAGACATTGGCATTACCCTACCTTTCGGCGTGTACTTTTTTGTGCTGCTTAGCGATAACAAAGTTATCAGTAAAGGCAAATTTGGAGTGGTGCGATGAAACTACTACAGGGCCTTATATTGTTCTTAATACTTTGTTTTGGAAACGCTTTACAAGCTCAAACTATGGAAAACCCCTCCAGCTTGGGCAGTTCAGCCAAAATGATTGGCATTGGAAACATTGAAGGGTTCGACCATTCAGCTGCGGCTGTTTTTGAAAACCCAGCGGCTCTACACAAAATTAAAGAATTTTCATTTTCAGGATTTCAAAGCAGTCTCATGGATCAAGCGTTTTTTAGTAATGCCGCCATGGCTGCTAAAACCGACTTTGGAATATTTGCCTTAGGGTTTTCTCAAACCATTGTGGGCGATATCCCTGAAACCACAAAAGACTCTAACAACGATGTAGCTGAAAGTGGAAATATGTACGGCTACAGACATGTGCATTCACGGTTGGGATACACCCCTAACGTACGTGGACCTTTTCAGTTTGGAGCAGCCCTAAACCATTACTACAACGAATTAGCCTCAATACAAGGAACAGGCATGGGTATCGATGCGGGAGTTTTATATCAAGTTGATCCTAATTTTAATCTTTCTTTGCAGGGAAAAAATTTGATAGTTCTTAAAAACATGAGATACTCAAGCGGAACCCAAGAACATCTGCCAAAGGGACTTGTTATCGGGGGGCAGTACAAATGGGGCATCACCAATTTGTATGCCCAAGTATCTCGATTTGAAAGCAGACCCGAATTACTGAAAGCTTTTGGTTTTCGATTCAAACCCGAAGACACCCCTGCTTATATTTCGGCAGGGTTTAGAGAATTTGATGCCCTAGACAAAATACATACCAACACTTCTATTGGCTTAGGTTTAGAACTAGGATTTTTAAATATATTTTTTGCTTATGATAAGAGTGAATACGTCGAGCAGGACAACAAGTACTATGTATCTTTATCGTTTTTTGAATAAAGGAGTGAAGAAATGAAACAGCTAAAGGTTAAAAAAATATTTGTTTTAGGACTTTTGAGTTTATGCTTAATTAGCCTTTACAGCTCTATAAATGCCGCTCCAAAAACCTTTGTTTTTCAGGCCAACTTGTCCGATAAAAAAAGTGGGTTTTTAAACGGACGATACGACGTTACCTTAAAGCTTTTTGACAAAGACAATCGCTTACTTTGGCAAGAAGTACAAACCGGAATGTTATTTATCAACGGTAAAGTTGAAATTCAACTGGGCGCTGTCTCAGCAGTGAGTTCATCTCAATTAACCGATGCAGATACCTTAAGCATCGGGGTGGATGGCAAAGAAGCCAAACTAAAACTATTTGCGTCTCCATTTGCCATTTTAGCCAACGAAGCTTTATCCGCTAAAAGCGTCAATTGGAGTGATGTATCTAATAAGCCTACTTTTTCGTTGGCTAACTTAACTGGAACCTTAAATGCAAATCAAATACCTGACGGAATCATTAAAAATCAACATATTGTGGGCCCTATCGATGGATCCAAAATTTCTGGAACCATTCAAGCTTCATTTCAAGACAACAGCATCGAAGATAAACACATAAAATCTGGCGTATCTACATCGAAATTATCTGGCTCTGTATTCAATATTTCAGGCCACGGCTTAGGGGCAATCGCAACAAAAAACACCCTCAGCAATTCCGACTTACAAGTAGGCGCTTACCCCAACATTACTCAAGTGGGTACTTTATCGAATTTAAAATTCTCAGATAATTCAACTCAAACCACCGCATTCACCGCTACTGCAGGAGGTGACTTAACCGGAACCTACCCGAACCCAAGCTTAGTAAACACCGGAGTTACAGCCGGTACCTATGGAACTGGGGTACAAGTCCCTCAACTAACAGTGGATGCCAAAGGCCGCATTACAGGCGTTTCCAATGTCACTATTACAGGTGCAGCGCCCACAGGTTTAGCCGATGGTGATTTAAGCGGAAACTTTCCAAATCCATCCGTTGTTAAGTTACAAGGATTTGCTGTTTCAAATACCTCGCCTAGTTCAGGCCAAGTTCTTAAATGGACCGGCTCCGCTTGGACGCCTTCTGCGGATGCTAACTCTCCGGTTACATACTCCAACGGCACCGGCTTAAATTTATCATCTAACGTATTTAGCCTTGCCAACACCGCTGTATCCGCTGGTGCTTACGGGTCTGCTAACCAAGTAGGCACCTTTACCGTCGATGCCCAAGGTCGTCTCACCGCTGCGGGTAACACCAGCATCGCTGTGGGTTCTACCGAAATCACCGATGGCTCTATCGCTAACGCCGACATCAGCGCTTCTGCGGCCATCGCTACCTCAAAATTATCTGGCTCGGTGTTCAGTATCTCAAGCAACGGCCTAGGTAACTTGGCGGCCCTA
>Ga0172373_10006271_pt1 | contig 15888 bp, 12 predicted proteins | sample Lak10m_2_FD_114546 | JGI IMG/M metagenome (GOLD analysis project Ga0172373, IMG submission 114546) | Freshwater microbial communities from Kabuno Bay, South-Kivu, Congo - kab_092012_10m | ecosystem: Environmental > Aquatic > Freshwater > Lake | place: Democratic Republic of the Congo...
CCTTTGCGTCCAGGCGAATACAGCAATGCCCTTTTTAGATTCTTTGTTGGTGATTTATTGGGCATGCTGGTATTGCTGCCGCTTGGGTTTCTGTTGGTGCAGCGAACGACTCGACGACAAATTCTCGAAATGTTTCAGGCGCCAAGCTTTTGGGTCCTGGCAGCCCTACTTGGTATCTGCTTAGCTGCCATATTGATGTTGCCCGATGATCTTCGGGTTAGATATTTTTTCCCTTTATTTTTTGCCATGGGCTTGATGGCCGCAGCGCACTCGCTGTCGGGGGCAGCGATGACCTCTAACTTGATCCAAATCCCATTGGTCATTAGCAGCGCGCACAGTGGCGGCTCACCTGAGCTGCTCCTTGAACTGCAAATTATGATGCTAACGCTTCATCTGACCGGGCTCATCATCGGGACGCTTGTTGACGAACGTGTGCGCACCCAAGAACGACTCCAAGATAGCCTCCAGCTAGCTGCTGCTGGCGAGCTCGCGGGCTCGCTCGCGCATGAGCTGCACCAACCGCTGAATGCGCTCAACGCCTACGCAGAATCTGCGATGCTTCAAGCGGAACACATTCGCCTTGAGCGAAATCGGCAGACCGATGAAGTGCTTCAGGCAAACCCTGCAGGTGCCACCGACCATACAAGGCAATTACTCTTGAACAGTGGCTTACAACTCGAACGTACCCTGGGACTGATCGCCGATGAGACACAGCGTGCTTCCGGGATTGTGCGAAGTCTCAGGACTTTCTTTACTTCAGGAGCGGCATCGATTCGTGAGGTTGACCCAATTCAGCTCTGTTTGGATAGCCTCAAGCGGCTCGAGGTCATCGCTCGCACAAGCGAGGTGAGCCTGCAATGCAGTAGTGTGGGGACGATCCCAAAGATCTATGTTGACGAAGTCCAGGTGGGCACTGCGATCACAAACCTGGTCAAGAACGCGATCCAAGCCTCCTCGAGGGCCCAAAATGTTGAGGTACGGGTTTTGAGGAGTAGTCAGACCTTGCTTGAGATTCGCGTTATTGACGAAGGTCCGAGACTTGAGATCGACGAAGTAGACCCGCTTTTCCGGCCCTTCGTGAGTGGGAAAAAGGACGGTTTGGGTTTAGGTTTATCGATCAGTCGCTCACTGATTGAAAATAACGGCGGTACACTTGACTACGAAAGTACGCCTGAAAAGTGCTTTGTTATCAAGCTCTACTTGGAGGATCACCGAAGTGACGAACACCTCGGCAGCACCCGCGCGCCTGGTCTGCATCGTTGACGATGACCCGGCTGTTAGGGACTCGCTTGCCCTCATGCTTGGTCTAAAAGGTTTTGATTGCCGCGTCTTCGATAGTGCAGAGCATTTTCTGAAGATGCCCCCTTCGCGTCCCTGCTGCCTCATTCTTGATCTTCGCATGAGCGGGATCTCTGGTCTTGATTTGCAGGAGCGACTCGCAAGCTTGCCGATCCGATACGAAGTGATTTTCCTATCGGCGTTTGCAGATACCCATGTAATGAGGCAAGCATTTTTGAATCAGGCGGCTGATTTTTTAGAGAAGCCGGTTGTCATCAAGCATTTACTTGCGGCATTAGAGCGCTCTTTTTCTCGACTCGATCAAAACAACCAGTCACAGGCAAACGAGCAGTTGCACGATGCCTTAACACCGCGCGAACGCGAGGTCTTGGAAGCAGTGGCAAAGGGTCTTAACCACCGAGAGATTGGCGAAGTGCTCGGCATCAGTCCCCGGACCGTCGAGGTCCATAAAGCACGAATCATGGCCAAATTTGACGTCAAAAGCCTAGCCGAACTATTAAGGCTTGTTTTGCGTGGTGACCGGCCAAAACAGCAACGAAGCAGCTGATCGAGGCGCATTTCCAGCGAGCTTCTCAAGCTCTCAATATAGTGCGGATCATTGCTTTACCCCCGTACTTAAGGGGGCTTGCCACTTGGCGGCCAATAGGCGATCATCCGCGTCGAGGATACGTTCACCTTTAATCTTGAAGGTCCATAACGTTTAAATGGCTTGACCGTGCGCTGATGCGCGGATCAGTCGACAAGAACGTATGCTCACGGGAAACACACTGTCAGTGCGGAATCCGGAGCCCCTTTGGCTCTGCAAGGAGCTATCTTGCAACAAGACCGCACAAAGCTTTTCACTTCAGTTGATGCGTTATTTTTATTGTTCCTGCTGTCAGCGCTTCTTGGCGTTGTCCTCATTGGCCATCTTGCTTTTCGCGAGGGATTAAAGACCGAGGCAGCAAAGGCTAACGCAGCGATACTTAAGGACTGGTTCGACCAACTCGATGCCTTATCCGCCAAAGGCCAGCAAAGCCAGTTAGAGGCCTGTCGTGATGATGGTGAGAAAACCTGGGAAGGATGTCAGGCAGCGCTACTTGGAGAGCAAGGCCCATTTAAGGGTGTTAAGAACCCCTTTGATCCAAATCAGTCGGTGATCGGGCAAAAGTGTGACCGTGCCGATCTAACGACCAGAGGTGTTGTTGTCATAGAAAAAGGAACTCCCGCACCCCCGGGAGCGCCACCTGCGATTAGCTTTGGGCCCATGGAATCGGGCGAAAAGCTCTCCAAAGATCTGCCACTGCGCATCATGGTTTGCGACAAAGGCGCCTATGCGCTTAAAGTGGCTGAGGTCAAGCTGTGAGTCAGGCAGAGCAAAGCGCTTCTCATCACAAGCACCACGCGCCTCCCGACTGGGGTACTGTTTCGCTAAGAAGGTGGATGTATCGATGGCTACTCGATCCTGAAACCGATGGTAATCACCAGGCTGCCGTAGATCGCTTTATAGCGCTTTTAATTGTTGCGAACCTTGCTGCACTGGTTTTTGAGCATGTTCCAGCAATTTACGGGCCTTATAAAGAATGGTTCCACTGGTTTGACATCGCTTCGGTTGCGATCTTTACCGTTGAATACCTTGCCCGCTTTTATTTAGCACCGGAAGATGCAGAGTTTGCTAAGCAAAAGAATCCACGCCTTAGCTATGTGTCGAGCCCCTTTGCGCTGATCGATCTTGCAGCGATTTTGCCATTTTATCTGGCTGCGTTCGTCAGTATCGATTTGCGGATGCTTCGGGCGCTTCGATTGCTCCGAATTTTAAAACTATTCCGGGTGCTCATACCTGCTGTTAAAGAATTTCAGGCATTAAATCAAGGCCGTACTTTCAGGCAGAAGGTTCACGCACTCGTCTGGCCGGGTGAATTCGGCGGACGCCTCCATGATTACTTTGACACCTTCATTATGGTATGGGTCGTTGTATCAGTGAGTGCGGTGGTTCTTGAGTCTGTCGCATCGATTCATTACGTACTAAATCTTGAATTCATCATTCTCGATACGATTGCCGTTGGCGTTTTTACGCTTGAATACCTCATGCGCTTTTATTCGGTCGTTGAGACCAAAGGGTTTAGACATCCAGTGGCTGGTCGACTCCGCTATGCCAAGACCGGTAATGCGCTTGTGGATTTATTAGCGGTTCTGCCATTCTTTTTAGAGGCATTTCTTCATCACCTGTTCGATCTCCGATTCTTGCGAGTCTTCCGTTTACTGCGACTACTGAAGCTCACTAAATACACGGGCGCGACGTCGACCTTGGTCATTGTTGTCAGACGCGAATGGCCAGTGATGGCAGCAGCAACCTTCATTATGTTGCTACTCGTGGTGCTGACTGCCAGTCTTGGTTATCTTTTTGAACATGAGGCGCAGCCCGATAAATTTGAAAATATTCCAGCCTCCATTTATTGGGCTGTGATTACTTTGGCGTCAGTCGGATATGGGGATATTTCGCCGGTTACGCCCGTTGGCAGAATTATGACAATCGTGTTGGCCTTGCTTGGCATTGGTATCTTCGCAATCCCTGCAGCGCTGTTGTCATCTGCCTTTAGCGACCAACTTCGTATTGAGCGGGAGACGCTCGCCAATGAACTTTATGCCATGATGGCCGACGGACATATTTCGACCGATGAGCAAGAGACCATCGACCGCGAGGCCAAGCGCTTACATTTGAGCCGCGATGAAGTGAATCGTTTAATTGATAAGGCCAGGCGTGAGCGTGATCTCAAAGATGACCATACTGGATTAACGATCACCAAGCTTGTTGAAAGGCCTGATATAGCCATAGAGCGCTATCGCGAGCTCGTCGGTCAGATGCGCCAGATTGCGCTTATGGTTGATAAGCCAACCATGGACAAACTTGTCGACGATCCCGATCGCACGACGGCTTTTGAACGCAGGATCTGGCAATCACTGCGTGACGATATCAACAATTAGTGGCTTTTTTTCCCCCTTAAATTTCTACTTTGCTGCCAAGCTCAACCACCGAACCCATCGGCAATTTGAGAAAATCTGCCGCACCGCTTGCATTCAGGTGCATTTGTGCAAAGACTTTTTCACGCCATTGAGCCATCGCACCGCCGGTTGTCGGGATCACAATGTCACGAGATAAAAAGTAACTCGTTGCCATAGGGTCCATAGGGACGCCTTTTGAAATCATGGCTTCGAGCGCTAGAGGTAGATTATGATCGTTATTGAACCCGTAATCGACAAGTACCTCCCAGGCATCATTACCCAGGCTACGAATTTGCAAACGTGAGGCGTCATCGATCATCGGCAATTCGAGATTACGAACCGTAACGAACAGATTGTATCGATGAAGGACCTTGTTATGCTTTAAGTTATGTAAAAGGGCATTAGGCACCACCCCCATTTGGCTGGTTAAGAAGACTGCAACGCCTTCGACCCTGGCAGGTGGATTAATATGAATCGATGATAAGAACGGTTCAAGCCTAATCGATTGAACTTTCAAGGCCTCATTGAGCAATCGCCTACCGTCGTACCAAGTACGCATCAGCAAATAGACGACTGCACCAATCGCCAAGGGAAACCATCCGCCTTCTAAAAATTTGAGCAAATTAGAGGCGAAGAACAAAACGTCAATCACGAAGAAGAAGCTTGTCGCTGCAACACAGACTAGCCACGGGTAGTTCCAAGCGTAGCGGATCACAAAAAATGTCAGTATCGTTGTGATAAGCATATCAAGCGTTACCGCAATACCGTAGGCTGCAGCGAGGTTCGAAGAGGATTTAAAGAGGCCAACTGCCAAGACGATCGCGCAAAACAAACCCCAGTTGACAAAAGGCACATAAATTTGGCCACCGTCTTTTGCACTCGTGTGGATGATTTGCATGCGCGGCAAATAGCCAAGTTGGATGACCTGTTTGGTCACACTAAAGGCTCCCGAGATCAGCGCCTGTGAGGCAATAACGGTGGCTAAAGTGGCCAAGATCACAAGCGGCAGCAGAAGCCAAGAAGGTGCGAGAGCAAAAAAAGGATTTCTAGCTGCACTTGGGTCTCCGAGTAGGACCGCTCCTTGTCCGAAGTAATTCAAAAGCAACGAAGGCATCACGAGTGCAAACCAAGCGATGCGAATCGGCCTTGGCCCAAAGTGTCCCATGTCTGCATACAGTGCCTCGCCGCCAGTCACACACAACACCACTGCACCAAGCAACACAAAGCTGACACCTGGTTGTTCCATGATGAATCGCAGCGCATAGAGCGGGCTGATCGCAAGCAGAATTTCCGGCTTGGAAGCAATCTGCAATACGCCAAGCGACGCAATGCTTACGAACCAAATGAGTGTGATTGGTCCGAAGAATCGACCAATTCCGTCGGTGCCCCGGCGTTGGAGTGAAAACAAAATGAGCAAAATTAGCAAGGTGGTGGGCACAACCGCCTGTGTAAGCATTGGCGAAATCAACGCCAAACCTTCAACAGCCGATAGCACTGAGATTGCTGGCGTGATGACACCGTCGCCATAAAAGAGGCAGGTGCCAAAAATACCGATAAGAAATAGGAAGCGTTTTAAACCAGGCCTATCACCAACCGACTCACTCGCAAGCGCAAGCATGGCGACCAAGCCGCCCTCGCCGCGATTGTCAGCCTTCAGCACCAGGCTGACATACTTAAGTGAAACAATCAGGGTCAAGGTCCACACAAGTATGGACAACACGCCAAATATGTTTTCTGAAGTCAAGGGAACATGACCCGAGGCGAAGATTTCTTTCATGGCGTAAAGCACACTCGTGCCGATATCGCCATACACAACGCCTAGAGCGGCAAGTGTTAGCCTTCCAAGGTTTGACATAGAAGCGTTCGTCGATACGCCATTTATGTTGCAATGCAGCATTTTGCGACGATTCACACCCCAGGTCAAGGCCTTACGGTAATATTCGTAGTAACACCGCAATCTGAGCTGTGATTCGGGCTCGTCATAGCCTTGCGTGGTTTTTACTTCAGAGGAAGCTGTGAGAAAATCTAAAGCTTTCCGCAAACACCGAGGATCCAAGGAGAATAAGGGTGAATAAGGGCGAACTTATCGAGATCATTGCGCAAGAAGCCGACCTCAGCAAAGCTGCAGCAGGGCGCGCCCTCGAAGCGATCCTGAGCAATATCGTAAAGACGGTCGCTAAAAAGCAGGACGTCCAAATTACTGGCTTTGGTTCGTTTAAAGCCGTAAAGCGCCCTGCTCGAACAGGACGCAATCCATCCACAGGTGTTGCCATCAAGATCGCAGCGACGACGGTTCCGCGCTTTACAGCAGGTACCGCCTTCAAAGCTGCGGTTGCCAAAAAGAAGTCGTAGTACTTACGTAGCCTAGGAACTCATCCTAGCCGAAGCAATTTGCGCTGGCTTTGCTAGCGAGCTTCGAGAAGAAGCTGTAGCCGTTTGTGTCTGCCAAAGCGATACGAGTTCGGACAGCTTCACAGCGGTGATTGCGCCCAGGGTCCACCCTAAGTGCCCATGGCCTGTGTTGTAGAAAACATTTGGTCTTGATCCCTGGCAGACCCGAGGCATCATATCGGGCATCATTGGGCGCAAACCTGCCCAGGGAATCACTTGTCTAGTGCTCACATCTGGAAAGCATGCCTTGACCCAGGAAATAAGTGGTTCGATACGGTCAGCGCGAATGTTTCGATCAAAACCGTTGAATTCGGCAGTCCCAGCCACACGGAAGCGCCCTTCTCCTAAGCGACTGCTAACCAGTTTCGTCGCGTCGTCGAGCAGACTGACCTGGGGTGCCGCAGCCTTGCTTTTCTCATCGTCGAGTTGAACAGTGATCGAATAGCCTTTGACTGGATAGATGTTCATACGATCACCGAGTTTTGAAGCCAACCGCTTGCTTTCAACGCCTGCACAAATAACTATTGCATCACCCTCGATCCGATCGCCAGCGCTTAATTCGACCCACGCATGTTGGCCATCTGAGCCCAGGTCTGCGACCGCAGCGCCGGTAAGAATTCTTGCGCCACGCGCTTGTGCGGCTTTGGCAAGGCCATTCGTAAATTGATGGATGTCGCCCGTGCTATCGCTCTCGGTATAAAAACCGCCATAAAAAGAACCGATTAAGTTTGGTTCGATGGCCTTCATTTCAGAGGGGCTTACGGCTCTTCGCTCGAGGCCACCCTTTGCAAGGAGCTTGCTCACAACGGCGGCGTGATCAAACCCCTTTTTATCGCGATAAATATGCAAAATCCCTTGCTGCTTGAGATCAAATTCGATGCCCTCTTCCCTTGCCCATGCAAACAAATGCTCACGCGCAGCGATCGCCAAACTTGCCGTAGCAATCGTATTACTTTCGTACTTCGGAATATTTGATAAAAATTCGAAAAACCAAGTCAACTTATGCCAGCTTGGCTTGGGACTAACTAGCAAGGGCGCATCGGCCCTGAATAGCCACTTGAGCGCCTTGAGCATGGTGCTAGGATGAGTCCACACCTCAGCGTTTGAAGCAGAAAGTTGACCGCCATTTGCATAGCTTGTTTCCATGGCGGGATAGCGATGGCGTTCGACAACGCTGACCTTAAAGCCTTGCTTAATTAGCTGATAGGCAACGGTAATGCCGGTAATACCACCGCCAACGATGATCACATGCTTCGACATATTCACTCCAGGAAAAGAAAGCCGCAAGCATTCGCTCGCTTGGCCCCCTCTGTCCTAGACCTGAGAGTTTCGCCAGAACTGACCTCAGCTCAGGCTTGCTCCTTCGGTGGGGCACGCAACTGCGGCCCGCTCTTCAGAGTGTGTACGCTGCATCGGTCCATTTGCCTGAGAGATTCCGGGGCGGTTGCTCCTTCGGCGTCGTGTTTGCGAACTCTCCCGATGCAGCGTGAATCTTGATGCAATTTTTGAAAGATGGCAAGCGATTCGTCTCATTGGCGAAGACTAAGCTCTAGAACTAAGATTTTTTTAACAAACCAAGGGCATCGATGAGCTTTCGCTCAGACTCGAGCGTTTGTTTTGCCCAAGCAAGATAATCCTCGCTACTTTTATACCAATACTCCTGGTCAAGTGTGTCGAGCATTTTCAGATGCTCTGGATCATCAAGTGCCTTTCTAAAAGCGTCGTGTAAATGCTTCTGAATGCGTGGGTCAAGGCCTTTAGGTGCAACGATGCCATAGGGTGAATTTGAAACAATGCCGTAACCCAATTCTTTCGCTGTGGGCGCATATGCCCAGCGCTTTGTACGCCGCTCACCAAAAGTCATCAGCAATCGCATCTTACCTGCGTCAACATTAGGGCCCCAACCGGTTGCATCGGATAAGGCATCCGTATGACCACCAAGTAGCGCAAGGGTATTTTCTGAATTCCCTTTAAATGGAACATGAAGAAACTTTGCACCTGTTCGCATGCCAAGCTCTTCGATAACAAGATGTGGCGTAGTGCCAGTGCCGGTATTGCCCACCGATAGTTTTTCAGGGTTCGCTTTCGCAAACTCAACAATTTCTTGGATTGTTTTAAATTTCGAGTCCGCCCGAACGGTAACGCCGAAGGTATAGCCGGTTAAGCCAATGATATAAGTAAAATCACGTATCGGATCCCAGGATACTGCTTGCATATGTGGGATTCGAAATGCGCTCATCGGAAGTTGGGCGAGTGTATAGCCATCGGCTTTAGCTGCTGCTGCCATGGTTGAGGGACCAAGCATGCCACCAGCGCCTGGCTTGTTCTCAATAATGATGCTCTGACCCAAGTATTTGCTTGCGATCTCTGCAAACTTGCGAAGATGTCGATCGGTCGATCCACCGGGCGGCCACGGCACGATTAAGTTAATCGGCTTACTTGGATAGCCAGCTAGGGGCCCTGATTGTGCAGCTGCAGACCTTAGACCGAGAGCGGCGCCAGTCATAGCCCCAGCGCCCAGGACTAAACCAGTCTGAAGCGCATTGCCAAGTACCCTTCTTCTGAGGGCAATGGGTTGAATCACTTTTTTCATCTTACGGTCTCCATTTTGATATTACTGGTATGACACTCATTAAGTGGAACAATCATTGTTTCACGACTCAACCATGGTTAGCACGACGCAAGCAAATCCACGACTGCAGTTGCCATGACCTGACAGCCAAGGATTAAATCGTCACGGTGACTATCCTCAGCAAAGTCGTGACTTATGCCTCCGATAGACGGTATAAAAAGCATGGCGCTAGGCATGAAATCAGCCATAACACCTGCATCGTGAAAAGCGCCACTTGGCATATGTATCCACGCATTTGGCACATGCTGCCGCGCGGACCGCTCTAAATAGGTGTACAGCGATTCGCTCATCTTGCTGGGTGCTACTGGACTACGCGCTTCGATGAGCTCGACGCCTACACGTGAAGACTTAGCAATCTCTTCAGCAGTCTCATAAGCTAGTGCTGTGAATCGATCTAATTGTGATTCACTTGCATCACGAAACTGCAAATCAAGTTCTGCATAACCAGGGATGATCGAAGTTGCATTGGGCACAAGCTTAGCCCTACCCATTGTCCAGACACTTCGCTCGGCAGCATGAGCAGCAAAAACCTGATTAATCCTGTGCGCAAAAGCATAGAGCGCGGTCGATGCGTCCCGTCTTAAGGCCATCATCGTGGTGCCAGCATGATTTTGCTGCCCCCGGAAAATCGCCTTAAGACCTCGCACGCCGACGATCTCTGTCACGATGCCGATACGCTTTGAATTGACCTCGAGGGTGGGGCCTTGCTCGATATGAGCCTCAAGAAATCCGATATAGCGTGTGCGATCGAGACGCTCGCGTGGCACCTCGGAGAGGCCTGCATCCTCAAGCGCATCCACGAGCCGAATACCATCTTTGTCGGTTGCATGCTGCGCCATGTGATCATCCAAAACGCCTGTCAGCGACTTCGCTCCAAGACAACCAATAAAGCGTGATTCCTCATCTTGTAGCGCAACGATATCAACAGGAAGATATCGATAGCTATCTGATTCAGACAAAGTTCTCGCAATCTCAAGCGCATAAATAACGCCCATAGCGCCATCAAGCCATCCGCCTGTAGGCTGCGAATCAGCGTGAGAGCCAATCAGCAAGGCCTTTCCTGGATGTGGCGAAAAACCAAGCACATTCCCAACCCCGTCGATCCGACTGGTCAAGCCCGCCTGCTCAAACTGCTCACGTAGCCAGTACCGAGCTTGCATATCGGCTTGACTGAAAGCTGGCCTGACCACCCCTGAGGACTGTGAACCAAAAGCTCGCAAGTGCAGCAAGTCCCTTATCAATCGCTCAGCGTTAATCCTTAGCATGCCGCTCCGCCTTTGTTACGTTCTGAAGTTTATGTTCTTGATAACTGATTATTGGTGCTTGCGCTGACTTCCATGCACTGAAACCGCCATCCATGTGTGCAACATTTGTCATACCCATATCTTGCAAAGTCTTGGCGGCTAATGCACTGCGCCAACCCCCACCGCAAAACAAGATCAATTCTTTGTCTTGATTTGCAAACACGGATTTAAAATAAGGCGATTCTGGGTCTACCCAAAATTCAAGCATGCCACGAGGGGCATGCAGGGCTAAGGGGATCGTGCCTTCGCGTTCGAGTTCACGTACATCACGGATGTCAACAAGTTGAACATCTGAATTGGCCTGCACATTGCCTTGCCGTTCTAGTACTTGCTCTACGGTATATGTGGTGACTTCCTTGAGCGCTTCATCGACAAGTTGACGATAGCCCCTGGTAATTGCCATAGATGTTGCTCCCTCATGCAAAGTGCTTCACTGTAACGAGCTGCGCACGCTCGCAGACCGAAGTCTGTACCAAACGCACGCAGATCGAAAGTTTGTACCAAAGTTTGCTAATCATTCTGCGTCCTTGCGTTTTTCTGAAATCAACCGAAACTCATCTTTCCGAACCTGTCGACTAGACAGTGCCTCGTAGCTGTGCTTAGCTGCAGCACTGCGACATTTCGCACACAAGGAGGAAGCGATGGATAACAAGAGCACGATACAGATGGGTGAAAAAGATATAACGGGAAGCGATCATCAAGCGAGCTCCGGTGCAAAGCCAAGCCCGAACGCCAGGCATGCAGGTTCGCGTCGACAGGTTCTTAGGGGTGGCGCTGCTATGGCAGCAGGAGGGCTCGCTGGCTTTCCCTTCATTAGCCGTGGGCAATCCAATGTCATCAAGATTGGCCATTTAACGCCACGGACCGGGTTTCTTGGAACACTCGGAGAATATGCTGTTCAAGCGGCCGATCTCGCTATTGAAGAGATCAACGCAAAAGGGGGGATCCTCGGCCGCAAAGTTGAATTGGTTAAAGAGGACTCTGTAAACCCGCAAACCGCATCCACCAAGGCAGAGCGCTTGATCGAACGCGATAAAGTCGCCTGTATTGTCGGGGAGATATCGTCGGCTTCAGCGCTTACGATCGCCCAAGTTGCACAGCGAACCAAGAATCTTTTTATCAACACCGGCGCAAACTCTGACGCATTACGTGGTTCAAACTGTAACAAATACATGTTTCATGTCGAGAGTCAAAACTCGATGTACGTTAAGACCGTTGGGCGCTCTCTTCTTGCACAAAACCGGGTCAAGGGAAAGCGCTGGTATTCATTAACAGCCGACTACGCCTTTGGTCATGACTTACTTAAAGTTGCCAGACGATTTATGGAGAGCAATGGCGGTCAGTTTGCAGCCGATGAGCTCGTTCCAACCGATGCAGCAGACTTTTCCGCTTACCTGTTGAAAATTCGTGCGGCTAAGCCTGACCTCGTGATCTCGAATCTTGCTGGTGTCCAAATTACTAACTTTCTAAAGCAGTATGCAGAGTTTGGACTCGACTTTCCCGTTGCAGGCTTTGGCTTTGATACAGCAGTTGCCTGGGGCGCTGGCCAGGGTAACTTTTTTGGAACCTGGCCGCTCGTTTGGCATCACTTAATTAATACGCCTGGTTCCAAAGCATTCGTGCAAGCCTTTACAAAAAAATACGGTAAACCACCCGAAAATCAGGCTTGGGGGGACTACATCAGTATGCACATCCTTGCGAAATCGATGAACGACATTAAATCCACGGAGGCAACCCAGATCATTGGCCACTGGGAGAAAGGTGCCAAGTTTGATTTGCTGAAGACCCGGGAAGGCTATTTCCGCGCCTACGATCATCAACTGATGCATGAGATGTATGCCGTCGAGGCATTAAAGGCGAAAGATCTCAAGAATAAGTGGGATATTTACAAACCAAGCGATCCCGTACCTGCGGCCAACGAGAGCCTTGAGGTGATTGCGGCCACCAAAGAGGAAAACACCTGCAATATGCCGGCTTGATCGCCATCGATTGAGGGGAATCGATCGCATACACCTCGAAAGACTGGCTAACCGAGTAAGTCTGCGATCGTGCACCCTCTTCAGCACTGGGAGGCTTTGACTAGGAAGTCAAAGCCTCTTCGGTGATTGGATGCAGCATTTTCAGTGCGCATCCCGTCAAAGCACTTGATCTTAGAACGCTTAAACCCTCACAGTCATGTCAAGCATCATCTTGCAGCAATTGCTCAATGGCCTCTTAGATGGGGTTTATTACCTGCTGATAGCACTGGGTTTATCGCTGATTTTTTCGCTTGGCGGTATCGTTAACCTCGCCCACGGTGCTTTCTACGCCATAGGCGCCTACTTAACAACTTTGATCGCGCCACAATTAGGCTATGGCGGCGCACTGATTCTCTCTCCAATCGCAGTAGGCATATTGGGCATATTTTTAGAGCGATACTTTTTTCGTCGCTTTTATCGTTCGGACCCAATTCTGTCCCTGCTGTTGACGTTCGGCCTCGCAATGGTTTGCGAGCAAGCCCTGAGAATGATTTTTGGCGCAGCGCCGCTGTCATTTGCAATCCCCGATAGCTTGCGCGGACAAGTCTTTCTCGGTGACTTTATCTATTCAAAGTTTCGCTCTGCACTGCTTATTATCGCCATCTTGTGCGTAACTGCGCTGTGGTTTCTCTTAAACCGCACTGCATTTGGCCGCGTCGTTCGAGCTGGCGTTCAAAACCCTGACATGGTTGGCGCACTAGGCATCTCGTTACAACCTTACCTCACCGCAGTTGCCGCGCTTGGCATAGGCCTTGCCGGCCTGGCGGGCGTGCTACTCGCACCGATCTATTCGATTCATCCTGCCATGGGCCAGGAGATTCTCACGCCAGCCTTCGTTGTCGTCGTGATAGGCGGATTGGGCTCATTTTGGGGCGTTATATTCGCAGCCCTGTTAGTCGGCGTCGTAAAGGGCATAACAGTTGCGCTGGGGTACGGGCAGGCCTCGACTGCGGTGATCTATTTACTGATGTTGCTGGTTCTTTTGTTCAGACCGCGAGGTTTGTTTGGCGAGCGCATTATGCGCTTCGAATAAAGGGTGCAAAGTACTCATGCCGATTAGCCGCTCTGCCCTTTGGATAGGCGCTATAGCGCTCTTACTTCTGCCTTCATTGATGGCAGTACTTGGCCTCGGGATCAGCTCGGCCACTGAAGTCGTTATTTTTGCGCTTGCCTGTATGGCATTGAATATATTAGTCGGCTTCACCGGACTTGTGTCCTTCGGTCACGGCGCCTGGTTTGGCCTTGCCGCATATGTCGCAGCACTTGCACAACAACACTGGTTTCCCCAAAGTTTTTGGTGGCCACTCGCTTTGTCTGTATTGACCATCGCGCTTATCAGTTCGGCTTTTGGCTTTTTGATATTGCGCCGTCGAGGTGTTTACTTTTCGCTATTAAGCCTGGCACTTTGTGCCATGCTTTATGCGATCGCTTTTCGCTGGACGGCAGTTACTGGCGGCGAAAACGGATTGGGTGGCATTACTAGACCACTGTGGATGGGCTTTGATCTCGAGCAAAAGCTACCTTTTTACTCACTTGTTGCCTGTATTGCCCTTTTAACGCTCTATGTTTTATGGCGCTTTCACCGTTCCCCGGTGGGCTCAGTGCTCTTATCGATTCGTGAGAATGAGCAGCGCGCCTCCTTCATCGGCTATGAAACCAATCGCTATAAGCTCATAGCCTTTGTGATGTCTGCGAGTATGACCGGTTTAGCCGGTGTCTTGCTTTTGTTTAATAACCGCATGACATCAGCCGAGCCGATTTCTGTGGTCTTCTCTGGCGAACTCTTGGCAATGCTGGTTATTGGCGGCATGCGCAGCTTCTTGGGCCCTGCGCTTGGCGCACTTTTCTACGTTATTTTTCGTGATGTGCTGTCAAGTGTGACCGAAGACTGGTTGCTGTACTTCGGATTGCTCTTTGTGTTTTTTATACTATTTTCACCGACTGGTTTGGTGGGCATTTATGAGCGCATCAGTACGCTTTGGCGCAAGAAGCCTATTCTCGACGCAGCGATGGCCCACCGTAAGGCGGGCGAGATCGAACTACCAAGTTTTCTAGTACCAGAGGCAAATTCGGCACCCACAATCCTTGAAGCCTCCGTGTTGAGGCGGCACTTTGGGGGCATTAAGGCTGTTGATGGCGTGAGCTTTAGCGTCCGCTCGATTGGGCTTCATGCCTTGATTGGACCGAATGGAGCAGGAAAGACGACCGCCTTTAATTTGATCTCAGGCCTTCATCCGCTTGATGGCGGGAACCTTCGATTAGGTCAGCTCGATATCTCATCCATGCCGCCTGCGCAGAGAACCCAGGCTGGCATTGGTCGCTCGTTTCAAATTACGAATCTATTTCCTGGGTTGACAGTCCGCGAAAACGTTCGGCTCGCTCTGCAAGCCAAGACCAAACAGCGCCTAAATCCATGGTGCTGTGCTGCAAGCCTAGCGGTTCTGAATCAGGAGACTGATGCCTTAATGCTTGCCATGGGTTTGCAAGGGATTGATGCTGCCGAAGCGGGCTCACTGTCTTACGGCGGCCAGCGGCTGCTCGATATGGCGATCGCTCTGGGTACTAAGCCACAACTCTTATTACTTGATGAGCCGCTTGCCGGTCTTGCAGCGGCAGAACGCAAGCGAGTGGGTAGCCTCATTCACGCTATTTCAAAGCAGTTGCCTGTGCTTCTTATTGAGCACGACATCGATCGTGTCTTTTCAATTGCCGATGCCGTAACCGTCATGCATGAAGGCAAGGTCTTGATCGACGGAACCGTTGAAGATGCACGAAACTCTCCTGAGGTCCAAACAATTTATATCGGTTCAGGATCTGAATCAATGGCCTCCAAACCGCGGGTTTCTGCGCGTGGCAGCCAGGAACTGTTACGTTGTGAATCGGTGAATACCTTTTATAGCAAAAGTCATATTATCCGTGATGTTAGTTTTAACATTCATCAAGGTGAGATTCTTGCTTTGCTTGGTAGAAATGGTGCTGGTAAATCGACTCTGCTTAAGACGCTCATCGGTATAAGCCCTGCAGCATCGGGTAGCATTCAGCTCAATGATCGTCGGATTGAATCCTTAAGTGCAGCTGAAATTGCAAGGCTAGGTGTTGCCTATGTACCTCAAGGCCGAGGACTTTTTTCCGGCATGTCTGTTGCACAAAACATGGAGCTTGGCCGACTAAAGCGACGAACCGGCGCGGGGATTCATTGGGATCAGGACAAGATTTTTCATTTTTTCCCACGGATTCGGGATCGTTGGCACTCGCCTGCCGA
>Ga0172373_10006272_pt1 | contig 15885 bp, 14 predicted proteins | sample Lak10m_2_FD_114546 | JGI IMG/M metagenome (GOLD analysis project Ga0172373, IMG submission 114546) | Freshwater microbial communities from Kabuno Bay, South-Kivu, Congo - kab_092012_10m | ecosystem: Environmental > Aquatic > Freshwater > Lake | place: Democratic Republic of the Congo...
GCGCGCATACCACATGGCGCTGTTGGGGCGACGATAGAGCGCGATCGCCCCGTCCTCGTGTTAGCGGTATTCCTGCTTGGCTTCTCGTGCCATTTTGCATCCAACAGCTTGTAGCTGTGCTTGTACCGCAAGCCAACTGCGAATTGCAAAACAGCACCCTGCGCCTGTCAAGGCGCTTGGCTAACAGATTGTTTTTATTAGAGATTATTGTGCCGGCGGAGGGACTCGAACCCCAGACCTTGGCTTTACGAATGCAGAAGTGCTGGGGCTTCTGCAGGTTCCCTGATGTTACTGCGTGTGTCCAGTGCGTTGCTATCTGCGGATTTCAGCGTTACTGTTGAGCTAAGGTCGTTACCGCGCGGCACCTGATGTTGGTTCCCCGTGGTTCCCTTGCGGTTCCCCGGACCAGAGGTTCCCGAATGCCGAAGCTCACCAAGCACCTGATCGATGCCGCTGCCGTCGCCCCTGAGGGTGGGGAATTCTTTCTGTGGGATTCAGAGGTGAAGGGATTCGGTCTGCGGGTGAAGCCGAGCGGAGCCAAATCGTTCGTCCTGAAGTACCGGGTCGGCCCGCAGACGAAGCGCTACACCATCAGCAAGGTGGGAAACCCCTATACCGTGGACGAGGCCCGCAAGGTGGCCGCCGATTTGCTGTACGACGTGCGCAAGGGTGCCGATCCGGCGACGGACAAGAGGGAGCGGCTGAAGGCCGAAACGGTGGCCGACTTGGCAGAACTGTACCTGGGTGCCGAGGGCAAGGCCGCCAAGCCGACCAAGAAGCAATCCAGTTGGGACCGGGATGGCATCGCTATTCGCCGGCACGTCCTGCCGCTGCTGGGCCGTAAGATCGCCCGCAATCTGGTGCCCGCCGACATCGAGCGGTTTCAGGCCGATGTTGCTGCTGGTAAGACGGCGATGGACGAGAAGGTGGGCTTCAGGCGCCGGGTGATTGTGACCGGCGGCAAAGGCACCGCTGCCCGTGCAACCTCGGCCCTCAAGGCCATGCTGGAATTTGCCGTCTCGCGCAAGCTGATCGCCGACAACCCGGCGCGTGGGGTGGACCTGTTCAAGCCCGAGACCAAAGAGCGCACCCTGACCCAGACCGAGGTGGGCGCCCTGGCGCGCGGCATTACCATCCTGGAAGACCTGGCCATGCTCTCGGGCAGCATGGCCGCCGCCATTAAGCTGCTGCTGCTGACCGGCGCCCGCAAGAACGAGATCGCCACCCTGCGGTGGGACTATGTGGACCTGGAGCGCGGCCTGTTGCTGCTGCCCGACAGTAAGACCGGCGCCAAGGTCATTCCCCTGCCGGCCGTTGCCGCCCGCATTATTGCCGATTTGCCGCGCCGGTCTGAGTGGGTGTTGCCGAGCACACGGAGCGACGGGCCGATCATAGGTTTGCAGAAAGCTTGGGAAATGGTCCGGATGTGGTGTGGGGTCGAAGATGCCCGAATCCACGACTTGCGCCACAGCTTCGCCACCTATGCCGTCTCGGACGGCGCCAGCCTGTATCTGGTGGGCAAGGCCCTGGGCCACAAGCAGAGCCGCACCACGGAGCGATATGCCCACGTCGCTGACGATCCGGTGAAAGCGGTTGCCGACCGCACCGCCGGCCGCCTGGCTGCCCTGATGGAAGGTAGTGGTGGGGCCAAGGTGGTTCCCATGCCGAAGCGGAAAGCGTGAGGCGGAATGGGTATGCCTGAAAACGATATCATTCGCCTTTTCGAACTGCGTCTCCTGGCTGTTGATGAAGGGGCTGCCGCTCGCGCGAACGGCAAGGCCCCGGACGATAATCCGTACAGCCAGGACAGCGATTCGCTGAGGCACGAAGGCTGGAACTCCGGGTGGAAGAGTGGCGATTTTCCTTGGGGACATCGGTGTCCGGTGTGCCATACGCGGTGGGTCGATGACGGCATTCAGGACACGCCGCCGGAATACTGTACGGCCTACTATTTCCCTTGGTTTCCGGAAGATGCGCCTCCGGACGAAGAGACGGACATGCGCTCGCCCTGGAAAAGGGGGTGGGATGATTGCGCCAGAGGGGAAATTGCCCCTCCCTATCCTGACGAGGATCGGACGTCTATCGAGGAATGGCTGGACGGCTGGAACCAAGCCCAGGGCTGCGGATGGCACGATCCTGACATCGCACATTTTCGCTGGGGAATGGACGCTTGCTTTCGCGGCCTTCCTCGGGACGAAAACAAGAACCTGAATTGGATCAATGGCTGGGATCATGAAAACAAGACGCATGCGATGCTGTCTGCAAAGCGGGAACGAGATGCTGCCTGTGTCGATGAATTAACGGTGACTGGAAGGTTGGCTTTCCTGGGGCGGGCTTTTCAAGCCGGCAATCGGTCGGCCCTGCTTGAAGCAATTAAGCTATGCGACGAACGATGCTTCCCGCCACCGGCCTGGGCCGTCGCGGCGACAGCATCCATCCTCGAAGAAGTGGATGCCCAGACCGTCACATATCGCAATCGGGTGAAATATCTGACGCGCTTCCTCGCTCTCGCCAGCATCCTTCTGAAGGACAGTCCGGCCCAATGGCAGGCCCTGACCGGCGCCAGCGTGTCCCTGAAAGAGCATGAAGAACTGCTGTCTGACTGGGGGCTGCTCACCAGCTACAGCAACAAGACGCTGGCTCTTGCCACACAGGCCGTCAATCGACTGGGAGACATCGTCGATACGCAGTCAGTTGCCAAGACATATGCGAAGGTGAGAAGGGATATCGAGAAAAATGGTAGAGAAAGCGCGTACATAAAGGGGATTGATGTTGGCGCAATAGTAGTATTGTTCGGGCATGTAGATGCCGTGTCGGAAGCTGATGCATTGGCATATGATGGGGACTTCATCCCATTCCGCACTGATATACTGCCGTAAGGATTGGATCTGAACTTTTACGCTAGATAGAATTACGCGTTGTTACGCATCATTTCCCTCACGCCTAATCCAGCTACGCGAGGGAACTGATGACCACCGCTACCTTTCTCGACCGCTCTGGCGCTGCCGACTACATCAAGGCCAAGGGGGTGCCTATCTCGGCAGGCACGCTGCGCAAATATGCCACCGTTGGCGGTGGCCCCCGCTTTCAGCATTTCGGGCGTCGCGTCGTTTACAATCCTGCTGACCTTGATGCCTGGATTGCCAGCCGTTTAAGTGGACCCGTTTCCAGCACCAGCGACAGCGGCATCGCGGCCTGAATATTCGACAAACGGATATTCACATGCCCCCGCTCAACGCCATTGCGCCCAGGCTGGCGAAGCTGCTGCCGCTATTATCCTCGGATCAGCCAGGGGAAGTGGCGGCGACGGTAGCCGCCATTGGCCGCACCCTGGCCGGTGCCGGGGCAACGTGGCACGATCTGGCAGCGGTGCTGACCACCACCACCGCCGTCACCCCGTCACCTCCCCGCGAGCAGACCCGATCAGGGCGGGCGCGGGAATTCGGGCGCATGCTGGACGAACTGGCCGATTGCCGGGCCGGGACGTTGACGCGGTGGGAAGCTCAATTCCTGACCAACATCTCCGGCTATTGGATGAAGGGAAAGCCCTTGTCCGACCGGCAGGCCGCATGCCTCCGCGGCATTCATGCGCGGGTGTTCGGCGATGCATGATCCGGTCCCCAGCCAGCGGGTTCCGCCGCACAACTTCGAGGCCGAACAGGCGTTGCTGGGAGCGATTCTTCTTAACAATCGCGCCTATGAAAAGGTCGCTGAATTCCTGCTGCCCGAGCATTTCGCCGATCCGGTTCATGGCCGTATCTTCGCCGCCTGCGGCAAGCTAATCGAGCGCGGCCAGGCCGCCAACCCGATTTCCCTGAAATCCATCTTCGAGCGGGATGGCCAGTTGGCCGAGATCGGTGGCACCGTCTATCTGGCCCAGTTGGCCAACACGGTGGTGTCCATCGTCAATGCCGACGATTACGGCAAGCTGGTCTACGACCTCCACATCCGGCGCGAATTGGTCGCCGTCGCCGAGGAATTGGCCGACACCGCCTATGCCATCGACATCGACAGCACCGCAGCGGCCTTGATCGACGAGACAGAGCGCCGGCTGTTCGATCTGGCCGAGCACGGAACCAGCAACCAGACCATGCGCCGTTTTGACAAGGTGGCGGATGCAGCCTGGGAACGGGCCGAGCAAGCGCGGGCACTGGGCCGGGGCATTGTCGGTCTGTCCACCGGCTTTGCCGATCTGGACAGTGTCCTCGGTGGCTTGGCTCCCTCAAACCTGCTGATCCTCGGTGCGCGCCCCGCCATGGGCAAGACCGCCCTGGCCCTGGCTATTGCTCACCATCTGGCGAAGGACGGCATCCCCGTCGGCATCTTCACCCTGGAAATGTCGGCAGAGGAATTGGCCGTTCGTCTGCTGGCCGCCGAATCGAGCGTCCGACAGGATGCCATCAGCCGAGGCAAGGCCGATGCCGACGATTGGGACGTGGCCCGCCAAGCCCAGGCCATCGTGCGGAACCTGCCCCTGCACATCGACGACAGGGCCGGCGCCTCCATGACGCAAATTGTCGCCCGCGCCCGGCATATGAAGCGGCGCAACGGGGTCGGCCTCATCATCGTTGACCACCTCCACCTCATCCGGGCCAAGGCCGAGAACCGTACCCAGGAACTGACCCGCATCAGTTCCGCCCTCAAGCAGATGGCCAAGGATCTGGAGGTGCCGGTTCTGGCCCTGTGCCAATTGTCCAGGGACAACGAGAAGCGCGATGACAAGCGGCCCAGCATGTCCGACCTGCGCGAAAGCGGCTCCATCCAACAGGATGCCGATGCGGTTCTTCTGCTGTATCGGCGGGCCTATTACGTCGAACGGGAGGAACCCCAGAAGAAGGGCAACGAGACCAAGGACACCTATGTCGGCAGGTTGGCTGATTGGCACGACTTGCTGGCGTCCGTGAAGAACGACGCGGATGTCATCATCGCCAAGAACCGCCACGGCCCCACCGACAAGGTGACGCTGTTCTTCGAGCCGGAATTCGCCCGCTTTCGGATGCGCAGCACCCGCGAGGATTTGACGTGAGCGGTTATTACCTCATGCACCGCGGCTGGCGCGACAACTCCGTCTTTGCCCCCGAACCGTATACGGAACGGGAAGCCTGGGAATGGCTGATCGAGCAGGCGGCCTTTGCCGACCGGCAGGAACGGCTTGGACGCCAGATGGTCGACCTGCAGCGCGGTCAGGTCGCGCTTTCCATTCGCCCCCTGGCCAAGGCTTGGCAATGGTCGAAAAGCCGGGTGCAACGATACCTCGCCAAACTTGCTGGTGTTGGGATGGTTGGGACAGTGGAAGCCCTGGACGGCACCATCCTAACCATTTGCAATTACGAGACTTATCAAGACCCGACGCTTTCGCGGGCCGGGAACGCTGGGACGCCGGCGGGACAGCGAACGGGACGCCAGGCGGGACGCGAAGCGGGACAGCGAACGACCAGCAGCACCCAAGCAGAACCGCGCCTTTTCGACAGCGGCACCGGCAATGCTGGGACAGCAGGCGGGACGGCGGCCGGGACGCCTCGCGGGACGGAATTAAGAATGAAGGGTGGAAAGGAACCTAACGGCGACTCGGATCGGCTGTTTGAACAGTGGTGGTCCGAAGTGCCCCGCAAGGTCGGCAAGGGGCAGGCTCGCACCGCATTCCGTTCCGCCCTGGGTAAGGCTCCATTCGACACCCTGCTGGCGGGCATCCGCCGCTATCAGGCCGAGCGCGAAGGCCAGGAAGACCGATACACCAAGCACCCAGCAACATGGCTGAACGGCGAATGCTGGGCCGATGATGCCCCTCCCTCTGGTGAGCGATCCTCCAGGCAGCCGTCCGCTGCACTGGAAGATATTGAATTCGAGCGGGCCATGCAGAGCGCCCGGCGGCAAGGCCCAGCAGCCCTGAAAGCATTTCTCGAGACCCACCGCACGGGCGGCAAGCTGGCACAGGAGAACGTAGCATGACGGATGAACGCGACGCGCCCCACGGGAAGCCGGACATGGCCCCGCTCGATCAGTTGGCCGAAATGACCTTCCAGTCCGAAGAGACCTTGATCGAGATGAAAACCGGCTGGGAACACCCCTGCGATATCCACGCCTGGCTGAAGAACCTTCAGGCCCAGGCGCAGCGGAACATCCCTCAGTACTTCCCGGACCCCAACAACCCGCCCCTGGCGGCGGAAATCGCGCAAGCGGCCGATACATGGCTGACCCATCGCGGAGCCAATGTGATCGACATCGAGGCCGTGCGTGCCCTGAAGGAAAACGACGATGCCTAAAATTGAAGGTTATGACCGTCAGGTTGGCCTGGGGGCCGGCCCGACCGGTGCCCGCGTCGATCCCCGCACGTTCGCCGGGAATGCGGCAGCCCTGGCCAGGATCAGCGAGGTTGCGCAGGCATTCGCTGCCGATCAGGAGCGCATCCGGCAGCAGGGCGCCCAGCTTTAGGCCGCAAAGAGCGTCGCCCAGGCCCAACTTGACTGGACCCAGAACCTGACCAAGCGGCAGGAAGAGGCCCCCGAGGGGGCGTCCGGTTTCGCCGATGGCGTGATGAAGGATTACGACGAATATACCTACAACCTGTTGAACCGCGCGCCCGATCAGCACACTCGCGATGCCCTGGAAGCACGTCTGACGGATTACAAAGGGCACCTGTTCTATCGCGCCGCCACGTTCGAGCATCAGGAGGCCAAGGATAAGAACCGGCGCGACCTGCACGACATGGTGGATTCTTCCGCCAATACCGTCCGCTCGGATGCCGCCTTGTTCAATCCCACCTTAGGACAATGTCATGGCGGCAATCCGGGATTACGACGCACCCGAAAACCTGAAGCGGGAAGCCAGCGCCTATGCCGGGCGGCGCCTGGCGGTGGCGGCGGTTGAAAGCAAGATCAAGCTCGACCCGGAACTGGCCCGGCATGACCTCAACAGCGGCGCCTTGGACAACCTGCTGCGCCCCGATGACAAGGACCATCTTCTGCGCGGGGTGGACACCGAGGTCCGGTTGCGCGAAGCCGAAGCGGATCGGCGCGCCCGCGAGGCCGAGAAGGCCCAGGAAGAACAGCGGCAGCGGTCATTGTCGGACCTGACGCTCAAGGTCAAGCGGGGCGAGGCATCGCTGGCCGACATCGAGGCGGCCTACAACGGTGGCCGAGGATGGCTGAAGCCGCATGAGCGGACCACCCTTGACCTGTTCCAGGACGAACGCGACCACCGCGATACCGCCGCCCTGGAAAGCATGCGGCGGGTTTCAATGGCCCTGGGCGGCGGCGGCCCCACTCTGGACCATCGCTCCAAGGACGACAGGGACGCATTGGCCATCCACTTTTCGAATGTCGCGGCGGGATGGAAGGATCACCCGCCGGTCGAGGTGAATGATCGCGTCGTGTCCTATTCGCAGGCCGCCGGCATGGTTCCCGAACCGGTCAAGGCCCAGCTTCGTGGCTCGCTGCGGGCCGGCTCCCCCGATCAGCGGGTGGCTGCGGCCAACCTTCTGGATGGACTGCGCAAAGCCAATCCCGACCTGCTCAACGATTTCGCCACCGAGGACATCGCCTTGGGCAACCTGATCGGCACCTATGCCTCGTATGGTGTGCCTCCGGCGGAAGCCGTGCGTCTGGCCGATGAAGGACGCCGGGTCGAACATGCCGAGCGGAGGGTGCGCGAGAACGGATATCGGAAGGCTCAGCAGGATTCGCCCTCGGCCACGGCGAACTTCCTGCGCGACCAGCTCCAAGGTGGTGTCGTCGCCCGCTGGCTGGTTCCCGGTGTCACCAACGCCAGCCCGCCCGCCGAAATGGTTCATGATTTCGACCGCTTGGCGGAAGCCGAATACGTCCGCGTGGGCAACATGGATGCGGCTCGCAAGACGGCGCTGGACGGTGTCCGCCGCGTCTGGGGCGTGACGCGGGTCGGCGGTATGTCCCCGGACGGATCGGAGGGGCCGCGCTTCATGCGTCATGCCCCGGAACTGTTCTACGGTAAACCGGGATGGGACGCCGAACGCAACGGCGAATGGATGCGCCAGCAGTTGGTCGACGATCTGCGCAAGACCGGCGGTCTGTTCGACGAGGGTGCCGGCAAGCTTGATCGCCGGTTCATGCTGGTTCCTGACCCCAGCCAGACCGATCCGGCCACCGGAGGCCCGCTCTACACGGTGTTCCTCAAGGGCCGGGATGGCACCATCAATGCCGTGCGCGGCACCAATGGCAAGCCCCTCGCATGGCGGCCCGATTGGTCCAACAGCGCCGCCGCCGCCCGGCAGGCCGAAGACGTGGCCGCCGCCAAAGCCGACCATGCCTCGCGCACTGTTCCCGCCCTTCTGTCCGGGGAGAAACCCTGATGCCGTTCCTGACCGAGAATCAGACCAGCCCCGGTGGTCTGGCCCCGCACGCCGCCACCAGCCCGGATATCGCCGCTCCCGACTTCCTGGCCGAAACCCTGCCGGCGGCCTTCCGCGAGGGCAATATCATCGGCGCCCTGGCAGAATCGGCGCGGGGCTGGGGACCGCGTTCCCTTTACGACCAGCCACAACCGGGTTTCGATCCGTTCACGGACATCGCCGGCTATGAGGACCATGCCCAGTCCTTCGTCGGCGCCGAGACGTATGGCGATGTGCGCCGCATCAAGGCCAAGATCAACCGGGAACAGCAAGACCGGGAAACCCTGGCCGTTTCCGGCTGGCAGGGCATGGCGGCTGGGCTGGCCGCCGGTCTGGTCGATCCCATCAACCTGATCCCTGTGGGCGGAACCGTCCATGTCGCCGGTCGGCTGGGTTGGACCTCGTTGCGCGGCGCCGCCACCGCCGGAACCGCCGGCTTGCTGGCATCCACCGCCTCGGAAACCCTGTTGCATGCCACCCAGGAAACCCGAGACTGGGGCGACAGCGTCCGAGGCATCGGCTGGGCAACCGTTCTCAGCGGTGTTCTTGGCGGCGCGGCGCCGCTGGTGCGGGCTGGCGTGGTTCATGGTCGGGAAGCGGTATCCATCGGGCGCGACCGCCGCGCCATTGGCAGCCTGTATGAGGCGGCCCTGAGCGATCCCGAGGGGAAGGCCATCGGCATGACAACGGACCGCCATGTCATGGAACTGGATCAGGTTAGCCACGGCTTGAAACGGATTGCCGTTGATCGCGGCGAAGGTCTGTTTCGCCAGAATGGCGCGCTCAAGATCAAAACCAACTTCGGCTTGGTCAAGGTCATCTGGAAGCATGGCGTTGAAAGCCCGGAAGCGGCCGACCCTGCCCTTGCCCATATGGTGGTGACCAAGGACGACGTTCTGGACGTGGCCCGCATCGTCCGCCGGTTCGAGCCGGAAGTGCTCACCGATGCGGAAAAGGGCATGCAGCGTTGGCAATGGGCCGTCGAACGCAAGGGGGCTGGCGGCACGCCACGCCAGGTCATCTATTCCATTCGCCGTTTCACCCATGCCGACGATGCCGACCATGTGGTGACGGTGTACGTCCCCAAGCCGGGGGAAGAGGCTGCGTTGTCGCAGAAGCGGGGAAAGGCGGGCGCCGGCGCCGGTTCCCTGTCGGAGAGTTTGCGTCCCGTCCAGGATCCCGCCGGGGAGCCTTTGTCTCAGCATCCCCAGGGCCGGCAGCAGGCGGCGCCCGAATCCAATATAGCGCTGCAAGGGAAGGAAGTCACGACCGCCCCCGATTCTGCGCCGGCTATCCATCCTGCCGCTCACCTCGGCGGTGACGGCATCGAGGATCTGGCCGCGGCGATGGAGCGCGATATGCGCGTCCCGCCCGCCGACGATCCGCCGGTCACCGAGTTCATCGACATGAGCACTCCCGCCGATGTGGCTTCCACGGGCGGCAGTGTCGGCGGGTCGGTCGGCGCGGCAGCCAGCCGGTCGACCTCGCTGGAACAGGAAACCATCAAGAGCGCGCTGGGGGCTGAGAACCTGCCGGTGATCCGATCGCAAGATCCGATCATGCGCGCCTTGCATTCGCCCGTGGTAGCGGTTCGCCAGACCATTCAGCGGCTGGCGGAAACCCCGTTGAAGATGGCGAAAAACGCGGATGGTCTGGCGTCGGACGTGGCGGTCGAGACGCGGATCAAGATGTGGCAGGCGCCCCTGGCCCAGGCCGCCGAATCATTGGATGACCTGTTCGTCCAGTACCGCCTGGGCCGTACTCGCCACACCGGTGATGTGGCCAGGATCGGACTGGCCGACACCTTGGGTCACCGGGATGCAGGCATCCTGGGTCGCAAGGAATTTCTGGAAGAGGTTGGACGGTCGATGCGTCGGGGCGACGGTCATGCCGTTCCCGAGGTGGCCAGGGCGGCACGCACCCTGCGCGAGACGGTCTTCGACCCGCTGAAGGACAAGGCCATCGAGGCCGGTCTGCTGCCCGAGGACGTGTCGGTGGATACGGCGCTTTCCTATCTGACCCGCGTCTATGACCCGGAAAAGGTGGTCCGCCGCCGTCCCGAGTTCGAGGGCAGGATTGTCTCCTGGCTGGGCGAGCGTCGGGCTGATGCGGGCCGCCGTCTGCGCGATGCCGAAGCCAAGGCCGGGGAACTGGATCCCCAGCTCCAGCGGATCGAAACCGAACTGGGCATCATTGACGGCACCCGGGGCGGTGCCATGCCGAACGATGCCGGGGAACTCCAGCTTACCGAGCGGGCCTGGAAGGACCATCGCTTCGCCACCGTGGCGCGGGAACGCGACCTTGCCGCTGCCCGCCGCGCCTTCCGCCAGGCCGACCGGGACTTGTCGCTGGCCCGCGCACGACAGGAGGCTTTCCGCCCCGACGACATGCCGAAGGGCGATCCCCTTACCCAGGTGCTGCGCGACATTCGCCGCGGCGGACCGAAGCCGCCGGAAAGTCTGGCATCCTGGGTTCGTCGCAATGGCGGCCTGCAGGACGAGGGCGGGGAAGTGCGCGCCCTGGGCCTGGGCGATCACAGGCTGGTCAACGGCAAATCCGGCATGGCCCTGGACGATGCGTCCCGGAAGGCCGCCGAGGAAGGCTTCTTCTCCGGCCATGGCGGAGAACGTCCCTCGATCGACGATTTCCTGTGGGCGCTGAAGGACGACGCTTCCGGCACATCCAAGCTGTATCGAGCTTCCGATCTGGAAGCCGCCGCCTATGGCGATTATGTGGCCGACTTCGCCCATGAACTCGACCGCATGGGCATCGATATCCGCAAACCGGATGCAGAAATCAAGGCGATGCTGGACGCGGCACAGGCCGGTGAACCCGTGCGCTATCGGGCATCCACCCCCGCCGCCAGAGCCAAGGCCCGCGAAATCGGCTATCACCTTCGCCGCGCCGAGGACCGCCATGCCGCCGCCAACGAACGGCTGCACGCGGCGGGCGCTGCTCTTGCCGAGTGCAAAGCCGCCCGCGATCAAGCCCGCCTCGACTATCACGGCCTGGTCGCCAAGGCTGCCCATCTGGATGGCGAACTGCGGAAAACCCGGACGGCCCTGGGCCGGGCGCACAATGCGGTCGAGGCCGAGAAGGGGCTGGCGGCGGCGGATGACCTGGAACTGAAGGATATTGCCCGGCAGGTCACCGACCACATCTTGTCCGTTCCCGCCGGCCGCATCCCCTATGAGGCGGTGCCGCTGGCTAGAGGGCCGCTCAAGGATCGCACCCTGGCCATCTCGGACTTCATGATCGAGGACTTCCTCGACAGTGACGCCCTGGCGGTGGCCCGGCGCTACGTCCACACCATGGCGCCCGACGTGGAGTTGTCCACCGCCTTCGGGCGAGCGGATATGCAGGGCGAATTGGAAAAGGTGGCCGAGCATTACGCGGTCCTGCGCGAAGGCGTGACGGACGAAAAGGCATTGAAGGAATTGGACGGGCGCCTGCGGGGCGATCTCCGCGATCTGGTGGCCGTGCGCGACCGGCTGCGCGGCACCTATGCCATGCCCGACAATCCCCATGGCCTTGCCGTCCGGGCGGCGCGGGTGGTGCGGTCAATCAACTTCCTGCGCCTGCTGGGCGGCATGACCATCTCGTCTCTGGCCGATGCCGCCCGGCCCGTCATGGTGCACGGCCTGACGCGAACCGTGGGGGATGGCCTTGCGCCGCTGGTGACCAACCTGAACGGCTTCCGCTTGGCCGCCGAAGAGGCCAAGCTGGCCGGCACCGCGCTGGACATGGTCCTGGACACTCGCGCCATGCAGTTGGTCGATGTGTGGGACGACTATGGCCGGTTGACCAAGTTCGAACGCGGCCTGGAAGCCCTGACCAGCCAATATGGACTGGTCACCCTCATGGCCCCCTGGAACACGTTCTGGAAACAGTTCACCGGGGTGATCAGCCAAACCCGGATGTTGCAAGCCATCGAGCGATACCCGCACCTTGCCCCCGGCTCACGCGAATTGGAAAATCTGGCGTTCCTGGGCATCGACCCGAACGGCGCCGAACGTATCGCCCGGCAGTTCAGCATGCATGGCGTGCGAGGCGATAACGGCGCCTGGTGGGCGAACACCCGCGCCTGGACCGATGCCGAGGCGGTGGATGCCTTCCGGGCGGCGCTGGTGAAGGACATCGACCGGACCATCGTCACCCCCGGCCAGGACAAGCCGCTGTGGATGAGCACAGAACTGGGCAAGATGATCGGCCAGTTCAAATCCTTCTCCCTGGCGTCCACCCAGCGGGTAGCGCTCGCCGCCCTTCAGGACCGCGATGCCGCCACGTTGAACGGCGTGCTGATGTCGGTGGGCCTGGGCATGATGAGCTATGCCGTCTATGGCACTGCCTCTGGCCAAGCCCTTTCCGACGATCCCGCCCATTGGGTCCGCGAAGGGTTCGACCGCTCGGGGCTGCTGTTCTGGCTGAGCGACCTCAACAACGTCGCCGGCAAGTGGTTCGGCTTCACCGGCAGCAGCCGCTATGCCAGCCGTGGCGTGGTCGATTCCCTGCTCGGCCCCACAGCCGGGCTGGCGAACGATGCAGTTCAGGTCACCGGCGATGCCGCACGCGGCCAGTGGACCGGATCGGACACCCACACCATGCGCCGCCTCATGCCCTTGCAGAACCTGTTCTATCTGCGGCGGCTGTTTGACAGCGCCGAGGAAGGGGTGAATGGGGCGCTGGGGGTGCCGATGGCGAAGGGACGATGAGGAGCCGGGCTGTTGCGTTCCTCGCCAGCGGCTAGCTTCCATGATCCTTCTCGACCACGATAGGATGCTCACGCATTAGGAGGGGAAAGCCATGTCGAGAATTTTCACCATCTTGGTGCTTGTGCTGCTTGCGGAGCCTGGTCGCGCTCAGGAACTCCAGCCCATCGATGCATCAACCATTGAGGGACAGCAACTGCCGGCCATTGTGGAGCCGGCCATTATCACAGGATCGTCGGACCAGTCCGTGGTGGTGGTGAAACTCCCATTTCCGGGGAACGCGTCCCGAGGACGGGCTGTCTGCCACCATCAGGCGGCCGGCGCTGCTAGCCCTCGCATCCGCCTGCACTGCAACCGGATCATTCTTCAGGATTACTAGGCGCTGCGGGTTGAAGCGGAGTTTTACCACGAGGATGGGCTGATCGGTGTGCCGGCGCTGCGCGCGCCTAATGGCTCCCACTACACCAACCACGGCGGCCAAGCCGGAACCCTCTTGATCGAGCGCCTGGTGGGGGTGGAGCGTCGGTAGATCACCGACGCCCCACGCTTTTCATTCTTGCGTCCTATCCGCCGGCGACTGCCATGTTATCGATCAGACCGCAGGCCCACGGAACGAGTTCAAAACGCTCATCAATGCAGTAATTGAACAGAGCGCCATTGATGTCAGAGAACCACGGCTCGTTCTCCACCTGGCCACGATCGGTCGCATAGCGCCACCATTGCCGATATCGCTCCAGCGTGGAATCTCGTTCCCACCGGCCTCCTGATAGAAACTCTTCGACCTGAGGGTATTCGAGGGTGCCACGGCGTGCCTGGGCATATAGATCGGGCCTGGCCCGTCGCATCACGCAGAGCGGCCCGATCAATTGGGCAAGCTTCAACACCCTGTCGCCAGTGGCCGCACAAACCAAGGCGACATGAGAGGCCACTTTCTCGATTCCCCTCAGGTCGCCGTGGTACCCATCAATAAGAGCCGCCAAACCATCGCGGAGGGCTTCGTCCACATTGTAGGTGCCATAGCTCAAGCCCATGGCTTCCCACAAATGGGACAGGTACTTTCTCGTCGGATTGTTGCGTTTATGCTCGGGGATCGGCAAAACGACGCGAAGGTCATAGAACTTTTCCAGATAAAGCGCGCCGTCGGTTCCCTCGCCATAGGCTCCCCGCACCGCGTGCTGCAACTGCTCCAAGTTGGTCACCAAGACGAACACCACGCCAGGCACCGCAAACAGGTGCTTGATGCGTTCCAACAGGTCGAGCGCGAAGCTGGGACGACAACGGTCCAGTTCGTCGATGATGAACACCAAAGGCGCCGGAATCTTGCCCGCTGGTGCGGCCTGCTGCATGGCGGCCGCCAAATCCTCCAGTTGCCGACGGAACTCAGCCATGACCTTGCGTTCGTCGCGGCGGCTCTCCAACTGCTTTGCGATAAGGTCGCCAAAGACGTCACCGGCCTTGCCTGAGGTAGCGTCGATGGTGTCCTCGCCGAATGTCACCAGAGAATTGCCATCCATGTCGCCGGCTGTGGCAAAGCGCACGATCGCCGAGGCACCGTGACGCAGCAGGACTTTCCCCACATCCTTTGCCTTTTCCACCAGCTTCTTGCCGGCCTCGCCGCCCGGATCGAATTCCTCGGCCTTGGCGATGATTTCGCCGGTCACGGCTATGAAGGCGTCCTTCAGGTAGTCGTTGGCAAAGGCATCGAAATGGATCACCTGGACATTGCGGTTGCGTAGTAGCCCCGCCCATTGCCGGATGAAGGTGCTTTTTCCAGATCCCCAGGGGCCATCAAGCACGATGGTCAGCGGGTCTTCAGCCGCGCAGATCACATTGGCCAGACGCTCACCGAATTCGCCGTAGCCGAACACGTCCGTCCGGGCAAAACCGTCGGTGTCACCGATCTTGGGGGGCGGTGGGATAAGTCTCATGGTTGGCCCCTGCGCTATGCCTGGATCTCGTTGGAGATGCCGCGCACGACACCCGCGATGGCCTTAGCCAGGTAATCAGGGAATAGCCCCTCTGGATTTTGCCCGATGAAAGACAGGGCATCGTCGCAGACCTTGCGGGCCTCGCCGGAAGGCCGCGAAAGGAGCAGTGCCCGCAGCAAGGCGAATGCGGCGTATGCATGGGCGTCCGCGTCTTCTTCACGCGCTACGGCTGGCAAATCATTGACGCGCTCTTCCACGCTCGCCAGCCGCGCCTCGATGTCGTCCAAGTCGTTCGAACTCATGTTCTTCCCCATCCTCCCTCATGCGGGCGAAAACTCGCCCGTTCGCTCCTATTCCGCAAATGTCCTCGCCGCAGCGATCCGCTCAATGACCGCGTCCTTCACCCAGGTGGCATCCTCACCCGGCAGGGTCGTCGCCTCCAGGAAGGCGGAAAAGAAGAACTGCCCATAGGCTTTCGGCGGCGCCGAATGAAACAGGTTGCGGCCGGCGCTCTGGTAGTACCGCGCAAGGCGGGCGCGATCCTCTTGGAGGAGTTCCAGCGGATGTCCTCGGGTGTGGGCGAACTCCCGCGCCAAGCCTGTCAACGTCGCCTCCATCTCGGCCACGGCCGGTGCCGGCCAGGCGTCCACCCGCCGGCAAGCATCTTCGAATTCGAGACGCAGGCGCTGGCCTCGAGCCAAGCGCCACCGGCGCCACAGGACGGCGAACAGCCCGCGAGGTTGGGCCGGATCAGCCGGAGGGATAGCGGGCCGGGGCTGCTCAGACGCCGCCTCGCCACAACCTCGCATGTTCCACCATTCGCGGACCCAGGACATGCGCCCTCCCACCCCGATGCTAATTGTCGATAATCGAAAACCGAATA